>NPID01000721.1_pt1 | contig 104798 bp, 89 predicted proteins | sample 8637491 | NCBI WGS metagenome assembly NPID01 (sample SAMN07420843, study PRJNA396082) | bioreactor metagenome | isolation source: sample BA6 brine-fed electro-methanogenic bioreactor BA | place: Japan: Kochi | collected 2016-06-14
TTACAATTTTGGCAACAGTACATAAACCTTGCAGGAAGGCCGGGCTCCGTGCGAAGATAGCATATGCAGAAAGAAGAACTCTACCGGGTGGTGGAAGCAATTCTCAATCAATCGACAAGCGCGGATCTCGAGGTTATCGAAAAGGCCATTGAGCGTCGCCGGGGCAATGACCCTTCGAAGCTCTTCGGCTTTGAACCCGGCCGCCTTGCCGGAGAGGTGGCCTCCGGCATAAACGAGCAGGTTTCCGGCAGCCGGGAGATGATCCGGCGGAGTGTCGTCGACTATGTTGAAAAAATGATCCGCTCTCAGGCTCCGGAGCTGACCGACGCCCAGGTATCCGAGCTTATGGCTGCCTGGATGCCCTCAAGCGCTCCCCCTCGCAAGGCGCGCAGCGGACAGTCCCGGGGAAAGCAGACCGGAAGAAGCGCAGGGAGTGCCTCGAAGATTCCACCGGAACTGCTTGAAACCATGGTCCGTCAGTTTATCGACTATTCCCTCGGCCTGCTGGACCGGAAACAGATTGAATCCCTCGAAGAGGAAATGGGCGACTGGCAGACCCGCTACTGGGAGCTTTTTCCCGGAGATCTGCGGGAGCTTATCGCACTTTTTCTGAAGGGCGCAATTGAGCAGGAGGATTTCGAGGGAGCTCTTGAGGAATGGTTCGGACAATAGGGCGTTCAGTCCAGCGGATGAATATTGATGACCGAGGGAATGGTCCTCAGGCTCTTGAGCACCTTCTTGAAATCATCTTCCCTCTCCATCTCCATGGTAAAACTGCCTGCCAGATTTCCGCGGGTGTCTTCTTCCAGTCTACCTTCAATAAGATGGCCGTGATACTTGCGGACGGCCCCTTCTATTTCCGAAAACAGATCGCTCGTCATCCGGCTGGAAACCCGGAAACGCCGGGTGGTCTTCGGACTTGAAGCCTCCCATTCGACATTTACCAGGCGCTCATCAATTCCGGAAATGTTTTTCAGGTTTGGACAGTCCCTGCGGTGGACAATAATCCCCCGCCCCCTGGAAACATAGCCGACTATGTCGTCTCCCGTGGAGGGATTACAGCAGCGGGCGATGCTTATCATCATGTTCTTTTCATCACCGATACGGAAGGCAAGGCGGGCACGGTCCATCACCTGCTTGATTATTGTCTTTTCTTCCTCCGGGGTCTCGGCCGCATGCTCTTCCTTTGGAGGCTCTTCCCTGGCCGCATGCTTTTTCGCAATAATGCTTTTGTCAATAAAGAGGTTTTCATCGTGCTGGTTCAGCCAGTGGCGGATTTTCTGCCGCGCCTTGCTGGTCTGGACCGACCGGAGCCAGTTTACATGGGGTTTGGCATTGTTGCTGGTAAGAATCTCGATAACCTGGGTGTTCTTAAGGGGCTTGTTGAGAGGGATTATCTGCCCGTCCGCCTTTGCCCCGATGGTTTTGGTTCCCACCTCGGTATGAATATGGTAGGCAAAGTCGATAGCCGTTGCGTTCTTAGGCAGCTCGACAATGTGTCCCTTCGGGGTAAACACGTAAATGGAATCTTTGAGAATATCGGCCTTTATTTCATCCAGAAAGGAATCGCTTCCGGTATCCGAACTGTCCCACTGTTTCAGCTTGTTTATAAGCGGCAGCTCCTGCATGCTTTTGGCATCCTGCCGCGAACCGTCCTGCTTGTAGACCCAGTGGGCGGCTATGCCGTATTCGGCCAGATTATCCATATCCCGGGTACGGATCTGAATCTCTATCAGCTGCCCTTCAAAGCACATGACTGTGGTATGGAGGCTCTGATAGCTGTTGGCCTTGGGCATGGCGATGTAATCCTTGAAACGTCCCTCTATGGGCGGCCAGAGCTTGTGAACGACCCCGAGGAGGGTATAGCACTCTCCCGTGGTGGAACAGAGAATCCGTATCCCCAGAAGGTCGAAAATTTCGTCAATATCCTTTTTTCTCCTCTTCATCTTCAGGTAGATGGAGTAGAGATGCTTCACCCTCGCCGAGACCTCTATATCGATACCCTCCGCGGCGGAGGCTTTCAGAAGGGTACGCTCCACCTTGCGCAGGTATTTGGCCCTTTCTGTCCGCTTGCTTGCCACAAATTTGTGTATGTAGTCCCATGCGGTCGGATTGAGGTGTTTGAGGGAGAGATCTTCCAGCTCGGCCTTGAGCCAGCTGATCCCCAGCCGGTCGGCGAGGGGGGCGTAGATGTCGAGGCACTCGTTGGCAATGGTCTTGCGCTTTTCCGGGGGAAGATGTTCCAGGGTGCTCATGTTGTGATACTTGTCGGCAAGCTTGATGATGATAACCCGGATGTCCCGGGTCATGGCTATCAGCATCTTCCGGATGGTTTCCGCTTCCTGGACACTCTTGCTTTTCGCCTTTACGATGGATATCTTCGTCACCCCGTCCACAAGGGCCGCCACCTGCTTGCCGAAGCGTTTGCGGAGCTCCGGAAGCTCGACAACGGTATCTTCCAGTACATCGTGGAGAAGCGCAGCAATAACCGTCTCGTGATCGAGCCCGATGTCGACAAGAAATTCCGCTACCTGAAGGGGATGAATAAAGTAGGGCTCGCCGCTGGCACGCTGCTGCTCCTTGTGCAGAGCCTTCGACCACTCGGCGGCCTCGATAATGCGGCTTCGTTCCTTTTCGGGAAATCTGGAGAGTTTGTTCTTGAACACCTCTATCCGGTTAAGCATTATCCCTCTCTTTTCGCAGTTCTTCTGCCCGATGTAATGCGCTCTCTTCCCGCAAGGTCCCGGCTTATGCACACATCCCGGAATCCCTCTCTCTCAAGAATACGGGATATTTCACCGGTCTGTGAAGACGCCGACTCAATCAGAAGATACCCACCGGGTATAAGAAAGGCAATACTGTCATGCACAATGCTTCGTATAAGGTCAAGCCCGTCCTCTCCGCCCCTCAGGGCTCCTTCGGGTTCCGCCCAGCCGCGGGCGGCCATCATGTCAACTTCCTCTTCGGTCAGGTAGGGAGGATTGGTCACAATAAGATCAAAAGGCCGGGAGGTCTCAAGGGCGGTAAAGAGATCGCTCTGTGCCGCGGTCACCCGCCCGCTTTCCGCCGCAGCGGGCAGAAGGCGGGTAATGTTCTCCCGTGCGACCTCAAGGGCTGCTTCGCTCACATCGGTAAGTTTTATCTCCGCCCCGGGCAGCTCGCTTGCCAGGGCAATCCCCACGCAGCCCGAACCGCAGCAGAGATCGAGAATCCGGCACCGCTCACGCCCCATACTGCCGTAAAGTTCCAGGGCTTTCCCGACGAGGGTCTCCGTGTCCGGCCGGGGGATCAGCACTGCATCATTTACCATAAAATCGAGTCCCCAGAACTCCCTGCGGCCCAGAAGATAGCCTACGGGTATTCCGGCCAGACGCCGTTCCACAAGGAGCCGGAAGCGATCGGCCGTCTCCTTCGGAAGAGGGTCCGGATAGCGTATGATGATCTCAGTGCGCTCTATCCCAGCTGCATGCGCAAGAAGAAGAGATGCATCGAGAAAAGGAGTGTCCGTAAGGCTTTCTCCGGCTTCCTTAAGGCTCCGCGCAGCCCGGGTCAGAGCGGAACGGTAGTCAGACATGCGGCATCAGGCGTGCTGCTTCAGCAGCTCCTCGGTAATGGTCAGCTTGAGGGCATCGATAAGTTCATTCAGAGCCCCTTCCATAACCTGGTCAAGCTTGTAAAGGGTAAGGTTGATCCGGTGGTCCGTAACCCGGTTCTGGGGAAAGTTATAGGTCCTTATCCGTTCGGAACGGTCGCCCGAACCGACCTGGCTCTTTCGTGTTTCGTCCCGTTCCTTGCGCAGTTTCATTTCCTCGGCCTCATAGAGCCTGGCGCGCAGCACCCGCATTGCCTTCGCCTTGTTTTTGAGCTGACTCTTTTCATCCTGGCAGATAACCACGACGCCCGTGGGAATATGGGTTACCCGGACCGCCGAATCGGTGGTGTTGACGCTCTGGCCGCCGGGGCCGGAAGAGCGGAAGACATCCACTTTAAGGTCTTCGGGATGTATATCAATATCGGTCTTTTCTGCCTCCGGAAGGACCGCGACGGTAACCGCTGAGGTGTGGATGCGTCCCTGGCTCTCGGTGGACGGCACTCTCTGTACCCGGTGTACACCGCTTTCATAGCGCAGGTTCCCGTAAATCTCCTTCCCGGAGATGGAAAAGACAACCTCCTTGAATCCTCCGACCTCGGTCTCGCTCGCCTCCAGAAGTTCCAGCTTCCAGCCCTTGTGCTCACTGAAACGGGAGTACATCCGGTACAGGTCGGCGGCGAAAAGAGAGGCCTCGTCGCCTCCGGTTCCTGCCCGTATTTCGATGATGGTGTTCTTGACATCCAGGGGGTCGCGCGGAACAAGGAGGGTTTTTATCCGCCGCTCGCTCTCTTTGGACCGCTGTTCAAGCTCTTCGAGCTCCTCTTTCGCCATCTCCCGCATCTCTTCATCGTTCTCGGTCTCGATCAGCTGTTTCGACTCTTCAATACCGGAAAGAAGCTCCTTGTAGCGCGTGAACTCCTCCACCGTATCCTTCAGGGCGGAATGCTCCTGAGCCAGCTCCCGGTAGAGATTCATGTCTTTCATGGTTGCCGGGTCGCCAAGCTGACGTTCAACATCGGCGAAACGGGAGGCAATACTTTCCAGCTTGCTGATCATCGCTTAAAACTTCTCCTTGAAACGCGGGCAGGTGTAGATAACCACTTCCAGCTCTTCATCTTTATTCTTTTCCTTCATCGAATCCTGCAGATCCGACTGAATCATACAGCGGCCATTGTACTGACATATGGGGCATGCACCGTTTCCCCGCGGGTTTATCTGTAATTTCATGGAAAAATAATAACAGAAAAGTACTCTTAGGGCAATCTGCGGCCGCAGCCGGTGCGCGGGTCAGCGCCTTGGACGAAGGAAGCCGAAGAGACTTCCGCAGAAACCGCCGACAATATGGGCGAACTCCGATATCTCGTTTGTCTGCAGGCTGCTCATCAGCTCCCGGGCGAGATAGAAGAGGAGAATGAGGATAAAGGTGAGGGGAACCTCTCCGCTGCGGATATTGGTAAAGCTCACCAGGAGGATCATCATGAAAGCGACGCCGCTGGCTCCCAGAAGGGCCGTGGGAAAGAGAAGCACGTTCAGTACGCCGGTCACCAGGGCGGTGACAAAGATCATAAGCAGAAGAGATCCTGCTCCGTACTTTTCTTCCAGAATTGGTCCGAGCAGGAGGATAAGGGCAAAGTTGCCGAGAAGGTGCTGCCATCCCACGTGGCCGATTATGTGGGTGAAAAGTCTCAGGTAGCCCGGTATGAAGGTCGGGTCAAAAGCTCCCTTCCCTGGTACGATAAAAAAGTTTGCGGTCAGTCTTAGATTAAGAATCTGGTCAAGAAGAAGGAGAAGTGCCGAGAGAAGAGCGTAAGTAAGGGTTACCGGTGCATTGTATCGTATCTTCATGCCGCCTACGATAGCCGCGGCTCCGCGGCATGTCAAGAATTATCTGGCAAAAGAGTAAGGAAGGCCCTGTAGTCACGGTAGATTGTACGGTCAAGAAGTATGCTTGCGTGTCCCTTGCGGTAGTACCGGAGGTTTTCAATATCCTGTGCTTCCGCAAATTTTCTTATCCGCTGTGGAGGGGTCAGCTGGTCCAGTTCCGCCGCCTGGATCATAATCCTCTCCGGATCTATGGGCAGGCCGTATCCGTACGGACTCATCACCTTCAGCGCCCGTTCCACAAGCTCTCTGCCGAAGCCGGCAGCTTCCAGTTGCGGCAGACATACTGCTCCGCAGATTTCTCCGGTAATAATGGTGGCCCAGTCGACTACCGGAATCATCAGCGCCGCCGATGCAATCTCTTCATGGCGGGCCAGTTCAAGGAGCAGCGCCGCACCCATGGATCCTCCCCATCCCCCGAAGGCCGGATCGGGTCCCGCGCTGCTCTGCAGCGAGGTCATGGCCGTGCGGATCTCACGCACCATGCCGAAAAAGAAATCCAGGGTCAATGTCAAATCGGCGTTAAAAAGATGCAGCTCCTCCCCTGCGGTCCCGGCGGAGCGCTCCAGGTGGAAGGGCGGAATGTAGAGAAGGAGATCCCTTCCCGAGCGCAGGATGTCAAGCATAAGCCGGCCTATGAAACTGAAAGCGAGCTCGGAAACCCCCAGCCCCGGCAGAAAAACCACCGTTGGGCCCTTCTCCGGCGCAGCGGCCGGTGTCCCTGTGTGACTGTAGTGGTGGAACCTGGCAGTTGCGGCGGGGTGTCCTTCGGGTACGGGAACCATGCCGGTGAAAGAAATACGTTCTGAGGTAAGTCCGGGGAGCCCCCGGAGGTCGATAAGCGGGTTCTCAAGGGGTTCCCGCTCAATGGAGACCGTTTCCGGCGGGCGGGTTTTTTCCGCGGGGTCGAAGGCATCAAGGTATGCTTCAAGCGCCGCCGGGCTGCCGGGATCAAACCGGCGTGCCATGGAGGCGGCCAGCTTTTCAAGGCCCCTGCGGTCAATGTTCCGGTGGAGACGGGTACCGAAGAAGAGCGGGGCAGTATCTATCAGCATGGTGGCAAGCCATTCAGGCATATGCGGCATCTTATCTCATCCTCAAGTGCTACCGGTCCGAAAGCAGAAGGACGAAAGAGTGGGACATTACCGGATACATCTTCTGGTTGTCCAGAACCTCGCTGTGCCCCATTTCCAGAATATCCGGTTCCGCGGCGGTGTCCACCTTCCTGCGCCACTTTTTTCCCTGCGCTGCAGGGGGGAGGGTGAAAATTTTATCCGTATCGGCGGCATTGAACATCAGTACAAAATCGTTATCGTCCCGTTCCGCCATAATTTCCGCTTTGCTTCCGTCAATCAGAATGGTAAGGCGTGATGTTTTGCCGTTCCAGTCGATCGGTCGGCAGTTCTCATCGTACCAGGTAATATCAGGCAGACCGTTAAGACTGAGATCCCGTCCGGAGAAGAAGTCGGGGCGTCTGAAGGCGGGATGGCGGCGGCGGAACAGTATGAGTTCCCGGCAGAAACGGAGCACGTCTGCGTGCCGGCCGGCCAGACTCCAGTCGATCCAGGAGATCTCGTTGTCCTGACAGTAGGCGTTATTGTTGCCCTTCTGGGTACGCCGAAATTCATCCCCCCCAAGGAGCATGGGGGTCCCCGAAGAGAGGAGGAGGGTGGCGAGATGGTTTTTTACCATGCGGCTCCGCAGCCGTTCCACCGCAGGTTTATCCGAGGGACCCTCCGTACCGTAGTTGCGGGAATAACTGGTGTTGTGGCCGTCACGGTTATCCTCGCCGTTGGCTTCGTTGTGCTTCCGTTCATAGCTCAGCAGGTCATTGAGGGTAAAACCGTCGTGCGAGGTGATATAGTTTATGCTGTGAAAGGGTTTGCGGCCGTTTGACATGTAAAGGTCTGCGCTTCCGGAAAAACGCATTGCCAGGGCGGATATCAGCCCGGTTTCTCCTCCCCAGAAACGGCGCAATTCATCTCGGTACCGGTCGTTCCACTCCGCCCAGCGTCCGCCGGGGAAACTGCCTACCTGGTAGGTTCCGGCGGCATCCCATGCCTCCGCTATAAGCTTGGTATTTCTGATAACCGGGTCTTCGGCCAGGCGTTCGATAACAGGCGGATTTTTCAGCAGCTTTCCGGTTCCGTCCCGGCCGAGAATGGAACCGAGATCAAAACGGAAGCCATCCACGTGCATATCAATTACCCAGTAGCGGATACAGTCGATGATAAAGGAGCGGAGAATGGGGTGGTTGCAGTTCATCGTATTACCGCAGCCCGTATAGTTCATGTAGTATTTCCGCGATTCGTCCAGGATATAGTATATGCTGTTGTCGAGCCCGCGGAAGGAGAAGGTAGGACCCTGCTCATTCCCCTCCGCCGTGTGATTGAATACTATGTCAAGAATGACTTCGATGCCCGCCTTGTGCAGTTCCCTCACCATCTCCTTGAATTCCGTCACCTGTTCTCCCCGGAATCCCGAAGAGGAGTAAAAAGCTGCAGGAGCGAAAAAGCTTACGGTGCTGTATCCCCAGTAGTTGGTCAGCAGCTCTCCGCTTTCCGGGCTTCGCTGAATAAGTTCGAAGGGATTGAACTCCTGAATGGGAAGAAACTCAAGACTCGTTATGCCCAGTTCCTTAAAATATGGAATACGGTCTATGACGGCGCGGAAGGTTCCCGGGTCGGATGAGTTTGCCGAAGGGTGTCTGCTCAGGCCCGCCAGGTGGGTTTCGTAGATAATACAGTCCTGAAGCGGATAGTTGAGCGGCTTGTCACCCTGCCAGTCAAAAAAATCATTCACCACAACGCACTTGGGCATCAGTTCCTGCTTCCACTCCTTCCACGGCCGGTTATGGGTAAGCGCCTTGGCGTAGGGGTCAAGCAGATAGCTTCCGGGAGAGAAGCGGTGCCCCTTCTCCGGTTCAAAGGGTCCCTCAGCCTGGTACAGGTAGAGCTGGCCGGTTTTCAGGCCGTGAACATGAATGTGCCAGACATCTCCGCTCCGGTTCTGTCCGGGATCCAGGGCGAGTGTTTCCGAAGGAAGGGTATCCTCGGGCCCGTCGAAAAGGAGCAGGGTCATCCCCTCGGCGTGGCGTGAAAAAATGCTGAACTGTATGCCTCTTCCTGTCAGGTATGCTCCCAGAGGAAGGGGATGGCCTGGCTCTGTTTTCATCATGAAGATACTATACTACAAAAGGGGGCTGATCAGCAAAACTATCGCCGTATAAAGTACATTGTTCACTCCTGTCGCCGATCCTGTCCTTTTTCATCAGCTTGACACTACCCGTCCCGTTTCGTTATAGTAGGCTTCACGTTGGACACGTAGCTCAGCTGGATAGAGCGCCACCCTCCGGAGGTGGAAGTCGTGGGTTCGAATCCCGCCGTGTTCATTTAAAACCTTGCATAGCAAGGAATTGGAACTACCGGAAAACCGGCGTTTCTTAAAAAACCAAACTTTCACGTCATTTTTCACGTGACGCGAAGAAGGGGATTTTATGGAACACCGGTACCAGCCTTATCACATCATCAAACGAAAAGAAAAGTTATCAAAGAACTTCAACACGGCAGACCAATAAAGCAGCGGCTGCGATCGGTTCACTGCGGCACAGCCTGAACATCTTCCGTGATCCTGCGCAGTATCTGGTGCCAGGGCACAGAAGATTACCGGACAACAACCCGGTGAAGTGTGGGCAAACCATACCTGATTCGGTTCTGATGATGTTCGGGGTGTTTCAAGCTTTCCTCCATAATGATTTCACCTGCCGTAATGAGGACCCGTATTTGATTCAGGCAATAAACCACATAGCTCCGGAATTCTCCCATGGAATAAGTTCTGAAAGAGAAAAAAACATGTTACACTTGGCTATGCGCAAACTGCTGACAAGCACTCCCGTAACATTCATCGCCCCTTTTGAAGATATGGCTTTGGTTGCCAATCAATGCTTTGCCTCCCTGGATGACAAGATAAGCGTTAGGATCGGAGATCTTCAGGCCGGGGTTGATGCCGCCCTGGAGGCGGTCGCTGCCGGCTCTGAGGTGATAATAAGCAGGGGAGGCACAGCAGAGCTGATAGCCCGATCGGTCTCCATTCCGGTGATTCCGGTCAGAGTGACCGGGTATGATGTTCTGCGTGCAGTTATGGCTGCCTTCGAGCGAAGCTCGAATGTCGGAGTCGTGGGTTTCGATTCGGTGGTGGCAGGCTGCCGGACCATTGCCGCGGGACTGGGCCGTGAAATAGCCTATGCATCGGTGGAAAGTGAGGCCGATGTTATCCCGGCGCTTCGGCTTGTTATGGAGAAAGGGGTGTCGATAGTGGTCGGGGATAAGATCGCCACCACCATGGCTGGAGTAATGGGCCTGCCTTTCATTCTGGTTCAGTCGGGGCTGGAGTCGATCATGCAGGCGTATGAGGAGGCCTCGCAGCTCCTGATCCATGTACGTAAACAGCGCAGACATAATACGATTCTTCAGGCCCTTCTGGATTATTCCGATGATGCGGTGGTTGCAGTTGACGCGCAGGGAACCATCCAGTTCGCCAACGAGGCTGCCGGTAGGATTTACGGTGTCAGCCGGGGCTTTGATACCCATGGAGGAGATGTCGGAAGCGTGTCCGAGTTCTCCTCCCTCTCTCATCTGAAGGCCATTCTGAACGGAGCTCCCCAGGTGTCGGCCGAGCTTGTAAACATCGATTCATATTCGATGATACGCAACACGGTAGCGATGAAAAGCGGAAACGAAATAATCGGGGCGATGGAAATTTCCCATGATGTTACACGGCTCAGAGCCCTGGAACGGCGTATAGGAAACCAGGTACGCAAGTCGGGCTTTTTTGCCCGTCACTGTCTCGACGATCTTATAGGCGGAAGCGAGGCGATCGGGGCGGTTAAAAAGCTTGCGGCAGTAGTGGGCAGGGATGACTGCAATGTGCTCATCATCGGGGAAACGGGAACGGGGAAAGAGCTGATGGCCCAGGGAATTCACAGTTCATCCAATGATCCGACCCGGCCCTTTGTGGCCGTTAATTGCGCTGCCATACCCGGTTCTCTTCTGGAAAGTGAGCTTTTCGGATACGCAGACGGTGCCTTTACCGGTGCACGAAAGGGGGGACGTCCGGGGCTGTTTGAGCTTGCGAACGGCGGGACTCTGTTTCTCGACGAGATAGGGGAGATGAATCTTGAGGCGCAGGCCCGTCTCCTGAGAGTTCTTCAGGATCGGATGGTCCGGAGAATAGGCGAGGAGAGGATGATACCGGTTTACGTAAGGGTTATAGCAGCAAGCAATGTAGATCTGCACGAGGGGGTAGAAAAAGGTCGGTTCAGGAGGGATCTTCTCTACCGTCTCAATGTGGCCGAAATACTCATCCCTCCTCTTCGGGAGCGGAGGGAGGATATTGCGGAGCTCATTGCGTATCTGGTGGACGAGATAAGCAGGAGAAAGGCGCACATGGTCGAGCCGATGAACGCGGAGTTGATCAGACTGGCTGAGGAGCTGCCCTGGTACGGCAATGTCCGTGAACTGCGGAACTTCTGTGAGCGTTATGTCATGTTTGCGGGTGCCGGCTTTTCCGGCGACACTCTTCGAAGGGCACTTTTACCGAAATCGGGAACCGGGGACTTGGAGACTGAATCCGGTATTGATCTGACCCTCAGGGACCTTATACGGCGGGAAGTACGGCACACCTATCTTCGCTGCGGGGAAAATGTTTCCGAAACCGCGCGCTGTCTCGATGTCGACCGGGCTACGGTCCGGAAGTATCTTGACTGAGCGGATTGGTGATGAGAAAACCAGCATAGAGCTGGATAAGTGCGGAAAATATAATCAGTCATGATTCAGCCTTGTTTTTGCGGGTGCTCCGGCAGCATCGGAAGATTCTTGTAAATAATTTACATACAGGCACTTATAAATATTTTTCGTGAAAGGCGGATTTGGCACGCCGATTGCTTAATGCAGGCGGAGGTGACTAATGAATATTAAAGGGTCAATAGAGAAAATCCCCGGCGGAATGATGGTGGTTCCGCTGCTTCTGGGAGCGGTTATCAACACCTTTTTCCCCCAGGCACTTCAGATCGGCGGTTTTACTACTGCTCTGTTCAAGAACGGAGCGGGGGCGCTGATTGGTGCTTTTCTGCTCTGTATGGGTGCGGGTATCAGTTTTCGGGCAGCTCCTAAGGCTCTGAAAAAGGGTGCGGCAATAACACTTACAAAGTTTGCGGTCGGTGTGGGGTTCGGCCTGCTCATCAATCTTATCTTTGGTGATAACGGTCTTTTCGGTCTTTCCGCACTTGCTGTAATCGCGGCCATGACCAATACCAACGGCGGCCTTTATGCTGCGCTGGTAGGTGAGTTTGGAGATGAGACCGATGTTGGAGCTATTGCGGTAATATCCATCAATGATGGCCCCTTTCTTACTATGATTGCTCTGGGCACCGCAGGTATCGCCAGTATTCCTCTCATGTCACTGGTTGCGGTTATTGTTCCTATCGTCATCGGAATGCTGCTTGGAAACCTCGATGACAAGATGCGTGATTTTCTGGTCAAGGGCGGTCCGATTCTCATTCCGCTTTTCGCTTTTGCCCTCGGAGCGGGACTTAATCTCGGTCAGGTACTGCAGGCGGGACTTCCCGGAATTTTTCTTGGAATAATGACCGCGTTTATCGGCGGCTTCTTTAACGCCAGTGCGGACAGGCTTACCGGAGGATCGGGGGTAGCCGGAGCTGCAGCCTCGAGCACGGCGGGAAATGCCGTTGGAACGCCCGCAGCGATAGCTCTGGTAGATCCTTCCCTTGCAGCTGTAGCACAGATTGCTACCATCCAGGTAGCCGCATCAACTATAACCACAGCAATTTTTACCCCATTCATTACCACAATGGTGGTGCGGATGAACAAAAGAAAGGACGCCAGGGCCCTGGCGGAATAGGAACAGTCTTATCAGGCGGCGGTCCAGCCGAACACTTCGGAATGACCGCCGCCGCAGGAGATGAAAGGAAAAGACAATGAAAAGAGATGGGAAACATATTCTTATCCTGGCTGACGATCTGACGGGCTCCAACGATACGGGTGTTCAGTTCACCCGCAGGGGCTACCGGACTGCAGTCGTTCTGCCCGGAGCCGCAGACACCGAAACAAGGCGGGAAGATGTGTCGGTGGTGGATACCGAGAGCCGGTTTCTGCCGTCCGAAGAGGCTTATGAAAGGGTCAGGGCGGGTATCGCTGCTCATGGTGAGGAAAGCGGAGTAATTTATAAAAAAATCGACAGCACCATGCGCGGAAATATCGGCGCTGAAATCCGGGCGGCCATGGACGCTTGCGGGGCTTCCCTCGCGGTTGTTGCCGCCGCCTTTCCGGCCACCGGACGGACGACCGGTCAGGGACGCTGCCTCGTAAACGGGGTGCCGGTTCATGAGACCGACCTTGCGAACGATCCGAGAACGCCCGTGAAGGAGTCGGACATAGGAAAGGTTATCCGCCTTCAGTACGACGCGGAGGTGCGATACATCGCCGTGGATGCAATGGAGACCAGCTTCGGCGATGCCTGCCGGGATGCCTCTCCCGAAAAACCCCTTGTGCTGGTATTCGATGCCGGCAGCGACGAGGATCTGCGGCGCATATGGGAGCTGACCGGAAGCGAAGCCGGAAGAAGTGTTTATGTGGGGTCCGCGGGATTCGCCTCCTGGGTGGTTCCGGCAGATACGGGAAAGCTTGGCGGTCCCGTTCTGTTTGTGCTTGGCAGCGTCAATCAGCGCTCCATCGACCAGGCCGCGGAACTCCCCTCCGGAGTTTCGGCCCTGGATCTCGATCCCGAACGCCTGCTTTCCAGCGGACGGAAGGAGTACCTGGAAGAGACTGCGCGACGGCTCGATTCTGCTCTGGCCGCGGGTTCTCATGCGGCTCTTAAGACCGTAACCGACCGGGATTCCTACGAGAAGGGGCTGCTCCTGCTCCGGGAAAAACACGGACTTGAGCCTGCCGAGGCGGCGGAAGTCATTGCTGCCGGGCTTGCCGATACCGTAAGACTGATAGTCGAGGGCGGGCATGTTGCCAGGCTTTACCTTACCGGGGGAGACATTGCTATTCACACCCTCGAAAGGCTCGGGGTCTTCGCGGTGGAAATAGCAGCCGAGGTGGCTCCGGGGATACCCGAAGGCCGGGTTCTTTTCCAGGGAAAGGAGATCCGGGTCGTTACAAAGGCCGGCGGCTTCGGCGATGCCGGTATCATTCGTCAGGTTATCGACTACTTCGGGAGAAATGGAGGAAAGCGATGATAGTCGTCAGCATGGGGGACCCCAACGGAGTTGGTCCGGAAATAGCCGTCCGTGCAGTACCCGGCCTTAACCGGCATACTCCTCTGGTGGTTCTCGGCGACCGGTCGGCTCTTGTGCGTGCGGCCGAGGCCCTTGAACGGAAGGTCTCCATCATCACCATCGAATCTCTGGAGGAGCATCGGTATGAAGAAGCACTCTACCTTCTGCAGGTAAGCCCGCCCCTTCCTTTCGAAATTGCTCCTGGCCGTCTGGACGCTGCCGCAGGAGCGGCATCCGCGGCCTATGTTAAGACTGCCGCTGAAATGGCCCTTGCGGGAAAAGTGTCCGCCATGGTCACTCTTCCGGTAAACAAGGAGGCGGTTCGCCTATCCATTCCGGATTTTACCGGCCATACCGGCTTTATTGCAGACCTGTGCGGCTCTGCATCTTCGGTCATGCTGCTTGTTTCCGACAGACTTGCGGTTTCTCACGTAAGTACCCATTGTTCCCTTGCCGATGCCATAGCACGTACAAAGACGAAGCGTATCCTTTCGGTAATAGAAATGACAGCCAATGCCGTCGGAAGCATCCGGGGCTGTGTGCCCCGCATCGCTGTCTGCGGCCTTAACCCCCATGCCGGCGAACACGGTGCCTTCGGCAGGGAAGAGGAACTGGAAATTCTACCCGCCATAGAAGCAGCCCGGACAAGAGGGCTCGATGTGACCGGACCGGAGGCGGCCGACACCGTGTTCTTCAGGGCTCTTCAGCCCGGCAGTGACATAAGCGCGGTTGTCGCCATGTATCACGATCAGGGCCATATTCCGATGAAAACCCTGGATTTCGACGGTGGGGTTAACATCACCCTGGGGCTTCCTGTTGTCCGCACATCGGTGGACCACGGAACTGCCTTCGATATTGCCTACAGGGGAATCGCGCGCACACGCAGCTTTGAACTTGCGGTGGACCTTGCGGTGAAACTGTCAGAGAAACGCACATAATTTTACTGGCACGGGGTTTTATGCTCATCTATACTGACGGTAAGGAGCACATATGGAAATGACCAGAGAAGAACTCATCGTCAAACTCTTCCCCGAAGGAATCCCACAGCTGTGGTCTCCCATGCTGACCCACTTTTCTGCCGCGGCTACTCCTGACCGGGAAAGAATACACCGTCATCTTGATGCGGTGAGCGGCAGCGTTCGGGGACTGCTTGTTCCGGGTTCAACCGGTGAGGGCTGGGAGATGATAGATGATGATATCCTGGCGGTATTGAAGATCGTCCTGGAAAAGAGTCCGGAAACCGGTCAGAAGGTGCTGATCGGAATTCTCAAGACCGATCTTCCCGGGGTCCTTCGGGGAATTGAAAAGATAAGCGGACAGCTGCTTGCATGGACGGGGGCTTCCTCCCTTGATGAGGCTTTCCTGAAAAGCGGGGTGGTCGGCTTTACCGTATGTCCCCCTTCCGGAGCGGACTTCGATCAGCCTTTTATACGGGATTCGCTTGCTTCGGTCCTTGACCTCGGTTATCCGACCGCTCTCTATCAGCTTCCGCAGGTTACGGAAAACGAGATGTCGCCGGAAACGGTCTCTTCGCTCGCCTCGGAATTCCCCAATTTCTTTCTTTTCAAGGATACCAGCGGCGGGGACCGGGTTGCGCTGGCGGGAAAGGATTATGGCGGTGTTTTCTTTGTCCGGGGAGCCGAGGGCGACTATTCTTCCCATCCCCGAAGCGGCGGCGGGCTCTATGACGGGCTTCTTCTCAGCACTGCCAACTCGTTTTCTTCCGAACTCGGGGCAATTCTGTCCGCCCTCCGGGCTGGTGATACAGAGAAGGCCGATAGGATTTCCGAAGATGTGGAGGAGGTGGTCAGCGCCATGTTCTCCCTTGTCGCGGGTTTTGCAGCGGGTAACCCCTTTGCAAACGCGAACAAGGCACTGGACCATATCCGGGCCTGGGGGAGCGCCTGGCGGGAATATGATCCGCCTCTGCTGTACAGCGGTGTCAGGCTTCCGGAGAGTTTTTCCGATCATGCCAAGAGACTTCTGGATGCAAAGGGAATGTCCGGCAAGGGCTATATGCAGAGCTGACAGCTGCCGGAGGCAGCTGATGTTACTGAACCTTCATTGTAATTGAGAACTCTGTTCCGGGGTTCAGGCGGGAAATTGCAATGCCCCCATCCATATGACCGGCCAGTCCGTGGACAAGGGTAAGACCAAAGCCTTCCGAGGTTTCCGCTTTGAAGGATTCCGGCAGGCCCGTTCCGTTGTCGCGTACCAGGAGCTGCACGGAGGTATCATCACTTTTTTTCAGCACGATTTCGATGGTGCCCTTCTTCCCTTCGGGGAAAGCATATTTATAGGCGTTGGTGACAAGTTCGTTGATGATAATTCCCATGTTCAGGGCTGCCGATGCCTCCAGGGTAAGGGGCTCGAGAGTGCTCCGTAAGGCTATGTTTGTATATTCGCTGAAGGTCAGTTCCACCCGTTTCAGGAGATCGGAGATATAAACCTTCATATCCACGGTGCGGTAATTCCCCGACCGGTAGAGCGAATCATAGATAAGGAGCATCGTCTCCACCCTGTGGCGTGCATCGATAAGGACTTCGGAGGCTCCGGTATCGGTAAGTTTAGTTGCCTGAAGCGAAAGAAGTCCCATAATGGTGTTCATGTTGTTTTTTACACGGTGATGTACTTCCTGAAGAATTATCTCTTTCTCTTCAAGGAGCGAGCGGATCTTTGTATCCGCGGCTTTCCGGGCACTTACATCCTGAACGATAATAAGGAGACGTTCATCCTCCGCTCCGCGTTCCCTGCTGCCGCTGAGCCGGACAGTCGTGGGTGCTTTCTTGTTACGCAGGACTACTTCAATATCCTTTCCTTCGGGATTTTTAAAAAAGGTGCGGAACCGGCCGAGAAAAGCGGGCCTGTCCTCTTCGCTGATAAAATCGGCAAGAGATTTCCCTCTGGGGTCTCTTGATGGATCTCCATTCATCTGTATGAAGGTATCGTTGCACTGGCGTATGATACCGTTCTGATCCAGGGTTACATATCCGACGGGAGCCTGATTATAGAGGCGAATATACTGATCCCTGGTTTTCTGAAGCGCTTCTTCCGTATTGCGGAGCTCTTCGTTCTGGATTTCCAGCTCTATCTGGTAGACTTTAAGATCGTGAACGAGTTTTGATTCTGAGGGGGCTTTGCTTTCAAGCTGCTCTTCGGCTTTTCTCAAGAGATCCTTGTTATCCATCAGGTGCTTTCCTTGACAATGGTGTCTTTCCCGGTTCCGGCCAGCTTTTTAAGCTGTTCTTCGGCTTCTATTCTGTCGCTTATGTCCAGACATGATCCGATATAGCCGATGAACTTATTATCCCGGTCATAGCGGGGATTGCCTTCGTCGAGAATCCAGCGGTACTTCCCGTCATGCCTTCTCAGGCGGTATTCCATGGAAAACCATTCCCGCTTGTCGAAGGCGTTTGTGTAGACGTTCAGGCAGCGGTCAAAATCGTCGGGGTGAACCCCCTCAGTCCAGCCGTTTCCCCTCTCCTGCTCCATGGTTCGGCCGGTGAAACGGAGCCAGGGCTGGTTGAACCAGTAGCAGAGCTTGTCGGTACCGGACATCCATACCAGGGCCGGTGAGGTGTTGATTGCCGAGGCAAAAAGCTGTTCCGATTCCCGGAGTCTTTTTTCGCTTTCCTTTATCCGGGTAATTTCAACAAAGCTCAATACCAGACCGGAAAAGACTGCAGGGCCGACGGAGTAGGGCGCTATCCTCATGAGGTACCACTTTTCTTCTTCGCTTCGGACCTCCCATTCCTCCGGCACATTGCTCTTGAGTACCTCTTTAATCCGTTTAACCGGGTCGAAATCTGCAAGGCTGTGGCTTATGTGGCTTATGGGCCTGCCGATATCGCTTTCAAGCAGTTTGAAGATGGAGCTTATCTGGGGAGAGAATCTCCGTATTTCCAGATCCTCATCAAGAAGGATGGTTCCTATATGGGAGGCACCAAGCAGGTTGTCAACATCGTTATGAAGTTCCGTCAGTTCGATGATCTTGTTGTGATACTCGGTATTGACCGTATAGAGTTCTTCGTTCGTGGACTGGAGCTCCTCATTGGTGGACTGGAGTTCCTCGTTGCTGGCAAGGAGTTCTTCGTTTGTCGCCTGAAGCTCCTCATTTGAAGTTTCAAGCTCTTCAATGGTAGCCTGAAGGTTTTCCCGGGAAAACTGCAGCTCCTGTTCGAGATCCTGGATACGCTGTTCCGCTTCTCTTGAGAGGTCATAGCTCTGGACCGTCTGCTCCGGAGCCTCATTAAGCGTTTTCTGCTTTTCACTTATCAGGACGGCTACGAGGGGAAGCTGTCCTTTTTTCTCCTCAAGAGGAATTATCCTCAGGTTGAGCTGGTTTACCTTATCGGAGTAGCGAAGTTGAATGCCCGTAAACTTCAGTTCCTTTTTCTGGCGGAAGACCTTCTGTATCCCCGTGGAGAGGGGGATGGCGAGCTCTTTTCTGGCAAGTTTGTCAATCTCCAGGCTGGGCTTGCCTGCCGGTAGCTGAAAATAGTCTCCTCCATTCCCGATAACATGGAGCATTTCCATCTGCTCATTAACAATTACCGCCGTAGGGAGGAACTCTCCGCTTACGGCTTCCACAAAACGTTCAAGTACTTTTTCGTCTCCGCCGCGCATTGTCCTGCGCATTGAGGAATACTGATTTCGCAGTTCGTGATAACGGGTATCGGTCGGTCTGCTGCCGTAGCTTATTTCGGGCAGCTGCCGTGATCGTCCGCGGGAGCGGTAGATCTTGAGTTTGGAGTCAATAACCTCAAAGTACTCCGCCATATCTCCGGTAGTTTCGCTTGTGCCGAGAAGAAGAACTCCTCCGTCGGAAAGAGAGAAGTTAAAAAAATCAAACACCTTGGACTGCAGGACCGGCTGGAAATAGATGAGCAGGTTCCTGCAGCTTATAAAATCTATATTGGTAAAAGGCGGATCCTTTGTAAGGTTGTGTTTTGCAAAGACCACCAGTTCCCTTATGGGTCGGGAAACCTGGAAATGATCATCTTTTTTTATAAAATATTTGGTGAGGTAGTGCATGGGCATATCCGCGGCAATGCTTTCCGGGTAGGAACCTATAGCCGCGAAATGGATTGCATCCTTATCAATATCGGTTGCAAATACCTTTATATCCCGGAATATTCCCAGCTTTTCCATGCTTTCCCTGATGAGAATGGCGAGGGAATACGCTTCCTCCCCGGTGGAACAGCCGGCTACCCAGAAACGGAGCTCTTTTCCATCCGAAGCGCTGATAATGTCGGGCAGAATTTTCTTTTCCAGCTGTGCAAATACCGCCTGGTCGCGGAAAAATGAGGTAACGCCGATCAGAAGTTCCCGGAAAAGGGTGTTTATTTCGGGGGGATGTGATTGAAGAAAAGCAACATAGCTTTCGATATCGTCAATCTGATTAATTGCCATGCGCCGCTCTATTCTGCGGACAACGGTACTGGGTTTGTAATAGGTAAAATCGACCTTGCATCGTTCCCGGAGCAGTGAGAAAACCTTCGCAAGACCGTCATCGTCCCCGAGGAGGGTATCCGATCTGTTCGTTTTGGCGGCATAGGGGCTTTTGACGAAGGCCAGAAGCTGTTCCGGCATCTCCGCCGGGGGCAGGATGAAATCCGCAAGTCCTGTGGAAACCGCCGCTTTGGGCATACCGTCAAAACGGGCGCTTGTTTCATCCTGGACCATTATCATCCCGCCGAACTGCTTGACCGCCCGCACCCCCCGCATTCCGTCGCTGCCGGTTCCCGAGAGAATGATGGCGACAGATTTTTCTCCCTGATCCTCGGCAAGGGAGAGAAGGAACAGATCGATGGGAAGATTGATTCCCCTGGAGGGGTCCTGGTCGCTGAGGAGAAGCTTTCCGTGAAAGATGGAAAGGTTCTTTCTCGGAGGAATGAGATAAACATGGGCCGGAAGTACTTCCATTCCATCTTCGGCCCGGTGGACCTGCATCTGCGTTTTTTTGGACAGAATTTCAACCATCAGGCTTTTGTAGTCCGGTGAGAGATGCTGAATTACGATAAAGGCGCAGCTGCTGTCGGCCGGCATGCTGGTAAAAAAGGCTTCGATAGCCTCCAGTCCCCCGGCGGAAGCGCCAATGGCAACATAATGTGTGGGTTCTTTTTTTTCCGCTTTCGCCATTGTATACATCTCCTGCAAGACGGATTATTACCGGGAACCTATAGATTTTTCAAAATATATGATAAACGGTTAACTATTACAAATCAAATTCTGTCGCGGAATTTCCGGTTTTATTTTGGACATCTCATTAAGTCATTCTGTTGCACGGAGCTTTCTCTTCAACTATCCTTTCCTGTACACCGGGAGTCTGCATATGGAAGAGAAGATAAAGCAAATCCTGCTTGTTGAAGATGAAGCGATCATTGCCATGACGGAGACTCTCATTCTTGAGAGGAACGGCTACCGTGTTACTTCCGTTCATACCGGCGAGGCGGCGATTGAAGCGGCTCTTGGGGATGTGATCTTCGACCTGATTCTCATGGATATAAATCTTGGCACCGGAATAGACGGGACGGAAGCGGCAGAGCGTATTCTGGAAGTGCGGGATATTCCGATTGTCTTCCTTTCGTCACACACCGAAGCCGAAGTGGTGGAGAAAACCGAAGGGATAAGCTCCTACGGTTATATTGTAAAGAACTCCGGGGAGACGGTACTGCTTGCATCCATCAGAATGGCCTTCAGGCTCTTTGTATCCCGGGAACGGGAACGCAGGAGCGCATCGGAACATCTGCACATGCAGTCCGCGCTCAAAGCGCTGGCGGAAATAGGCTACCTGGAAGGTGATACCATTTTCCGTTTCATAGCCCGTGAACTAGCCCGGGCGCTCGGTACCAGATACGCCCTTTTAGCCAGGATAGACGCGGAGGACCCCGATCGGGCCCATACCCTGGCTGTGTGGAACGGTTCGGATTATGAAGAGAATTTTGTCTTTAATATAGAGGCTACACCATGCAGCAATGTGGCCAGTCAGGGGAGCTGTCTCTATCCACGGGAGGTCCTGTACCGCTTTCCCGAAGATGCTTTTTTAAGGGATATGGAAGCTGAAAGCTACTGGGGAACACCTCTTCGCGGACATGACGGCGAGGTCCTGGGTATTCTGGCGGTTCTGGATATCCGCCCGATGGAAGATCGACCCTGGTTTCTTTCCCTTCTTGAGAGTTTTGCAACCCGGGCTGCCGGTGAGCTTTCAAGGCTCCGGTCGGAACGGCTTCTTGAGGAGAAGCAGAATCATCTTGCCGCTACGCTCTCCTCCATCGGCGATGGGGTTATCAGCACCGATACCGAAGGCCGGGTGGTCGATCTGAATAACGTGGCGGAGGTATTGACCGGCTGGAAAAAGAGCGAGGCCCTTGGACTTCCTTCCCGCGAAGTGTTTCGTATCCGGGATGCACGGAATTCAGGAGATGCAGTTGACCCGGTTGCGCGGGCCCTGGAGACTCGGGAAATGGCAGCTCTCGGGAAGAACACGCTCCTTTTGTCCCGGGATAAGAAGGAAAGGCTGGTTGCCGACAGCTGCGCTCCCATTATGGATAAGGATAATGTCCTGCTGGGAGCAGTTCTGGTGTTTCGTGATGTAGGCGATGAGTACCGCAGGGAAGTACAGCTTGCGGATCTTTCAGGGAGGCTTGCGGAACGGGTAAAGGAGCTGGAATGTCTTTACGGGATAGGCAGCCTGATCAACAATACTGAACTGAGCTTTCATGAAGTCTTTAATGAGAGCCTTCGTTTTATTGTCTCGGGATGGCAGTTTCCTGAGCTGGCATGCGCGCGAATTACCGTTGGAGAACACCATTTTGAAAGCGCCAGGTTCCGGGAGACTCCCTGGATGCTTTCGGGGGCGCTCTGTGCGGACGGGCTTGAGGTGGGAACGCTTTCGGTCGCATACCTTGAGAAGCCGGGAGGTGACGGAGAATGGGATTTTCTGCCGGAAGAAAAAAAGCTTTTTAAAACCATAGTCGAACAGCTTTCGCTCTTTATGGACAGGAAAAACTCTGCCTCGGCACTCCGGCAGAGTGAAGAACGTTACCGATCAATCTTTGATCAGGGAATCAATGGTATCTGCCTGGTGGATATAAAAAGCGGCATTATAACCGACTGCAACAGGGCGTTTGCCGACCTTCTCGGACGGGATCCTCTGGAGCTGATCGGAAAGCCGCAGAAGAGTCTCCATCCTTCGAGCGGGAGTGATAAAAAATTTTCACCGGAATTCCTGGAACATCTGCAGAACAGGCAGGCAGGTACTCTGGAATCCCGGATTATAAGAGCCGACGGAAGTCTTGTCGATGTGGAGATCCAGGCAAGCCCGGTAGAGTACCGCGGCCGGGAAATTATGCAGGGAGTGTTCAGGGATATTACGGAAAGGAAAGCTGCGGAAAAGAAACTTGCCTTTCAGGGGCATCTGCTGGACAGCATCGGGCAGGCTGTACTGGTTACCGATACCAATGGCATTATCCGCTACGGCAACAGGGCGGTGAAAGACTTCTTCGGCTGGGATCCGAAAGAGTTGATCGACAGAAACTGTGTGGATGTGCTATCCGCCGACGGAATGGCGGAATATGCCGAAGCGGTAATGGAGAAGCTCAAAGCGGGTGAAGTCTGGACGGGGGAGTTCCGCATCAAGCGCCGGGACGGCTCATATTTTGATGCCATTGTCAGTGATACCCCGGTATGGGACGAAGAAGGGAACCTTTCGGCAATAATCGGTGTTACGACCGATATTTCGGAGCAGAAAGAGGCGGAGAGACAGATAGCTGCTCTTTTAAATCAGGGAGCAAAACAAGGAAAAGCTTGATAAATACGCTTCCCCGGTTTAATCTGGCTTCAGGCCGTCAATGCTATGAATAACAGGATACAACTGCAGCACGACTCTCCCGTCCCGACTATCGGGGTTTTTACCGCTCAACTCAATGATGCATATCAGAGGGCGGTCTGGACAGGAATAGAAAAGAGAGCTCTGGAAGCCGGAGCAGGGCTTGTCTGTTTTGTCGGACGAAGAATTGATGCTCCAGTCGTCTCCGAGGCGACCGCAAATATTGTCTACAATCTGGCAGACTGCACCAACCTCAACGGACTCATTGTTATCTCAAATACCATTGCTACCTATCTTGAAAAGAAAGATATCGGAAATCTTTTCTCCTGCCGGACCGGATTGCCTCAGGTCTCTCTGGGATTCACGGTACCGGGAATCCCGAGTATTTCCGTTGACGGCTCCGAAGCTATTGCTTCTGTTGTGCGTCATCTTATCCGGGACCACCGCTGCAGCCGTTTTGCTCTCCTGGGGGGGCCACCAAGGCATGCGGAAGCCGAGGAACGGGAGCATGCTTTCAGAAAGGTGCTCCGTGAGGAATCGATCCCTTTCGATGAAAGGCTTCTGGTAAAAGGGGATTTCGTTATTGATTCGGGAGTAGAAGCTACTGTGGAGCTGCTGAACCGGAAAATTCCCTTCGATGCACTCTTTTGCATGAATGACCGTATGGCTCTCGGCGCTCTGGAAGTACTGCACAGCAGAGGAATTCAGGTTCCTGATGACCTTGCAGTAATAGGCTTCGACGGGATCGAAGAGAGCAGATACAACACACCGCCTCTGACCACGGTGGTACAGCCTCTAACCGAACTAGGAGCGGCCGCCGTAGATACAATTCTTGAGTCACTTACCGGGAAAAACCCGATGAACAAGGTTCTCAAATGCAGACCCGTCATCCGCCAGTCCTGCGGCTGCCTTCCGGACAGACCGTTTGATCGTGATTTGTCAGAAATCCCCGATGACGCAGGAGATTCCGCAAAGACGTCCATACGGAGCCTGATCAAGCTTTATCAGCGATCCGATTACCAGGGCTTCATAGGGCGTCTAAACACCGATCTTTCAAAAGTGCTGCGTGAGGACGGAGACATTGGTCATTGGCAGGATTATATCTCGATTGTCCGTAATACTCTGAAAAAAGAGGGTTTGGGTCTGACGGAGAAAGAGGCTTCGGTTTTTGAATACGCAAGAGCTCTGATCGGTGAAATGGAGAGCCGTCAGCAGGGTGCGGGGAGAATAGCGGCAGAGAATAAACTGATCATGCTCCGTACCATCAGTGCGGCACTCTCGGGGGCATTTCAGATGGCTCTTATGCTCGATCGTCTTGAAAGCAGCCTGAAAGAACTTGGAATAGGAGACGCCTTTCTTGCCCTTTTTGAAGCTGAGGATAGCGATGTAACATGGTCCCGGCTTATTCTGGCTCTTGCGGACTCCGAAAAACTGGAGATACCCGAGGGAGGAATCCGCTTTCGGACCACCAGACTGCTCCCGCTCTGTATAGCTCCCCATTGGAAACGGGAACACTGGGTACTGGCTCCCCTTGTTTATGAAAATGAACCTCTGGGCTATATGATGCTGCCGGGAGGTGTGGAAGATCCTTCCATATATGACACCCTCTGCAAGCAGGTTGCCAGTGCATTTAAGGGAGCTCTCCTGCTCAACCAGGTAAGAAGTCATGAGCGCCGGCTGGAGGAGGAAGTTGAGCGCCGTACCGCTGAGCTGACCAGAACCAACCAGGAGCTGCTTCTGGAGGTACAGCGCAGGATGAGCCTGGAACAGGAGGTCCTCGAAATCTCAAACCAGACCATGCAGAGAATCGGACAGGATCTGCATGATGACCTCTGTCAGCAGCTGGCCGGTATTGCCATGCATGCATCGGTTCTGGGAGATTCCCTGAAGAAGAATCTGCCCGAAGCCCATGCTGCCATGCTGCAGATAGACGATCTTCTTTCCGATTCAATAAAACGGATAAAACAGATTGCCCGTGGATTATACCCGACAGGGCTGGCTGAATACGGCCTCGTATCCGCCGTCGAGGAGCTCATTGAATCGGCCAGGAGGAGCTATGGCATCAGCATCGAATTTACCGCATCTCCCCGTTTCCGGATTCCCGATACCGATCAGGCTCTGCAGATATACCGGATAACCCAGGAAGCTTTGTCGAATGCGCTGAAGCATTCCGGATCGGACAGGATTAAAGTCAGCTTTTATCCTGAAACAGGACAGGCCCGTGACCGGGAAAGACCATATCTGATAACAGAGGTAATTGATTACGGAAGCGGACTGCCCGAAAATATTCCGGAGGGAGGAATGGGCTTGAGAATTATGAAATACAGGGCGGAAACTGCCGATGCCGAATACCGTATTACGCAGCTCCATCCGGGCACCATGGTTCAATGCCGGATCGCGGTGAAGGAGAAGCAGAATGGCTAAGCGTGTTGGCTTCCTGGTAGTGGATGATCATCCCCTTTTCAGGCAGGGCCTGGTAGCATTGATAGGAAGCGAACCTGATTATGTTGTTGAGGCGGAGGTCGGGAGCGTACAGGAAGCGCTTTCGTTTCTTGAAAAGGAGATTCCTGATATCATTCTGGTGGATATATCTCTATCCGGCCAGAGCGGCCTCGATCTGGTCAAGACTATTAAAATAAGCTATCCAAAGGTCATTTCGCTTATAATATCCATGCATGACGAGATTATCTACGCCGAGCGTGCTCTCAAATCCGGAGCCCGCGGTTATGTCATGAAGCATGAAGCTGCTTCGGTGATGAAAAATGCAATAAAGACGGTGCTGTCCGGAAAAATCTATCTGTCCGAGGCAATGCGCAACCGTTTCCTGGAATCGATGTTTACCCAGAACGAGGAGGAGAGCAGAACCCTGGTGGAGAGACTCAGTGACAGGGAATTCGAGGTTCTGGATCTGATGGGGCAGGGCTATGGTGTGGCGGAGATTGCAGACAATTTCAACCTTTCAGTAAAAACCATAAACACGCACCGGGAAAACATAAAAGAAAAACTTCACATCTCCAGTGCAGGCGAACTGAGACGTTTCGCCATAAAGTGGGTTCACAGCCGATCCGGTTAAACGGGAGCGGCGAGATCCACCGAAAAAGTACTTCTCATTCTCCAGCTGCCTTCAAGACGTTTTTCTTTACCGGTCAGCCGTACCACTTCCCGAAAGATGATATCTTTGGAGGAGGTCCCAAGCATGATTTCAATCTCCCCAGGCTCTATTATACGGGCAAAATCTGCTCCCGTGAAACTCAGCACATCTGAAGGAATCTCTATCTCTATCCTTGCAGTCTGTCCGGGGAGCAGGGATACACGGCGAAAGCCTTTAAGTTCCCTGACCGGTCTGACCATGCTTGCATAGAGATCCCTGGTGTACAGCTGAACTACCTCATCGCCTGTCATGTTGCCGGTATTGGTAAGGGTGAAAGCAAGCCGGATATTTCCATCAGTCGGAACCTCATGGCTTTCAATAGAAAAGTTTCCAAAAGAGAAATCGGTATATGAGAGCCCGTATCCGAAGGGATATTCCGCTCCAAAATCGGGCTGGATCGGGGTGCCCGGAGATTTAAGCTTGTGGTTATAGAAATAGGGCATTGCGCCTGCGCTTTTGGGGATGGATACCGGGAGCTTGCCTCCGGGATTAGCGTCTCCCATGAGTATATCCGCCAGTGCGGTACCACCCTCCTGACCAGGCAGCCAGGCATCCAGAATCGCGTCTGCCTTCCGGAATATGTCTTCGAGATGGTACGGTCTTCCGTTGAAGATAAGAACAATGAGCGGTTTCTCCAGCTCCGCCAGGGCATTGAGCAAGTCCTGCTGGACTCCCGGCAGGCGCAGCGAAGTTACATCCGACCCCTCTCCCACCGTACCGGTCAGAAAAAGACCGGCGAGATCTCCTACGGCAGCAATAATAAGATCTGATTTCCGTGCAATCTCAACAGCCTCTTTTATTCCACCCGTGTCGTAGCTGACAGGGGACTCCTGCTCCTGCCTGTCCACCTCAACATCTCCGGGAAAAACGGGAGCATCCTTTGGACGTTCTTTCAAGACCTCGCAGCCGCGGGCAAAGGAGAGCCGCTCACCCAGTCGCTCCGAAAGAACATCTTTCAACGTTTTTATGCGATTCTTTTTTTCATGCTCTTCCGAAAGGCCCGCAGCAATAATGTGCACAGGAAATGAATATCCTCCGAGCATCCCAAGGCCGTCATCCGCAAGGGGACCGATAAGCGCTACCTTCCCATTATTGCCCAGAGGCAGCACCCCGTTGTTTTTTAATAAAACAGCCGATTTTACCGCAGCCTCATATGCCGCCGATCGGTGCTCTTCGGTATTCAGCTCGATAGAACCTTCTTCCGTAAAAGGTTTATCAAAAAGGCCCAGTCTGAATTTTTCGGTAATAATCCGCTTTACGGCAGCATCAATTTCACCGACCTCCAGAATCCCCCTTTTCAGAGCCTCTTCAAGACCTTTATAAAAACAATCGAAGCCAGGCAGTTCAATATCCAGACCGGCCCGAACCGAAATGGCCGCCGCCTCGGCCGGATCTCCTGCTATGCGGTGATCGGTATGGAGCTGACTTACTCCCTGATAGTCAGCAACGATCAGCCCCTGAAATCCCCATGTATTCCTCAGAATTCCGGTAAGGTACTTTCCGGATGCATGAAGCGGAACCCCGTCAATATCATGATAAGCAGGCAGAACCGATCCTACATCAACACTTCGGACAACCATTTCAAAAGGGAGCAGAAAGGTATCGTAGAGCTCTCTTTCTCCTATCCGTACAGGAGCGTGGTTCCTTCCCCCTTCACAGAAGGAATGACCGGCAAAGTGTTTCAGGGTTGCCAGTATTCTCCGGTCCGGTCCCTGGAGCCCCCGTGTGTAGGCAAGCCCCATGCAGCCGGCCAGATAGGGGTCCTCGCCCATCGTCTCTTCGGTGCGGCCCCACCGGGCATCCCTGCTCACATCCAGCACCGGTGCCAGGCCCTGGCGTGACCCCACCGAATAGAGTTCTTTCCCGATTATACCGGCTATCTTTTCCATCAGCTCTTCATCCCAAAGGGCGCCGTAGTTGATGGCGGCGGGAAAGAGGGTCGCACCTTTTCCCATTAATCCGGCAAGACATTCCTCATGCGGCAGTGCGGGAATCCCCAGACGGGTTTCTTCCACAAGAAACTTCTGCAGTCTGTTTAAACCCTGGACACATTTTTTTGCTGATGTGGTATTCGTTCCGAGAGGTCTGGTTATCTGGCCTACGCCGTTTTTTATCAGTTCAAACGGATCCAGCTCCATCTCTCCGCTCTCTCCGAAGGAAGTCTGCTTCAAGGCAATTGAACCGTCTTCACCTATCTTCAGCCAGACAGAGAACATCTGTGCAACTTTTTCTTGAATGTGCATTCTGGAAACAAGATCCGTTACTCTTTTTGAAAGACTGTTCATAGACTATCCTTTAATCGCTCCTTCGGCTAAACCCTTGACGACATATTTCTGCATGGTGAAATAGAACAGGGCCATCGGCAGAATGGATATGGTAATAAACGCCATTACCTGATTCCATGCAGTGGTAAACTGACCTTGAAACTGCATTACACCCAATGGAATAGTGAACATGGCCGACTTATCCAATACCAGAAGGGGAAGCAGAAACTGGTTCCAGCTCTGTATCAGGACAATAACCGTAACGGTACTTAAAACCGGAGCCGACAGGGGAACAAGAATCCATCTGGAGAATCGTAAAATGCCTCCTCCGTCTATGGAGCAGGCGTCCTGGAGATCACGGGGAACTTCCCTGAAAAAGCCGGTAATAATAAAGATGCTCAGGGGCAGATTGAAGGCAGCCTGGGCCAGAATGACACCTGCGCGGGTGCCGAGCAGACCAAGCCCCCTGAGCTGAAGATAGAGGGGGAGGATGGCCACCGTCAGGGGGAAGAGCATTCCCATTATGAAGAAGTTGAACAGGAGAGACCTTCCCCTGAACCGTATCTTTGAGAGCGCGATACCTGCTCCGATTGAACTTATCAGCACAAGGACAATAGTAGAAGCGGAGACAAGAACTGAATTATAAAAGAAACCCCAGAAGAGTTCAGTTGTACCAAGTATTGCAGTATATGCATCAATTGAAAAAGGAAGAGGCAGCCCAAAAGGGTCATTCATCAGCTGCCCCCTCGATTTAAAGCCGCCGGCAATAACCATGTAGAGTGGAAAGAACATGATCAATGAAATAAAGAGGCTGATAAAGAATCTGAGTGCATACCGTGCTCTGCTGTTGGTGACGCTCATTCTTTTGCCTCCCCGACAATAAACTTCTGATAGAGAATGTTGAAAATCAGGCAGACGAAAAAGATGATGACTGCAATAGCGCTTCCATAGCCGAAGGCAAACCGACGGAATCCGAAATTGTAAAGATAGGTCACCAGAGTCTCTGTGGCATGCACAGGTCCGCCCTGTCCCATAGCCCAGACAATATCAAAAACATTGAACGAGCCAATTACACAGAGGAAAACCGATATGACAATGGTACTGCGTATGCTTGGAATAATGACATGAAGGACTACCTGCGCTTTTGATGCGCCATCGATAACAGCAGCATCTTCAAGATCCCTGGATACTCCCTGGAGACCTGCAATGTAGAGGATCATGTGAAACCCGATATACTTCCAGAAAATAACAACGAAGACAGCACCAAAGGCCTTGTCCGGATCACCCAGCAGACCGATCTCCCGTCCGCCTTCGATAAAGAGCTCTGAGAGAACCGTCAGCAATCCGAACTGCGGGTTATAGATAAAACGCCACACTATTCCAATAATTATTTCTGCAAGAACATACGGAAAGAAAAAGATGCTCCGGAAAACAATTGATCCTGCAAAACTTTTCCTACCTACCAGCAATGCAAAGAAAAAGGCGGCGGGAAGCTGAAGCAGCAGGGACAGCACGATTATTTTCAAGTTGTTGGTCAAAGCTAGAATAAATACCCGGTCTTTAAATGCGCGGGTGAAATTGCCGAAGCCCTGGAAATTATCCAGCGGTCCCAGTCCCTTCCAGCGGAATAAAGAGTAGTATCCTGACTGTACTACAGGAATAACCACAAAGGTTACAAATAGAATAAGTGCAGGAGCCGTCAGAAGCAGCACTATCAGGTATTTTTGTATTTCCAGAACTGTTTTAGTGGAAGCCGTTGTAACGGTTTTCATGACACCTCTTCTTTTCTGGTGATATATAAAAAACGGGAGAGGGAAAATCTTCCTCTCCCCCGTCTGTTAAACCAGTACGAATATCAGCTGTTCAGCGTTCCATCTGCCAGGCAGCATCAACCATTTCCGCAGCTTCTTTCGGAGTCAGCGTATTGGCCAGAAGGCCGGCTGTTCCATCCAGTACCGCAGCCGCTACAGCAGGGGGGAGAAACTGATCATAATAGAGCTGATAATAATCAGCTTCGTTGACAGCCTTTGCTATCTTTTGACTGTTCTCATTACCTTCCAGAGCACTGGAAGCACCTTCAACCACGGGAATAATGCCTTCAATTGCAACAAGCTCTTCGTTGTATTCCCGCTGCAGGAAAAAATTCAGGAAGTCAAGGGCTTCATCCGGAGCATCCTTGCCGATTACATAACCGTTGCCGCCGCCCATGACATCGGTATTCTTGCCTGCGCCGCCGGGTACGGCCGGAAAATTAAACCAGGAAAGATTTTCTCCGATTCCCTCTCCGGTATCGGAATTTGATGCCTGAACCGCAGGAGCCCATTGTCCCATCAGCTCCATCGCCGCTTTACCGTTCCCGACAAGGGCGGCCTGGTCATCATAGGTAGCCCCAAGAAAACCTGTCTGAAAAGGCTCAAGAGCCGCAAGCTCCAGAAGACGCTCTCCTGCCTGCACAAAGGGTGCGTCCGCAAAAGAACCGGCGCCGGTATATGCAGCATTGAATGCCTCCTGTCCGCCCAGTCTCATGGCAAGATATACCCACCAGAAATGAGCAGGCCAGCGGTCGCCGGCACCCATCGCGATAGGGACATAGCCGGCTGCCTTTATTTTTTTGACTGCGTCGAGGAACTGAGGCCAGGTCTCGGGCACGGAAACGCCAAGCTCTTCGAAGATGGCCTTATTGTACCACATGCCGACAGCTCCCATATCGTAGGGAGAGCCGTAGTAGGTACCGTCGAAACCGTATACTCCCAGGGCACCCATACCGATTTTTTTGGATAAGGTGTTTTCGACAAATCCTGTAATGTCTCTGAGCATCCCGGCATTGGCATATTCCAGCATTACTCCTCCGCCCCAGGAGTGAAAAATATCCGGCGGATCACCGGCCTGGACAGCAACCTGAACCCTCTGCTTGAAGGCTTCGTTCTCCAGCATGACCAGCTCAATCTCTACGTCAGGGTTGGCCCGGGTATAATCTTCGATTACCTGCTCCCGGAGTTTCTGACGTGACTCGTCACCTCCGCCGGCAGAGAGCGCCCACCAGCTGATCTTGACGCTCTTATCACCGGACTCAGATCCTGCTGTTTCCTGTTTTCCACCGGCAAAGACCGCCGTGGACCCGAGAAGAAGAACCAGCATGGCAAATATGCCAACACTCTTTTTCATATAGCACCTCCTGTTTTTTTAAACGGAACTCCGAACCTTAAGAGGTTCGGAAATAGTCCGTGCCCTGAAAGGACATTATCATTATAAAGGCAGACAGGAAAAACCATATCGGAAAAAGAACCAGTATTGGCATAGGACATTTTACCTATGCTTGTGGGCGAACCGGAAGATCTTTCTTGCATATCCAATTTCGGCAGGATATACTGAGCACATATTAATAAAATGGAGGTATTTAATGACCAACTCAGTTTACGAAGAAAAGACTTGTATCAGCAAGGCCGGAGAGATCGATCAGATCTGGAAGGAGATTTCGGAATCCGTCGCAACGGCTTTCAGGATGGATGGAGAAGAAAAAAGCCGGTTCAAGGCAAAAAACATTGCCAAACTCATCGGAACACTCCCATTCATTGCCCGCTGCGAAGATGCTCACAGGACCGCGGTTGTCCACCTCGGGACATACATCCTTTCGGTAAGGGAGACCAAACCCTGCTTTAATGCCGCTCCTGCGGACAACAGTGATCTTTTTGAACGTCTGAGGCTTATCAGCAGTTTCAAGGGAGGTGACCAGGCCATTATCAGAAAAGGGATGAGTCTTTTGGCCCTGTGCATGATTGAAGACTACCAGAGAGACACCCATCTGGATTCGGTTCTGGGCAAATACAACCCCGTAAAAGAGGGCGCCTTTGACTATCCTGCACTGCGGGAGAAGCTGCTCAAGACCATTCACAGCGTCGAAAGTGCGGAAATTGACGCTATTCTGGACGATGAGATAGGTCCGCTTAATTACTGGGGCTGGTAATTGCTGAAACCCCCGGGGATCGGATACAACTTTTCTATGGAGAGGTATATACAAAGACGCGTTGGGCTTATTCTAGGGCTGACAGCTGTTGGCGCTTCGCTTGTGCAGCTCCTTGCCAGCCTCCACACCTTTGATCTGAACCTGGGGGAGGCTCTTCTTTTACCCTCGGTGCTTTTTGTATTCGGAACCGGGGTCTTCTTTCTTGTTACCGCCCTTTTAGAAAGTAAAGCTTTTAAAACGATACAACTCGCAGTTATTTTTCTGACGGGATATGGCTCATGCCTGGGAATAACCTCAGGCAATTTGACCTATCTAATTTTTTTCGGCCTGGGGTTTTTCCTTGCCATGGAGTACGGCTTCCTGGACAGGCATGTGGTCTCAAAAGCCCTTATAGCCCTGGGCCTGCTTCTGACGACCCTGACCTATGGAATGATCTTTCTCAATAAATTGTCACCCCTGGTAATTGTCCACTCACTGATCGGTGCTTCGGCGGTAATTTCTGTTTCTTATCTGCTTTTCAAAGTCAGCCTCCGGCGCTACCGGGATCAGAAGAAATCTTTGGAAGAGATTATCGAAGACCGGACACGGAAGCTTCAGGAAGAATTAAGCAGAGTCAGTGAACTCAAAGACGATCTTGAGGACCAGCTGGAGGAAAACCGTAACCTTCTTTCGGTTAATGAGAACCTTCTGCGGGAGGTCCTTCATCGGACAAAAAATAACATGCAGCTCATTTCCAGTTTTCTCAATCTGGAAAGTGCCCAGTATGATGAACCGCACCTTCAAGCCATTTTTGAGAAGACAGTCCAGCGGATAGGCACCCTGGCGATCTCCCACGAACTCCTGTACAGTAAAGCGAAAAATCTTTCATTTCTCAATCTGAAAGCATTTATGGAAAAGCTGGGCGATAGATTTTGCCGGGATCTCTCAGGCTGTGAAATTGCCCTGACCATGGAGGTTCCGGCGGAAATTGAAATTGATCTGGATCTCGCAACACCCCTTGGCCTTCTGGTCAACGAACTGTTATCCAATGTGGAAAAACACGCCTTTCGGGACCGGCCTGCCGGCTCTCCCGGCGAACTTCATATCCGGGTTTTCCAGTCAGACCGGACCATAAGCTTCGTGTTTCAGGATAACGGTATCGGCATTCCCGAAGCGATTGACATCGAACGCCCGGAAACCCTGGGGCTTCGCCTCATATCCGCCTTTGTGGAACAGGCCGGAGGGCAACTTTCGCTCCAGCGGGAAGGGGGTACTACCTGGACCTTCATTTTTCCGCTCTCCGATACCTCCTCAGTATCCTGAAACCCCCGTACGGTGATCCGGCCTGCTCCGGGACCCGGCTGTAAAGCCGCGGCTATCTCTGCACCAGAGCCTGTTCGACTGCCTTCAGTATAGTCTTGCTGCTTACCGTGGCTCCCGAGACAACATCCACATCGAGACTTTGAGCCGCTATAACCGACTCAATTATGCTCTCTGCCGGTTTACCCTTTCCCGTGTCGTGACGCACCAGCTCGATACCTGTTATCTTTCCTTTTTCCACGTTTACCAGGACCTCCGCTTTTACCAGCCCCGCGTCCCAGGCTCCCCGGCGGGTACCATCTTCCAGCGAAGAGATATCCGGTGAGGGAATTACCATATCTTTGGCCGCTTCGGCTTTTCGCATGGCACCGCAGCCGCCGAGGAAGAGCATGAGGAAAAGGGAGATCCCGGAGATAATCAGCAGGCGACGAGACATCTGCTTAAACACGTTCAGCCTCCCCATTCTTTTTCATCACCACAGCGAAGTTTTTGATTTCCCCGGTACGGATGTTATCCGTATCCTCGCTGCTGTTCATGATCTTTTTCATCATGGCCCTGATGAGAAAATTGTGTTCGGCGAAAATGAAGCGTCCGCCGAGCCACTCTTTTATTCTTGCGTGTTGTACAAGCCGGGCCGGAAAATTCTGTTGCAGCTTTTCTTCCATATCCTCTCCTCTCAGGGCACAGAGGAAGATTCCGAGAGGGCGGGCGAGCAGCTCTTCTTCATGCTTCTCGCAAAAGGCCTTCAGGTTCTTGTGTATGCTGCCGGCATAGATTGAACCGCCGACGATGACGCGTTCAAACTGCGAAGGATCGGGCATGCTTTCCTTTTTCAGGTCGACAACAAGGGTCTCATCTCCCAGCTCTCCGGCCATTTTTTTGACCACCTCTGCGCTGGTTCCGCTTTTGCCTGTCCAGGCAATCAATGTTTTCATCTTCTTATTCCTTTCTCTGTAAAATCGATGTATTGGTCAATCAGTGACTCTATCTGCCGACTGTTCAACAGCTCTTTTATATTCAGAAGCGAGAGGGTAAAACCCCGCAGTGAAGAGGAGAGAATCATTGCAAGACCCGCTCTCTCTTCATCTTCCGCTCCGGTAATGGATGCCTGAAGCTCTTTCATGACTGCCTGCTGTGCAGGTCCCGGTTCGTATCGCTTCTCCAGCAGGAGAGTGACAACCGCCCGGTAGAAATGAGGGTCTTCGAAGGCGGAGGCGATGTGACTTCTCAGTCTCTCTTCCATGGAGAAACCGGATTCAGTCTTCTCTCTCCGGATTTCCAGTGTCCGGCGGAAACCTTCTTCAATTATCTCCTGCAGAAGCTCTTCTTTATCCCGGAAGTAGAGATAGATTGTCCGGGGAGAGTATTCGATCGCTGCCGCAAGTTTCCTGATTGTCAGGTGCTCATGTCCAATGTCGGATATGAGTCTGGAGGCGGTACGAATGATGTTCCGCCTGAGTTCTTCCTTTTCCCTTTCTCTGCGCTCCTGTATTCCCATATGATCCTGTTGTGTAAACTGTGTTGTTATAGTAAACAGTGTTTACCATATAGGATAAGTTATGTCAATCTACTGTCCCCAAGATTCCATCTCTTTTACATGTTACAGCAGCCGGAATTGAGCTAAACCACCAGTAAACAAGAACTTACCAAATGCCGACAGCCAGGACACTTCTGATTAGGCCATTATTGCTGCCATTTTACATTCTGCAAAAGAATTACTGATAAAAGAGATGCAATTTCGGGGACATTAGAAAAGGCTCATTAAAACTTCCAGCCAGCCTCACCTATAAGCCTCACAAACCTGCAACCCCCATAAGGCTCTTTCACCAGAATCCCGTCACTCTTCCTGACCAGGAAGAGCTCCTGCATACTGCGTGTTCCGACAGGAATGACCATCCGTCCCCCTTCCGCAAGCTGATCCGCAAGCGCCTGCGGTACCACCGGGGCTCCCGCTGTTACCATGATCCTTGAATAGGGAGCCAGGGACGGCCATCCCCCCGTTCCGTCGGTAAGGTGAAGCTCAATGTTTTCTATCCCTGCCGCAGCGATGTTTTCCAGGGCGCTGCTGTAGAGCTCCGGAATCCGCTCAAGGGAAATAACCTTATCCGCAAGCTCCGCCAGAACGGCAGCCTGATAGGCGCTTCCAGTTCCGACTTCCAGAACCGTATCGACAGAAGAGACCTGCAGGATGGAGGTCATCAGGGCCACAATGTAAGGCTGACTTATGGTCTGTTCCGATCCGATAGGAAGAGGTGAGTCCGCATAGGCTTCCGCCGCAAGTCGGGGCGGAACAAAGAGGTGGCGCGGAACCTTCAGCAAGGCCGATAGAAGACGTTCATCCTCAATCCCTCTCCTACGGATCTGATATTCAACCATCCGTTTTCGTTCTGCCTCATAATCGTGCATACTTTAAAGGTAATTATTGAGGCGGCGGAGGTAAAGATTGACGCGGTCTGCTTTTCACTATAGAACTAAAGCAGTATGAAAAATAAAGTATGGACGGACTTCAAGCTGAGTTCGGGAGATTGCCTTCGCTGGGTCTCTCCTGAAATTACCGTTTCTCTTAAAAAAGAGGGTGATGAACTGGTTGTCGGAAAATGGCCGACCGAAGAAACCACTGCTTTCGGCTTGATGGAAGATAACTCATTCTGCCCCGACGATGCCGAATGGTCACGTTTTGTTGTCGGAAAGGAGCAGAGCTTTGAACTGTCGCCCCTTCTTCCGGACCGGCCGGTGGTCCTTCTTCCGAAGGTTGGCCGGCAGCTTCCTCCGGGGAAAAAGGGTGAGTTCTTTTTTCTTGTTCCACTCTGGGCCGGGCTTTCGGCGGATACGGGAGGAAAGCAGACAATGCTGATGGAGTTTCCCTGCCGATCCCTCACTTCCACCTGGTTTGGCGACATGCTTACGGGAGAACTGTGCTACGGGCATTCAACCCGTCTGTACACCGCCGGATCGGCGTACGAACCTGCACAGTCCGGTCTATTTGATGCGGGGATCACTCTTTTCCTGAGGAACACATCTCAGAGTATGCTGGATTTTTCAAGGATCTGCGTCCATGTCGAGCATCTTTCTCTTTACCGGGACAAGGATGATGATACCGAGCCTCTGCTTACCAATGAGGTCTTTGTCATATTTTCGGGGGCGGATCAGGTAAGCCAGGTGAGGTTTGGGAAACGGGGGCCGAAGGCTCCAGCCAGAGGTGAAACGGCAATGGTCAGAGTAGTTTCGCCGCGGGTCGAACCTGAAAAGAGTATTCTCAAGCGCAGTTTTTCCTTCCTTAAATCGCTGGCGGAGATTTAGAAATGATTCTTGTCACCTTTCAGGAGATGCTGGACCGGTTGAATCTGGAAACACTTACGCATGTGGCCCGTGTGGCGCTTATCGCTGCAGGCGGTTACATAATCATAAGAATTATTGCCGTCGTGGTGCGCAGGACCCTTACCCGGAATGCATCGGAACAGTCAAAGATTCTCATACACAAGATGATTATTTATACCGGGGCGGCTCTTATCGTCATCTTTATTCTTGATGAGCTGGGAGTAAAGCTCTCCACACTTCTGGGTGCGGCAGGAGTGCTCGGCGTCGCTCTTGGTATTGCCAGCCAGAAGAGCATAGGAAACATTATCAGCGGTTTTTTTCTGGTCTCTGATAAGACCTTCGAGGTTGGAGACGCAATAAAGGTGGGCACCATCGTTGGAGTTGTTCATTCTCTCGATCTCCTCTCGATAAAACTGCGTACCTTCGATAATACGCTTATCCGGATCCCGAACGATCTGATAATAACCACCGAGATAACCAATATAACCCGTTTCCCCATACGGCGGATGGACCTTGCCATAACCGTAACCTACGAATCCGATCTTTCCCGGACACGGGATGTGCTTCTCGAGATTGCCGGAGAAAATCTCCTTTGCCTGCAGGAACCCTCACCATTTTTTCTCATAAAGAATTTTACTGCTTCAGGGGTTGAGATTCTATTTGCCGTCTGGTTTGAGAAAACCCGTTTTGTAGATGTGAAAAACTCGGTATTTATGAGTATCAGGGAGCGCTTCGATCAGGAGGGTATTGTCTTGTCGGTTATGGAAGTAAAGGTCTCCTATCCTTCCGGTAATACTCTTCCCGTGCCGGCTCAGCCTTTGACTGAACAACAGGACTGAGCAGCGGGGGTACAAAAACGCCCCGGGCCGGAGGGACCGCCGGAGGCGGGTGCGGAGCACCGGAGCGCGGCGGTCACGCATTCCGGCCTCCCTGCGGTCTGCCGCGGAGACAGATTGGCCGGACCAGTGACCGGGCCCCGCGCGCAGTCCCGGAGCGTCCGGTTCCTGCCGCCCGCGGCAGGGGCGCCCGGAGGGGCCATCAGAAAAAACAGGTGCCATTTCGGGGACACCGGCTTCAGGCAAAAATTAGTTGACAAATTGTACTAGTACAATTACAATTGTATTAGATGAACAGTACAATGCGTGATAAAGGTATTGAACTATCACTGGATGAGTCGACGGGGGTGCCTCTCTACCGCCAGATAATCCGGCAGATAGAAAACGCCATCCTTTCCGGAAAGCTGAAGCCCGGCGACCGGCTGCCGACCATCAGATCCCTGGCAGTGGAACTTAAGATAAATCCCAACACGATAGCCAGGGCCTACAGCGAGATGGAGCTGCTGGGTATTGTCGCCACCCAGGTCGGAAGCGGGACCTATGTCCCAGACGTACAGGCGGAGCGGGAGGACGGACGTCTGTCGGAAAAGATCGAGGAGACGGTGGCCGGTTTTATCCGTGAGATGTCGGCCCTGGGCCTGGACAGGGAAGAGACAATTGATCTGATACGGAATTTTGAGGAGGAAGGGTAATGCTGACAATAAAACGGGCGGGAAAAGAGACCGGGGTAAAAAAACCGGGAAGGCGGGAGCGACGGGAACGCCGAAGCGATTTCGCGATAAATGCCGCGGGGATCGGACTTCTGGCCGTGATTGCCGGGGCGGGTATTGCCCTGCGCCTTGCCCTCGGTCCGGCGCCGACGGCGGCGGATTTCGGCATAATGCTGGGAACACCGGTGCTTACGGTGGGTGTCATGACGCTTTTTCCCCGCTGGACGGCGGCGGTGAAGCTGCTCATTATCCTGGGGGCGGCTTTTGCGGCGCTCTACCTGCGTGATAAGGGTTTTCTCTTCGCCTTCTCCGCTGCGGCGGCCCTTGCGGCCCCGGCGGTACAGAAGATGGAGGAATGGGAGCGGGCCATTGTCCTGCGCTTCGGCAAGTTTTTCCGGGTCCGGGGGCCGGGGCTCTTTCTGATCCTCCCCTTTGCCGACAGGGTGGCGAAGAAGGTCGATCTGCGTATAAAGGTTACGGATTTCAGCGCCGAGACCACCCTCACCCGGGACTCGGTGACCATAACGGTGGACGCCCTCTGCTTCTGGCTTGTCTGGGATGCGGAGAAGGCGGTCTGCGAGGTCCAGGACTATGTGGATGCGGTTACCCTTTCGTCGAAGACCGCCCTGCGCAGTGCCATAAGCAGAAATGACCTTTCCATGTTTCTGGAGCACGGGGATGTGATTGAGCAGCAGATACGGGAGGTTGTCGACCGGAAAACCACCGAATGGGGAATTACCATCCAGAATATCGAAATTACGGATATACAGATTCCCGAGGGGCTCCAGGATTCCCTGAGCCGGCTTGCGCAGATGGAACGCGAAAAGAAGGGCCGGGTGCTTCTGGCGGAGGCGGAGATCGAGATAGCGGCAAAACTGGTCGAGGCCGCGGCGGTCTACGACGGCAACGATACGGCCCTGAACCTGAAGAGCCTGTCTATTCTGAATGAGGGGCTGAAGGCGGGCAACTCCATGATGCTTGTGCCCAATTCGATTACCGAGGAGCTTAAGTCCAAGGACCTGTTCGGGCTGCAGGCCCTGAACGAAACCAGGCGGGCAGCCCGGGACGGGGAGGACAAAGATGGCAGTCGTTAAAACCGATGGTCTGGTGAAGGATTATCACCTGAACGGCCTGACGGTCAATGCCCTGCGGGGAGTAAGCCTGGACTTCGAAAAGGGAGAGTTCACGGCCATAGCGGGCCCCTCGGGGAGCGGTAAATCCACCTTTCTGCACCTGGTGGGATGCCTGGATGTTCCCTCACAGGGAAGCATCTCCATTGAAGAGAGGAAGGTGGCGGACCTTTCAACAAGGTCGCTGGCCCTCCTCCGGCGGGCAAAGATCGGCTTTATTTTCCAGGCCTACAACCTTATTCCCGTTCTGACCGCCCTTGAGAATGTCTCTCTCCCGCTTATTCTCCTGGGAACCGGAGCATCGAAGGCCCGGGAGTTATCCGTCGCGGCTCTTGCGGAGGTGGGACTTGAGGGGATGGAGGAGCGCAGGCCGAAGGAGATGTCCGGGGGACAGCAGCAGCGGGTGGCCATTGCCCGCGCCCTGGTAAAGAAGCCGGCCCTCATACTGGCGGACGAGCCGACGGCAAACCTGGATTCAAAAACGGGGAAGGAAATACTCGATCTTATGCTGGAGCTGAACAGAAAAGAGGGAAGCACCTTTATCTTTTCAACCCACGATCCCATGGTTATGGAGTATGCAAGACGCCTGGTCCATCTGAAGGACGGCATGGTGGAAGAGGAGATACGGCGATGAAGCTGAGCGAGGCGGCGGCCATCGGGAGCATGGCGTTCCGGAACCTCTCCCGCCATAAGGTGAAAACAGTAATAACAAGCATTGCTGTGGCCATAAGCGTTGCCCTGTTCATCGCCATGGACGGCTGGATTCTGGGTATGAATCTGGATTCGCGCCGCAACATCGTCTCCTACGAGACGGGAGCCGCCAAGGTCCAGTCCGCCGCCTACTTTGATAAAAAGGATCAGCTGCCCATGTACGAGGCCTTCCGGGACTGGGAAGAATATGCCCGGGTCCTTGAAGAGGCAGGATACGCCGCCGCCCCCCGCTTCGTATTTTCGGGGACCCTCTACTCCCGCTCCGGTTCGGCCCCCATGGTCTTTAACGGGGTTGACCCCGAACTGGAGGGGAAGGTCCTCCGCTACGCGGACTATCTGGAAGCGGGGCGCTTTCCGCGCCCGGGATCGATGGAGATTGCCGTCGGTACCCTGGCGGCGGAAAAACTGCGCATCGGGATTCCCGCCCGGATCGGCCGGGAGGAGTTCGGACGCGATCTGCTTCCGGCGGCACGAAACGATGAGGAGGCGGCCTTCATAAGAGGTCTCTACTCCGAACCGCCCCGGGAGGCGGAGGACCGGCGGCTGCGTCTGGCCGATCCCCTGCCGGCCCTGGAGCGCAACCGGCTGTGGGACATTCTCGCATCATCGGGCCGGATGGATGTGCGTCTTTCGACGGTCGTCGACCTTAAGGCCGCACCCGAAATTATCCGCGGCGGCCGCTTTGAGGAGGACCTCCTCCCCCTTCTCTCCGGGGCGGGCCGGAAAAGTGTCCTTGAGGTCTACGAAAAGGACCCCTTTCTGGGGGACTACGTGCTCTCCACCGACAGCGGAGAGGCGGCGGATGCTGCGCTTGCGGCCATGCTCGCGGTCGGTTATGCCGGGGCGGTCCGCCATGTTAACCAGCTTATGGCCCTCCGGGTTACGGGGGTTGTCAACTCTCCAAACCCGAAGACCAACGGAAATGTTGCTTATATTCCCCTCGGCGCCCTTCAGGGCGATACGGGGCTTATGCTTGAGGGAGAGGTAACGGAACTCCTGGTGCGGACGGCCGGGGCCGGCGATGCCTCCCTTCCCGGACCGACCGAGAGCCCGGAACAGATACGGACCGCGCTGGAGGAAGGCCTTGCGGCGGAGGGCTCATCCCTCCCCGGAGGGATCGGGGTCTACGGCTGGGAACGATACGTGGAGGACTACCTTGCCGCCGCTGCCGGCGATAATGTTTCAACGCGCATCATGATCGGCCTGCTGTTTCTCCTCTCCTTTATCGGCATTGCCAACACCATGCTCATGGCCATTCTGGAACGGACAAAGGAGATAGGAATGCTGCGTGCCCTGGGCATGACAAACGGACAGCTGACGGCCGCCTACACCTTTGAGGCAGCCCTGGTGGGACTTATCGGTTCGCTTATCGGAATAGGCCTGGGATGTCTTATCAACATCCCCATGGTCAGCCGCGGCATCGATTATTCCGCCGTGGTGCAGGAGATGAACGGTGATTACGGATACCGCATAGTCGCTCTCTTCCGGTCGGCGTGGAACCCTCCGGTTATCGCGGGAACGGGTATCATGGCGATTCTTATCTCGGCCGTCACAGCCCTGCCTCCGATCCTGCGTACCCTCAGGAAACCGGTAACCGAAAGCCTGCGCTTTGAGTGAAGGAGCATAGTATGGAATATCTTGAGACCAACCGGGGCGGATTTTTCTCCCTCGTAACGATAGCCTTCCGCAACATCTGGCGGAACGGAAGACGGACCGCACTGTGCATAAGCGCGGTGGCCATCGCGGTTTTTTTCAACATCTTCATGCAGGCCTGGATTGTGGGCATGTATGACAGTATCGAAGATGTTGTGCGCACCTTTGAAACGGGCCACATCAATGTGGTGACGGAGGAGTACGAGGAGGATAAGGAGTATACGCCCGTTCAGTTCCCTGTTGCCGGAGGACGGAGCATCCGGGAGCTGGAGACGGAGCTTATGGAGATTCCCGGAGTTAGAGCCGTTCTGCCGAGAATAAGCACATACGCGAGCCTTTTCGACAGCACCGTCAAACATGCCCTTCTCTGGGGTATCGACGCGGAGGCGGAGCTTGAGGTCAACAACTTCAACCTGACAAAGCGGGATGACGGGATGGCCGAGGGACGGTTCCCCGCCACAGGGGCAAATGAATGCGCCGTGGGCTTCGAGTTCGCGCGGAAAACAGGACTCGGAATCGGCGATACGGTTCCCCTCAAAACGGTCTCCGCCCAGTTTTCCGACAAATACTGGAATCCCGAGATAGTCGGCATCTTCGACTTCGACTACGCCAAATATGATGAGGATGTGATACTGGTCTCCATCGACCGTCTCCGGCGCATCCTGGTTCTGGATGAGGGCAGCCAGCAGCTTTTCATCTATACCGAAGACCCGGAGGCCGCGGCACCGGTGAGGGATGCGGTGGCGGATATGCTTGGAGAGGGACACGTGGTAAGGGTATGGACCGATAACTACTGGGTTGCCTGGCTGCGGCAGAGCGTATTTCTGTATGTAATTATCTTTGCCGTTTTTCAGATTGTGGCCAGCTTCCTGATAATAAATACGGTGCTCATGATTATTCATGAGCGTATAAAAGAGATCGGCATGATGGGCGCCCTGGGACTTACAAGGGGGGAGATTGTCATGGTCTTTTTTCTGGAGGCGGTGTTCCTCAGCGTCCTGGGTGCGGCGATCGGCAGCATGGTCGGGGGCGTTGTTACCCTCCTGGCCTCCTGGTTTCCCATCGACATGAACGCCTTTACCGGAGGCGGTATGAAAGAGATGCCGGTCTCGGGCACCCTTTTCATCACCTTCTCTCCGCTTATTCTTCTGCAGGGTTTTCTCTTCGGGGTCGTGGTCTCTGCAATCTGTACCCTGATTCCCTCTCTGCGCAGCGCTTTCATCAAACCGGTTGAAGCCCTCCGGCGATAGTCCGAGGCATAAAGGAGTATGGAATGAAACGAATAATTATTATCGCACTTGCAGCCGTTTTCCTCTGCGTTACGAACATCTCCGCCCAGGTTTCTCCCGATGCCGCAGAGCTTCTGGCCCGGGTGGACGATAACGAGGTGTACGACAGCATTATCTACGAGGGAAGAATGATAATCGAATACCAGGGGAAGCGCTTCGTAAAGGAGATGAAGGCCTGGGGGCGGGAGAACGAGGATTCATTCGTGGAATTTGTCAATCCCGAAGACCGGGGAACAAAATACCTGAAACGCGGGGGGCGGCTCTACGTCTACTCTCCGGACAGCGAGGAGGTAATGCTGATTTCCGGTCACCTCCTGAAGGAATCCATGATGGGCTCCGACCTCTCCTACGAGGACACCATCGAAAACGACACCCTCTCGGCCCGCTATAAGCCGACCCTGGAGGGATCTGAAGAAATCGACGGCACCGGAGCCTGGGTTCTGAACCTGGAGGCCAGGAAAAGAACCGAAAGCTACCCCCGCCGGAAGCTCTGGATCGACAGGGAAACGGGTGATGTCCTGCGTTTTGAACTCTACGCGCTCTCCGGAGCCAGGCTTAAGGAGTACCGTCTTATCCGGGTAGAAGAGATCGACGGCCGCCGTTTTCCCGTGGAGTCGGAGATGCGTGATCTCCTGCGCAGGGACAGCCGCACCCTTTTTATCATGGATGATGTAAAACTGGACGTGCCCGTGCCCGATTCCATCTTCAGTATGAGGAACCTGGAACGATGAAAGGCCAGACCCGGAAAATACTGCCTGCCGCTGCGCTGCTGCTGACGGCTTTCCTGGCGGCCATGTTTCCGCTCTACGCCGATGAGCCCATTATATCGGGAAACATCAGCAGCAGTGCCGAGGCGGCCCTTGACTTTGCAGACCCTGCAAATTTTCTTTACGGCTTTGAACAGTACGCAAACCTGCGTCTCCGGGCCGATGCGGGAGAATCCGGACGCATCTATGCGGCGGTTAACCTTATTGCCGCTTCGGGATCGAAGGCCGCCCTCCTCCCGGACGCTCAGGATGCGGAGGCGCAGGGCGGAAACTATGCCGCGGCCCTGGAGTTGGAACGGCTGTACCTGCGCATTGCGGGAGAATACACCGATACGGACCTCGGACTGATGAGGATTGCCTTCGGCTACGGTCAGGCCTTCAGGCCGACCGACTTCCTCAACCCGCCCAATCCCCTCCTGCCCGATGCCCGTTCCCGCGGGGTTCTGGGCGCCGCCCTCTCCGCCTACCCCTCCTATACGGTAAAATTTCAGGGATTCGCAGTCTCCGGAACCGACCCCCTCGAGGACGGCGGAGAGGGTATGCGTTTCGGAGCCGCCGCGGAGGCCCATTTCAGCCGGGCCAGCCTGCAGAGCCTCTATTGTTTCCGGGCCCCCGACGGTGCGGCACGCTCAGGCCTGCACCGCGCAGGGCTTTCACTTAAGCTGGAGGCGGGTGCCGCATTCGTCCTGGATGCGCTGTATACCCTGGATCCTGATAATGCACCGGAACTGGACGGTCTGGAAGCGGCTCTGGGGGCCGATTATTCCATTTTAGACGGCAAACTCTACCTTCTTGCCCAGTACCTGTACGACGGCCCCGGTCTCCTCAATCCACTGGGAACCGCGGAAAGCCCTGGAACCGGCGGCGCAGTGCAGTACCTATATTCCGCTGCCCGGTACAGCTTAAGCGACATAAGCCGCTGGGGCCTGTCCTGCCTTCTGGCCATGGATGACACCTCCTTCTCCCCCGCACTCTCTTTTGAGCATGAAGCCTTTCAGGGAATGACAGCAGGGCTTACAGCACGACTTTTTCTGGACAATGGGTCGATCAGCAATACGGCAGGAACCCTGAGTGCACGTGTTAAACTGGTCTTTTAAATCTTTTTTCTCCATTTTAACGCATTTCTCACCTCAGTTTTATTGACATGTCTTTCGATACCTTTTAAGGTCGGGACCACAGATACACACTTACCGCCGGACCGGAGAATGTACCTCCTCCGGCAGAATACACTACATATTCTTCATGCATATCTGACAAATCTTTGGGAGGCTCATTCCGATATGAAAAATTCTTTAGCCGCGAAAATAATAATCCCTGCACTGCTTCTGCTCTTTCTGAGCGTGGCAGCCACCGGAATTCTGAGTTATCTCTTTACCCGCAACGCATACAACAGCGAGGTAAAGGGCGATTTTCTGGATAACTACCTGGTAGCCATCGGCAACGATATGGAGGTCAGGATCGGGACTGCCATTGAATCTTCCCTGATTCTTGCCAAGAATCCCCTGGTGGTTGAATGGGTTATCGGTGAGGAACAGGACGAGGTGATGAAGGAGCAGGTACTGGATACCATAGATATCCTGAGCACGGATTTCGGCTATTTCACCGCTTTCCTGGTAAGCAACACAACCTACAACTACTGGAGCGAGGGACATGCCCTCCTGGATGTGGTCGATCGTGAGGACCCGGACGACTCCTGGTTTTTTGAATCGATGAATTCACCTAACGTCTATGATCTTAATCTTGACTACAACGAAGAGCTTGGGGATACCTTTATCTTCGTGAACGCCTACATGAGAGAGGCGGGACAGATGCTCGGTACTGCCGGAGTAGGCTTGAAGCTGACCGATCTTGTCGGAGCTTTCGATTCATCCATAAGCACCGACAATACCTATATCATGCTTACGGATATACGGGGAAACATCCTTGTGGCCAATGATGAGTCCATGGTGGGCAATACGATCTCCGAAAAGTTCTCAGGGATAAAATACGAGGGCCTTCCGGCCGTCGATGGAGGAACTCCGGCTTTTTTCGATGAAGAGCGGTACTCACTGGCAACTAAACCGATTCTCGATTCGCCCTACACCTTCGTTCTGGCGGTTCCGGAGTCGGAGCTTTCCGGTTTCATCGATTCGATCCTCTACTTTACCATCGGTGCGATTCTTATTTCAGTAATTATAGCCGCTCTCCTTCTCTTTCTGATGGTCAGAATTATCATAAGCAGGCCGGTCATGCACGGGGTGCACTTTGCCGAGCAGGTGGCTTCGGGAGACCTTTCGGCGGAAATATCCAGCCGGCGCAGTGACGAGATAGGCCGGCTTGCGGGCTCTCTCGGTACCATGGCAGGAAACCTTTCGGGCATCATCAACGAGATAAGAGCAGCCTCGGAAAATGTAAGCTCCAGCAGTCACCAGATGAGCGCTACGGCACAGCAGCTCTCCGACGGTGCTTCACAGCAGGCATCCTCCATCGAAGAGGTTTCGGCCTCGATGGAGGAAATAAGTGCGAATATCGGCCAGAACGCGGATAACGCGACTCAGACGGAGAAGATTGCAATTGAAGCCGCCGACCAGGCAGAGAGCAGCGGAAGTGCGGTAAAGGAAGCGGTTACGGCGATGAAATCAATTGCGGAAAAGATAACCATCATTGAAGAGATCGCCCGCCAGACAAACATGCTCAGCCTTAATGCAAGCATTGAAGCGGCACGGGCGGGAGAGCATGGAAAGGGTTTTGCCGTCGTTGCTTCCGAGGTGGGAAAACTGGCGGCCAGAAGCAAGGATGCTGCAATGGAGATAGGTTCGGTCTCAGAGACGACCCTTGCGGTTGCCGAGCGGGCGGAAGCTACCCTCCGGGAGCTGGTTCCAACCATCCGCAGGACGGCGGAGCTGGTGCAGGAAATCGGCGCGGCGAGCCGGGAACAGAATGGCGGTGTACAGCAGATAAACCATGCCGTATCCCAGCTCGACATCGTGGTCCAGCAGAATGCCTCTTCCAGCGAGGAACTTGCATCCATAGCCTCTTCTCTGGCCGATCAGGCAGCCGATCTGGAAAGTTCCATAGGCTATTTTACCCTGAAGAAAACCGAAATCGCGGTACGGGCCTAAGCCCGGCCGCGGACGACCCAGATCGAGGCAAGAATAACCGACTCTTTTCCCACCGCAGCAAGCCAGGGAAAGAAATCGGGCTCAAGAAAGCCGTTCAGAAAGAACCTGAGAAGCATATTGACCAGAAAGAGAATAAAAATAAGCATCTGAACCAGGGTAACAATACCGGAAGAGATGCCGGCAAAAAGATCGATAAGCAGAAATAGTCCGGCGGCAAGCTGGATGACGGAGACAACAATGGTGAATGTACCGCTGGAGCTTCCGAAAAAGTTCCCCAGTGCCCTTCCGACCTGGGCGAGGTCGGAACTGTAGCGGCTGATTCCCAGTATTCCCAGGGCAAGAAACATGACCCCCAGGGCAAGCTGGAGAAAGAAACGGTTATCAACTGATCTGCTCATACAAGACTCCTTGTAAAAATTATTTTTTCAGCCCCTCGCCCCCGGGATGATCGGGGGAGCCGCTGATTGTCGCCTTCAGAGAGCGCTCAAGAAAAAGTTCGCTGCCGTCGGCTGCCTCCGTTACCAGGTCGTGCCGTTCAAGCTCGATATTGTGTTCGAGGGTTCCGGCGGCAAGAGCCCGTTCGGCCACCTCCTTCCGGATAGCCGACTCCGCATAGGAGGCAGCCTCTTCGAAGGTGTCGAAGTCAGCCGCATCCTTCAGTCCTCGTACCCCGAAACCGCCTTCCGCGGTTGAAATGATGGTAAGGCTGCAGGAAACGGTAACAGGACTGGTTATGGCACCGACTGCATTTGCCACTTCGGCATATTCGGGAACCACGAGCCGCAGCTCCGCACGTTCCTTCAACTGGGCGGTAAAAAAGCTTACCGGAGCTCCCAGGCCTATAATCGGATCTTCAAAGCGCAGTCCGAGAGAGAGCGAGGGTACCCCCCCGCTTATCAGGTGTTTCAGAATTTCCGGAGGACTTTCCCGATCCACCTCTTCCCCTTCGGGAAGCTGTTTTAGAATAAGTTCCTGAAGAAGTGTCCTGGAAATACGGTCGAAGAGCAGCTTCACCATCTCCCCTTCCTCCAGTCCGGTAACGGCGGAATAGATACGGGCCAGGGCTTCGGACGCACCGCTGTCCCACATGTCAAGTTCTCCGGAGACATGGAGCAGGTCGGTAGGGGTAAATCCGGCCCGATGAACATGGCCGCTGCTCTCAAGCCCCTGCATATCCACCATTTTCCAGTGCCCGGCCTCAAGAACTTCCGCGATATCAAAGATGGTTTTCGGACCTTTCCGGAGGTAATCCATTATGCTCCGATCCCGGTCCGAAAGCTCCGCATCCCTGCCTGGACGCTTCGCCGGATAATACCAGCAGAGTGCTCTTGTTGAAGTGGTCAGATCGTCCATCAGTCCATGGAGTTTTTCAAAATCCACTGCTCCGGGAAAGTCGGCGGAGAGCCTGCAGACAGGAAGTACCCGCCGGGGTCCCACCGAAAACTGACGCTTTTCAAAGAAAATTTCGCTGTCCCCTCCCATGCCGAGGGTACTCATATCGAGGGCCTTTACATGGGTCCGCCATGATCCGACCTGGGCGCCCCGTTCGCACAGTTCGACGAAACCTCCGGATATCCGCCCTATATCACTGGTGGTCCCCCCCACATCGATAACGGTCGCATCACGAAATCCCGTCAGGTATCTCGCTCCCGCGACACTGGCGGCGGGTCCGGAAAGGGAGGTTTCTATCGGTATTTCCTTCGCAAGGCGGGAACTCATGAGGGAACCGTCTCCCCGGACAACCATGACCGGCGCGTCTATTCCCGCCGCTTCAAGATAACGGTCAATATCGGTCAGAAAGGCTTCCAGAAGGGGAATTATCCTGGCATTCAGTACCGCGGTGTTTGCCCTGAGGTAAAAATTGTAAAGGTCCGATAGCTCGTGGCCGCAGCAGACATGGAGCCCCGTCTCTTCCTGAATGATCTTTTTAACCGCAAGTTCATGAGCCGGATTGACGGATCCGGCATAACCGGAAACGGCGAAGGCCTCCACCCCGTCCCTTTTCACCATACCCGCGGCAATCCTGCGCACTTCTGCCTCGTCCACCGCTTCGCTTTCCCGGCCGCCAATATCTAAGGCACCGCGGATACGTGCGAATGGACGGCTGCCGATTTTCTCTCCGTCAAAACTGCCGGAATGCATAATCAGAAGACCGACCTTGCGTCCCCGGCCCTCAACAATGGCGTTGGTCGCCAGGGTTGTGGAGACCGATACGAGCTCCACCTTCCGGAGCAGGTCGGGATCTATTTTCTCCACCGCTTCGGCGATACCGATGGTATAATCGTCTACGGTCGTTCTTCCTTTTCCCGAAGCAATAACCTTTTTATCGTCAAAGTCGTATATGACCGCATCGGTATAGGTGCCGCCTGCATCAATTCCCAGACCATAGCGGATACCGCGTCCGTCAAACAGCTCTTCCCCGGGTTCTGCCGGCTCCGACGGCTCCGCCTCTTTTCCGTCAGCTTCTTTATCAGCGGAAAAAGCGGAAGCGACCCCCTTCCCCCGCGGATCAAAAACCGTCAGGGCGTGGGGGGGAACAAAGAGAATCTCATCATCACCCCTGTGCGACCTGAAGAGCTTTTCCAGATAGCGTCTCGATCCGGAAATTTTCCGGTATTCCCAGTCGAACTCCCCGGCAAGATCCGCTGCATAGGTTTCACACACCCCGGGGTCGCCGGCGCCGGTATCGATAAAGACGGTCCGGCGGTAATTTCTCTGCCAGCTGTTATAGAAGGAGACTATCGCCCCGGCATTTTTATCTCCGTAGCGCTCCCGGTAATAGTCATAACTCTGGCTGCGTAGCCGGTCATCTTCATCGGTAAAGTCTTTCCGGACCGCCCCGAAGGGGGTCATCCCCTCATTGTACCAGCCCCAGGTAATATAGAAGGTTCCCGGCTCTTTTTCGAACTCCTCCCGGTATTGCCGGTCCGATCCGAGATAAAGAGCGATACAATCATGAACCCTGGGGATAAGTATGGGAACGGACCGGGCCTGGAGTCCGACAATTCCGCGGCCGCAGGTGCCGTAGGCAAGCGCTATCCGCCCTGCCCTGCCCTCTGCGCTTATCCGGTCAATCTCCTTTTGAAGCATCACCCGCAGTTTTGAAGGAGATGAGTGGAGACCGCCCTCAAGGAAGGTAAGCTCGGCCTCTATACCCCCCTCCTCCAGAATCGCACGGATATCACTCTCAAAAACCCTGCAGGCTACTATTGCCAGGGTATCGCTCATGGCTGTATCATCTTCATGCGTTTCCATGCCCCCATCATAATGGTAATTCGCGCTTTGTTCCAGAAGGGCCGACTTCCCGATTGTTCCGACCCTTGCGGGATGCTATAATCCGGAAGAGAAAAACTGAGTCAGAGGAATCGGATGAAAAAACAGAAGCAGTATCTTATAGCCTTTGCCCTCCTATGCATGGTAATCAGCGCAGCGGCGGGACAAAGCGTTGTGGCATTTATGGGCATGGAAAATATGGGGGGAGATCCCCGCCATGACTATCTGAGAGGACTGAGCGAAGGCCTTCTGCTCTACGATTTTTCCCGTTCCGAATCGGTGGTTACGGTTAACAGGGCCAACCTGGATGCGGTTTTGAACGAACAGAAGCTGGCGCTGAGCGGAATAGTCGACCGTGAGAAGGCGGTGAAGGTAGGCCGCCTTACGGGTGCGGACTATCTGCTCTCCGGAGGCTACACCTTTCTGGGAGATGAAGTGATGTTCTCCCTAACTCTGGTGGATGTGGAAACGGGTGAGGCAAGAACCGTTGCATCGAGAGGAAGCGGAGAGAACACCCTTCACGACCTTGCGGAACAGGCTCTGATAATAATAAGCGGAGAAACAGCTGATTTTACGGACAGCAACGGGGACCGGTCCATCCTTTCCCTCAAGGATACGAAACCGGGAACAATTGCTCTGCACTCAAATCTTATAGATGCGGAAATCTATCTTGATGGAGCCTTCATTGGTTATACAACCGGCGATTCCCGCAAAGCTTTCATTATTGAAGATCTTCCTCCCGGTGTTCATACCCTTGAAACAAGGCTTGGGGCTGATTTCGGAACGGTCAAGCTGCCCGAAGTGCTTTTCCGGAACTGGCATGCCGAGGTTCAGGTGCAGTCAGGAAAAAAGAGCGTAGTGCGGGCCAATGAGACCCACTTCAACGAGGTTGTCTACAGGCTTATGTATCTCTGCAGTGAAAGCAAGACCATCTACGATTCCAGCACGGAAGCATGGACGCTGGAAGAGGACATTACCTTTACCAGCCGGGATGGGAAGGAGATCCCCGGAGATGTTTCCGCCGCCGCATCCTGGAACGGAGGTTCGCCCCTCTTTGAGGGAAGGATAAGGTCCGGCGGAGGAGAGTATTCATTTTCACTCAAACCGGGAGATGAGGCTTTCACGGAAGAGTCGGGCGGTATAAAAATCAAGGCTGAAATAAGGCAAAACTGGGAAAACAGCGCCAATGTGAGCATCAGCGTAGTCCGGACAGACCTTTACCAGGGCATGCACCGCGACGAGGGGAAAACGGCCTGGTAATAGCCCCTTATTCGGACTCATCCTCCACTGTTTCAAGCTCCTCAAGCTCCTCTTCGGGTTCAAAAAATTCCAGTTCCAGGGGATCTGCCGCTCTTCCGTCATCTATTTCGATGGCAAATGCATCTCCCAGGCTCGCCTCCCCCTCAATAAACCCAATACCCATTCTGCCCGCAAGAGCCCGTATCCGGTAGTCGAAGGCCTCCTCCCTGCTTACGATCATGCCCTCCGCAAGGGTCCCCTCATCCGGCTCCAGATCCAGACGCTTATAGATCAGGTTCACCAGTGCCTGATAAAAATTTTTTCCGTTGGAAGTAAAAAGATCTATCCTCCGAAGCTCTTCAATTCCCAGAGCCAGAAAGAGCTCACGTCCGTCAATTGAAAGAAAAGATGTATCGGGATCAAAGCTGAAGCGGTGTCCCCTGAAATCGTGGCTGAGCTGCCTGAGTATCTGAATATCGATCCCCGCTTCCATATCAGACACACATTACCATGCACCCATATTTGCAACAATAGCCGACGAAAACTTGCGGTGTCCCTTCAGAGTTCTTATTATAACTTTGTGAGGATATCAACAGGTTTCCGGCAATACTGCAGCCTACTCTCTCCATACCTTGCAGGTTCAAATGAATAAGCCGAAGGAGTCGGTGCTTATTGTCGAAGACAGCCGGGCGATTAGAGAAAGCCTGGCGGCCTGTCTGAAAGATGCGGGATACCGGACCCTGGAGGCCGAGGACGGGGAAAGCGGAATTGCGGTATTCCGCTCGAATAATCCGGATATTGTCATTACCGACATTATTATGCCGGGAACCGACGGACACGAGGTGGTAAAAACCGTGGTCCGGGAGTCACCGGATACCCCCGTCATCGTTGTTTCCGGCTCCGGGAATATATCCGACGTAGTTAAGGCTATCAAACTGGGGACCTGGGACTACATCCTTAAACCGATAAGCGACCTGCAGGTACTCCTGTACAGCATAAAAAAGGCGATGGATACCAGAAACCTTATCCTGGAGAACCGCAGTTATCAGCAGAATCTGGAAAAAGAGATATCGATCCGCACGGCTGAACTGAATGCTTCTCTGCGGGAAAAGGAACAGCTGCTCAAAGAGGTACACCACCGTGTAAAGAACAACCTTCAGATTATTGTCAGCCTGCTTAATCTGCAGATCGGCATCGAGAAAAACAGCATCTGCACCGTTCCGATGGAAAAAATGAAAAACCGCATTAACTCAATGGCTCTGGTCCATGAACAGCTCTACCTTTCCGCCGATATGAGCCATATACCATTCGATGCCTATGTGGATGCCCTTGTTATTATCCTCAAGGAGAGCATTCAGCCTTCCGGAAGAGTGATTGAACTGAATACGGATATACCTTCCATCTTTTTTCCGATAGAAAAGGCCGTACCCCTCGGTCTGATTATAAACGAACTGACAAGCAACAGCCTGCAGCATGCATTCCCGGACACGGGAGCAGGCCGTATAAGTATATCCATGAGCGGGAAAGCCGGACAATTCACCCTCACCGTCAGCGACGACGGTATTGGTGTCCCCGAAAGCACCTTTCCCGAAGGAACCGGGGAAACTCTGGGTTTTGTGCTTGTATCGACTCTTGCCAAGCAGCTTGGCGGAAAACTGAAAACAGGCCCCGCCCATGAATCCGGCAGCGGAACCGGAAAGGGTTTCACCATATCCCTTACCTTTCCTTCCGGTAATTGAGCTTGTTTTAACGCTCTTTTTTTCATATCCTTTCCAGAGTGAATACAGACATAAGAATAGTGCTTGCCGGAGACCGTGACGTACCGGCCATAAAGAAGACGGATAGAATATGCCGGGAGTCCGGCTTTCCCCCCATTGAGACATACCCCTCCATTGCCGCTCTCAGAAGTGCGTTCCCCTGTTTTTACCGGGATTCCTCCTTCACGGAAGGGCCGATTCCGGTGATAATTGCCGAAGCCTCTCTCCCGGGGCTTTCCCAGATAATGGGCAGGGCCCTTCCTCCGGTTATCGTTCTTCCCGATGAGTGCGGAATGCAGCATGAGTTCGGCGATGAGCCTTTTTCCCTTATCGGAAGCGATTATTCCGTATCCGCAATACGGTCCATCCTGACATCGGCGGTCAAATATACGGGTCTGCTCCAGCGTTATTACCGGGAAAGGAGAGACGGAAGGGAAACGCTGAACAATCTCAATGAGGTTATATTCTCACTCGACCTCCTGGGCAACATAATCTACGTTTCCTCGGTTGTCCGGCACTATTATCTTAATCCGGATACGGTCATAGGCAGGTCCGTTTTTGACTATGTCCACCCTGACGACAGGGAGATGATGAAAAAGAAGCTCTCGGCACTTGCAGAGGGAAAATCGGGACCCTCCTTTTTCAGACTGATTGATGGTCAGGGTTCGGTTCGCTTTGTCAGAACCTCCAGCAGAAGAGTGAGCCAGACCGGCAGACCCGCATATATTACCGGTGTAATGACCGACAGAACCGAACAGAGCCGAAATGAAGAGATAATCCTCAAACTGACTCAGGCGGTGGAACAGAGTGCCAATGTCATAGTGATAACCGGCCTGGATGGCAGCATAGAATTTGTAAACCGCTCATTTGAAATCCTGACAGGATATTCCAGAGACGAAGTACTTGGGAAAAATCCTAACATACTCAAAACCGACCAGCTTTCCGAGGAGGTGTATAAAGAACTGTGGGAAACGATAACTTCCGGGAATGTGTGGGAAGGGAGGTTTTTTAACAGGCGCAAGAACGGTTCCACCTACTGGGAGAAGGCTCTTATCAGCCCCATTAAAAATGAAGCAGGAAATATAATCAATTTTATCGCGGTAAAAGAGGACATAACGAAGGAACTGGCCGATCAGTCGGAACTGGAACGGGCAAAGGAGCTGGCGGAAGAGACAAGCAGGCTGAAAAGCGAATTTCTTGCAAACATGAGCCATGAGATCCGAACCCCGCTCAATGTAATTCTCGGCTTTACCGACCTGCTCCTGGAAAGAGCCGAAGGGACAGAGGAGCGTAAGCAGCTTGGAATAATCAAGGATTCCGGCGTTAATCTTCTTGAGCTGATAAATGATATTCTCGATTTTTCGAAGATCGAAGCCGGCAAGATGAGCCTGAATCCGCAGCCGTTTTCGCTCTCTTCCCTGCTGCATAGTCTGAGAATCATGTTTTCCATGGAGGCTGAAAACAAGGGCCTCTCCTTTTCCCTTGAAGTGGAAAGCCCCCTGCAGGAAGAGCTGTCGGGCGACCAGTTCAGAATACGCCAGGTCCTCCTGAACCTCCTGAGCAATGCGGTAAAATTTACCGAAAGCGGTACGGTATCGCTTTACTGTTCCTGCAGAAGTGATGAAGAGAAGTGCATATTCACGGTCAAGGATACGGGAATAGGTATTGCCGCAGATCTGCGCGAACAGATTTTCATACCCTTTGAACAGCTTGACGGCAGCGCGAAACGTAGATTCAGCGGTACGGGGCTCGGCCTCTCCATAACGCGCAAGCTTGTTTACCTTATGGGAGGAAGCATAAGCCTTGAGAGCGAGCCCGGAAAGGGGTCGGTCTTTACGGTTGTTCTGCCGCTTAAAGCGGCTGGTGCACCGGAACCCGGAAATGAAGAGCCGGTCATTGCAGCGGATGGCGATGTGCGGAAGAACCGCAAGCGTATCCTGGTGGCCGAAGACAATACCATGAACCAGATGCTTATGCGCCTTCTTCTTGAACGGATCGGTCACGAATGCACCATTGCCGAAAACGGAAAAGTTGCGCTTGAACGCCTGCGGGACGGTCAATATGATCTTCTGCTCCTGGATATGCAGATGCCCGTCATGGATGGTATGGAAACCCTGGAGGCAATAAGAAAAGACCCCGTCCTCTCCGGTTTGCCCGTCATCGCCCTTACCGCAAGCGCCATGAAGGGGGATGCCGAACGCTTTATCGAAGCGGGGTGTGACGATTACCTCTCCAAACCGATTGACCGTCTTCTTCTTGAAGAAAAACTGGCCCGTCTGGAGTAATGTCCGGGATCGTGTTCCCTATTCGCCGGATATCTTTCCCGCCGGACGCTCTTTAACCACGAAAAGCAGGAGGAGCATGGACCCGAGGGCAGCCGCAAGGCTTACCGGGCCCAGTCCCCACACGCCGAAACGGATATACGCCCATGGCCCCGTCGCGCTTGCAAGGGTGGAACCTATCAGCCCGAAGGTCATGCTCAGGCTGAGAACCTTGCCCCGGTGGAGGGGAGACTGCTCGCTCATGAGCGGGAAATTGCTTACCGTGGCAAACTCAAAAAAGGAGCGGGGGATCGCCAGGGCCACAAGCGCCAGAGGGAGGGAGCGGTTCAGGAATGGAAAAATCAGATAGCCGATAAGGGTTCCGGCGATGCCTATTCCCACGCTCCTCTTCTTGCCGATCGCATCCACGGCGATGCTTACGATAATGCTTGCTATCCAGTCGAAGATACCCAGAAAAAGAGCCACCTTCCCGAGGCTCGCGGCTCCAAGACCGTACTCCTTCTCAAGCCACCCTCCGTGGATAATCAGGATATGGGTAATGGCAAAGAAGTTGAGGGCGTTGATTATAATGGTTGCCCAGGCCGAGCGGTTATGTTCTCCAAGGGTAAAAAACTCCCGAAAACTTACTCTTCCTGAACCGGCATCCGGGACCCGCCTGCCCTCTCCCCGGGGAAGGGTTCCAAGGAGGAACGAGAAAGCGATCAGCGCACCGCCCAGCAGAAAGAATGGAGCCTTCCAGCCGTAGGCTTCAATAAGAAAACCGGTGAAAAAGAGGCCGAGAATCCCTGCGAGGGCCCAGGCGTACTCTACAATGCCGAGCCCTCTCGCCCGCTTCTCGTAGGGCAGCTTTGAGCTCAGGTAGGCGTGCAGATTCGGAGTGTAGCCTGACTGCCCCAGTCCGGTAAAAACCATGGCCAGGGCAAAAAGCAGGACGCTTTCCGAAAGCGCCGCAAGGATCATGCCGCAGCCTCCGATAAAAAGAGCAAGCCGCATGACTGAACGGTAACCGATCCTGTCCGCAAGGGTACCGAACACCGGAGAAGCAAGCCCCATCATCCCGCGGAGAGCGACCAGCCGGCCCATCGCGATTGCACTTATTCCGATTCCCGATGCAATTATGGTAAGAAAGGGGTTAAAGAGCTGAACGGTGGTATCGACAACGATCTTGGCTGCAAGTCCCAGGCCGATCAGGTAGGCAATTCTTTCGTTTATTCTTTTCCGTGCCATCTTCGGACCTCTGCAAAATTGGTGTGTGTTCTTGACCCCCTGCTGGGCATGGTGGGTTCGGTGCTGGTCAGGACATTTACATTTGAACAGTGGATTCCGGAGGCAGCATCTACCGCAGGCCAGGCTCCCTGGTGTGCCGAAACGGTTCCCGGTGCAATATCGCCGCCCACCTTCGCGAAGAGAAGAAGTTCTCCCCGGAGGGTGGAAACGATTACCCGCTCCCCGTCACAGATCCCCCTGACCGCTGCATCGTCGGTATGGATCCACAGGCGGTCGTCGCAGAGCTTTTTAAATGCCCCGATATTATCAAACTGGCTGTGGATCCGGTACTTTTCATGGGGGGTAATGAGCAGGAGGGGGAACTCAGGCGGAGGAACATGCACCGGCGCAACGGGATAGAGCGGACCGCCCGCCCGGGCGTAGCTTTCGGAGCTGATTTCAATTTTTCCCGAAGGCGTATCGAGGGGATGGGCCTCCGGCTCTTCGAAAAAGCGTTCGAGGCCTCTGCGCTTCCGCTCCCTGCCGGTATAGATGCCGCTCTCCATGAACTTTTCAAGATCTTCAACCTCGCTCTCTTCCAGAAAGGAGCGTATCCACTCCTCCTCGCTCAAACCGCCGGTAAACTGCTCCCCGAAACCGAGCAGCTCCGCCAGATCCGAGAAAATCCGGTAGTCGCTCCTGGTCTCCCCGGGAGGGGCTGTCGCGGGAGCGGAGTAGAAGAGGTAGTTGCCGTTGGTGAAACAGATATCCTCCCGCTCGAGAAAGGTGGTAACCGGCAGCACGACATCGGCATGGAGGGCGGATGTGGTCATGAAACAGTCGTGAACCACCGAAAAATCTGCCTTATCGAAAGCGCGTACGCTCTTTGCCAGATCGCTTCCCTGCCCCAGGGGATTGCCGCCGACACAGTAGAGGAAGCGGGGTGATGAAGGAAATCCGCCTTGCCCGCCTTCGAGAACCGCATCGGGCCAGCTGTATACCGGAACATCCGCCACATCGCCGCAGCCGGGTACCGGTATGCGTCCGCAGCGCGGCTTCGGGAGGGTGTTCCACTGTCCGCTTCCGATGGTTCCGCCGGGGAGCATAGCGTTCCCCGATACCAGCTGAAGCACTCCGGCCAGCCTGTCCGCCTCCTCGCCCCCGACAGTCCGCTGGATTGAGAGTCCCGGAAGCAGTGCCACCGGCTGCCGCTCCGCAAATACCGCTGCCAGCTCTTCGATCCCGGCGGCAGGAAGCGAAGATATGGCGGAGGCCCAGGCGGCATCCTTCCTTATCCCGTCGTTCTTCTCAATAATGTGATCGGCCAGGGCATCAAATCCGACCGCGTACCGATCAAGTTCTGAGCGGTCCGGCCCCGGACAGTCCGCAGTGCTCAAAAAATGATGGATAAGAGCGGTAAACAGAGCGGCGTCCGATCCTGGTTTGACCGGAAACCACCGGGCGCCCAGTTTCCGGACCGTTGCGGTCCTTCTCGGATCTACAACGTAAAAGGGCATACCCTTCTTTGCCAGTTCAAGCAGAAAGGCTTCGGTTTCGCTCCCGAAACGTGTGTCGAAGGGGTTGAAGCCCCAGAGCACCACCGCACCGGCATCTTCAAGGCGCCGCACATCGATCCCCACGTGCCGGGTGCCGTACATGTATGGTTTTACAAAATCGCCCGCTTCGGAGCTGTAGTTGCCTGCGGTATCGGTATACCCGCCCGAAAGGGCAAGAAAGCGTTTTGTCACTCTTTCGGTGTTGTGAAGCGCCCCCCTGCAGGAGCCGGAGCCCCCCAGGCGCATGACCGAATGAACACCCCGGCTGGAGTGGAACTCCCGGATTTTTCCGGCAATCAGCGAAAGGGCTTCTTCCCAGCCTGCGCGGCGGAAGGAACCGCTGCCCCGCTCGCCGTTCCGGATAAGGGGGTAAAGCAGCCGGTCCGGATGGCTGATAACGTCGGTCATCCGGTATCCCTTCATGCAGCCCCGCATAAACCCGGGACGAAGGGGATTATCGATTATCCGGAGGAGCCTTCCCTCCTTCACCTCCGCCATAAGGGCGCAGCCTCCCCCGCAGTCCTTATTGCATGAAACAGGAACCATCCGACTATTCTCCCTCATCGCAGCAGTGCTCCTCCCGGCTCCGGATCGGGTTCCCATACTACCGGGATCACCCGAGAGACTCAAGCCGGCAGGCGCGACCCCTTGCACAGGGCGGTTGATATCGATACCCTTGTAAGGATGATAGCAGGTGAAACCGATCGACCGCTGATCGTCCAGAGTGACGGCAGTTTGCTTATAGATGTGCACAACCCCGGTTTCGAGGGCTGCCGGGAGGCAATATCTCCCTTTACCGAACTTGAAAAGTCTCCGGAGCATATTCACACCTACAAAATTACCCCCCTGAGCCTCTGGAATGCCGCTTCGGCGGGTATAGACGCCGACCAGGTCAGGTCGCGCCTGGAGCGATGGACCCGTTTTCCGGTACCGGACAACGTTGTTTTTTTCATAGTCGATACCATTGAACGCTTCGGGAAACTGACCCTCCGTGCTTCCGAGGAGCCCGGCACCCTCCTTCTTACGGTGGATGACCCTTCCATCCGTGCGGAGCTTTCGGGGCAGAAGTCCCTTCAGAAGTATCTGGTCCCCTCGGGCGAGGCCTTTCTGGTACGGCTTATTGATCGCGGATCGGTAAAGCAGGCACTGATAAAGATCGGCTATCCGGTCAGGGATGAGGCTCCGCTCAGCGAGGGAGATCCTCTCGCCATAAGCTTCAGGGAGACAACGGTCTCCGGCTACCCTTTCAACGTAAGAGACTACCAGAAAGAGGCGGCAAAGGCTCTCTACGGCGACGGAAAGGCGGGCAGCGGCTTCGGAACCATTGTCCTGCCCTGCGGATCCGGCAAAACCGTTGTCGGCATGGAGGTTATGCGCCTCATGAAGACCAGTACGCTCATCCTTACCACCAACGTGGCGGCGGTACACCAGTGGATAGATGAACTCATAGACAAAACAAGCCTCACAGAGGAGGAGATCGGGGAGTATACCGGAGACCGGAAGCTGATCCGGCCGGTAACCGTGGGAACCTACCAGATTCTCACCTGGCGACCCGACCGGGAATCCGATTTCCCCCATTTCGATATTTTCCGCAAGCACAACTGGGGACTTATCATCTACGACGAGGTGCATCTCCTGCCAGCCCCGGTATTCAGGGTCACCGCCGAAATTCAGGCACTCCGCCGGGCGGGACTGACGGCTACCCTGGTCCGTGAGGACGGACGGGAGGATGATGTTTTTTCCCTGGTGGGTCCCAAACGTTACGATGTACCCTGGCGCGAGCTTGAACAGAAGGGCTGGATTGCCGAAGCTCACTGCCACGAAATACGGGTCCCCCTGCCGCAGTCCCTGAAGGTGGAATACGCGGTGGCGGACCGCCGGGGCAAATACAGGATTGCCTCTGAAAATCATGTAAAGGTGGAAATAACCAGGGAGCTCATTGCCAATCACAAGGAAGACCACATTCTGGTGATCGGTCAGTATCTGGATCAGCTGAAGGAAATAGCCCAGGCGATCGATGCCCCTCTCATTACCGGTAAAACTTCCAACAGGGAACGGGAGAGAATTTACACCTCTTTCCGCAAGGGGGATGAACGGGTCATTGTGGTATCCAAGGTTGCAAATTTCGCCATCGATCTTCCCGACGCCAACGTGGCAATCCAGGTAAGCGGAACATTCGGCAGCAGGCAGGAAGAAGCTCAGCGGCTTGGCCGTATTCTGAGACCGAAAGAGCGGGGTTCCACATTCTATTCTCTTGTAAGCAGATATACGACCGAGGAGGAGTTTGCGGCCAACAGGCAGAAATTTCTCACCGAACAGGGATACAAATATCAGATTGAACTGTGGGAGGTTGAATAAACGATGACTTCTCTCGAAGCCTGGAAAAAGATAATGATTTCCATGCCTGACAAGGTCTTTTTTCCCATTGTCAGAAACTACCTGGGAAGGATTGAGACCCCTTTTCATAAACCGGCGATTATCGAAGATCTTTCAAATTTTTTCTCCAGGGAAGAAACCATCAGAAGGATGCTCACGCTTATTGACGGGGATGACATAACCATCCTTTCCGCCGTCTTTGTTCTGGGTGAACCGCAGCCCCGTCTCCTCCAGAAACTGCTCGATCACCGTTTCTCCTACCTGGATATTCATCACCGCCTTTTGAACCTCGAGGAGCGGCTCCTCATCTACAGGGACCGTGAGGAACGGATCAGGATAAATCCCCTCTTCCGTCATCTGCTTGAAGTCAGGGTGCTGGATATCGAAACCATGTTTCCATCACGGCCCGCGGCTCCCAGACTTGTCCCCGAGCCCTGGCCTTCGGATCAGCTGCTTGTGGCGCTCCTGGCTTTTTCCTCCGAATACGGCAATCAGCTCCTCAAAAACGACGGAACCATGCGCAAGCGCACCTCCGAAGAGGCCGCGATCCGGTTTCCCAATATTCAGCCCGAACAGATTTCCATGTTCATCCGTGCGCTTTCCCTGCTCGGATGTCTTCGTGTGGACCAGCAGTTTCATCTGACGATCATCCCGGGAAGGCTGGAATCCTTCTCGGAACTCCCGACGAAGGAGCGGGCGCTCTACCTTCAGGGTGCCGTTGCTCTCGCGGCGGACGGAGAGTCCCGCTCTTCCGTTAACGAGTGCCGCGCTGCGGGAGAGAGGATTCACCGCTATTGCTCAGCCCTGGCCCCGGACCGCCTTTACGACGCGGAGTCGCTCAGATCGCTCTTCATGAGTGTCGCCCTCAGATCCGATTACGGAGCCGAGGAGATCGGCCGCCTGCCGGGACTGCTTACACTTACGGGCAAGCTCATTCAGGAAGAAGGGTACTGGCGCAAGGCCGCGGATGTTACGGGATATTCCGCGGAAGAGGACAAGGGCAACATGCTGGTTGCCCAGCCCGATTTCAGTATCACCCTCCATCCTGGCCTTCCGCTCTACGAGGCCCTGCTTGTGACCTCATTTCTGGAGCTGAAGAGGTTCGATCTCTATTCCAACTACGAGCTGAACCGTGCATCGTTTCACCGCGGCTGCGCACGTTTTACACCCTCCGAATTCCGCGCGGTGCTGGAAAGAAGAAGCTCTTCGATTCCCCAGAATATCATAACAACCCTCGACAACTGGGAAAAGGAATACAGCAACCTGACCCTGGTCCGGGGTATCGTTTTCACGGTCGATGAGGAGAGGCGACATCTCGTTGAACACGATCCGGATGTTATCCCCTTCCTGAAAAAGAGCATTGCTCCGGGCATCTACCTTCTTGATCCCGCCCGCGAGAAGGAATGGAGACGTGCCCTTGATAATGCGGGGGTCAGTCCCCTGCCGCCCGTAAGCGACCTTACTCCGGAAGAGGAAGAGGCCACATCGGCCTTCTCCTTTTCCCGCCCTAAAATGAGCTGGGATGCTCCTGATTCATCCGCTTCGCCCTCCGCTTCAGAAGCAGACCCGGCCGGCCCTGCTTTGGACGGGGATGAAAACCTCCCGTCTGCCGGGGAACAGGAGGGCGGCAAACTTATGGAGAAGCTGACGGAAGAGCTGAACAGCCGGGCGCTCCCCAGGGATGAAGAGGAAGAACTGTCGGCGAGAATCAACAAGAAACTTATTCTCTACCCCGAACAGCTTATCCCGGGACTGGGGGAAAAAGAGAAGAACGAGGCCAAGGGACTGGATTATACCGGAAAGGTAAGGCTCATCGAGCGGGCCATTGCGGAAGGAAATGCTCTTCTTGAAGTAGTTGAAAGAACCAGGGGAGGCTCCCCGCGCCGTGTACTCCTCAAACCGGAAGATCTCAGGAAAACCGGGACGGATCTCCTCCTTCTCGGTCGTTCCCTCCCCGAAGAGGAGATGGTAACCGTAACCGTCAGAAGGATTTCCCTCGTAAGAAAACTCAAAAGCTCGCTGTATGCTCCGGATCTTTCGGAAACGGGAAGCCGGTAAACAGGGAAAACTGCAGTTCCGCCTGTCTCTGAAGCATCTCACTGCCGCCGATAACGGTGCAGCCTGCCTCCTCCGCCCGCTGCAGAAAGCGGCTCCTGGGCGGGGTGTAGATAATATCGTAGACTGTCTCCCTTCCGGAGAACAGATAATCGGGCAGAGGGTCTCCTTCGATATCGGGATACATTCCGACCGATGTGGTCTGAACGATCAGACGGAAGGGATCCTTTTCCTTTACCGCATCAAGGGCCATGCCCTCCCCTTTACCGGGAAGCAGTCCGGCCGCAAGCCGTTTCGCCCGCTCCGGGTTCCTGTTGGCCACCGAAACGTGGTCGAACAGAGGGGCAATGGCCGCTGCGACCGTTCTTGCAGCCCCCCCGGCACCGATAATGAGCGCCCTCCCCCCCGGGGGATTTGTGCCGATCCTCTCTTTCAGGGGGTCCAGAAAGCCGTCAAGATCGGTATTGGTCCCCCTCCAGCCCGATCCATCCGGAACAACGGTATTGCATGATCCGATGGCTTCAACCTTGTCGTCCGCCGAATCGAGATACTCCCGCACCTGCTCCTTGAAAGGCACGGTGACACTGAACCCTCCAAGCTCCAGAAGCCGCGCGGTCTCAAAAAAGGAGTCCAGACGGTCCGTCGGGAACGGCAGATAAAGGGCATTGAGCCCAAGTTTACGGTAGGCCGCATTATGGATATCGGGAGACTTTGTGTGCATCACCGGATTACCGATAATTCCGAAGAGCCGTTCGCTTCCGTCCAGCCGCGAGAGATGGTAGCGCTCCTCGAGATCCTCCGGAGAAAGCTGTCCCGGGGCGGAATTCCGGCCTTCGGGGGCGCAGAAGCTTAAGATGGAACCATAGTGCCGGTAGGCAATTCTTACGGGTACACCGTACTCTCCCATGGCGACAAGAATTCGTCTCCGGGGATGTTTTTTCAGCCTGAGGGCCATACGGGTAAAGGCGAGGAGGTCCCTGCTGCCGTCCAGGAAAACCGCGACCTTGGGCACTGCTCCCAGCTTTTCGGCGCGGCGGATTCTATCCATCACCCCTTCTATGCCCTCCTCCCCATGAAGAGGCCCGAACTGGTGCCAGGAGGCAATAGCCTCCCCGCCCCTCTTCTCCAGCCGCGCCTGAAGCTCCCCGAACAGTGACGGATCCCGGTCCACCTCAAGATCGACAAAGCTAAAACCGCTCTCCGCAGCCTTCATAAGAAGAGCCAGCCGCGAATCCTCATCATCTTTCCAGATGCCGCCGTCCTCCGGCAGCCTCGCGGTGGCAATAAGCGGCATATCACATTGCTCCGGAAGCAGGAGCATCCGCTCACGCTCCCGGGGATCCGCATAATCCAGGCGGATCTCGGCTGCGTCGATGATGGAGCCGTATTTCCGCAGAAGCGCCCCGGCCGCATCTGCCCTCTTTTCACACACCACAAGGGTCCGCATCGCTTTCTCCTAATAGTCCGCCCGGTAGATATAGATATCATCCATTCCCTGCTCCGAAAAGAAGATGCGCATCCTTACCGGATAAGCCCGGTCGGGCAGAAGATAGATAAAGGAGTCACCATCCGCAGCGAAGGGTTCCCCCAGAACCTCCACAACCTGTTCCCGGCTGCTGAAAAAGGGGAGAGCTCCGTCAAGCACATAAGCGGGTTCAATCCGCACCTGCCAGACCCTGTTCCGGAAGAAAAAGAGGGACAGTCCGTCGGAATACCCGAAGACAACATCATCCTGAGCCTCACTTTCCCCCCGAAACGGATACACCTCATCCGGGAGCCCGAGCCGGGAGCAGAGTTCCGGCGGGTCCATCCCGAGCAGGGCAAGAGCGGCGTCTGCATCTTGCGAACGGACCGGGGCCGATACGGAGACCATAGTAATAATCATGATAAGGGTTTTGAACAGTCTCATCCTATCGGCTCCCCGGACGCAGGCCGGCCCCCGCCGATCCTTCATTTCCCGCAAGCTTCAGCTCAACCTCCCTAAGTTCTTCGGCGATCTGCGGATTATCGGGCAGCAGCGCAGCTGCCTGACTGAAATAGCGGTAGGCCTTTTTGAGCTCTCCCTGTTCCCGGTAGAGGCGGGCGATTGCGGTCAGGGCATCGGTATTCTGAAGGTCTTCAAGGAGAGCCGAACGGAGCAATTCCAGCTGCTGCTGCCGGTCCGAAACAAGCAGGCTCCTCTGATAGAAGAGGATGCTTCTCTCCCGGGCAGGAAGATCGGGCGTAAGAAGCGTATCGATGAGCGCCGAGGCCTCCCGCCTGTCCGCGGCATTTCCGAAACTGATGAGAACACCTGCCAGACGAATTTGTTCCCGGGGACCCGCACTGCTGTGCGATGCAAGTTCACGTGCAAACTCAATGGCTGTCCCTCCCTGGCCCTGATTCCCGGCTATTTGTATTCCATATCTCAGGAAATCCGGCTTCCGTCCCCCGCTTTCCAGGAGGGAGGAAAGATACAGCGAGGCCCTGTCCCAGTCGCCGTTTTCCATCGAACTTTTAAGAAGCGCTTCGAAGGCCGCGATCGAGGTCTGTCCGCCGCGGTTCTGGTCAAGAAGCTCTTTTGCCCTCTCCGCATTGCCGCTCTCGATCAGGGTGCGTTCGTACATGGCGTTGAAAAAGGGTTCGGTGCCGTACAGACGGCTCCCTTTTTCAAGAAGAGCAAGGGAATCCTCCACCCGGTTGCGCTGCATCAGCAGCCGCGCTTTTACCAGCAGAAGGTCGGAGGTTTCACCATAGGAACGTTCAAGAGCCTCGGTAAGTCTGCTTGCCTGATCATAACGGCCGTAGAGTTCCAGAAGAAGGGGGCGCTTACACACCACCATCGCATTTTCTGGATAAGTACGGATCATATCGGAGAGAAGATTATCGGATTTTTCCATCATTTCCGCAGCCAGATATGCTTCAATGGTCTGAAGCTCTAGAACCAGCTGCCCCGGATACCTCTCCAGCAGATTCTCCCGGTAGCGGGCGCTTTCGGAGTAGTCCCCTCCGGCAAAGCTTATCCGGGCCAGACCTAGAAGAGCGGGATATGAGCTCCACTCTTCCCCGGCTTCGCTTGCGCTGCGATAGTATTTTTCCGCCTCTTCAATCTCTTTCTTTCCTTCATAATAGCGGCCAAGCAGATAATGGGCCAGCACCGTCCGGGAGTTCAGCGAAACAAGCTGGCGCGCGGTATCTGCAGCCCGTTCGCTTCCGGGAGGCATGGAACGGCCGGTCTCGAAGATATGGGGAGAATCGAGCAGCGACAGGGTTGAAACCAGGAGGGAAATATACGAAGCCTCAGTCTCTTCCACGGCAGGATACCTTCCGGCAGCTGTCTCGGAAAAGAGAAAAGGAAAGATGCTTCCGGAAGGTTCCGTAGGCAGAGACTCCTGCTGAGGTTCAAAGGGATAGACGGAGCGCATAAGTCTGTCCGCAACGTAGAAGAGTTCAACCCCCCGGGGTGTCCGGTCAAATCCCTCTTTTCGGATCAGGGAGATAGCCTCCCTCAGTGTTTCCGGGGAAGCAATGCGGATAAGCTGTTTAATCTGCTCCGCAAGCAGCTCCTCCCTTTCCTGAATGCTCCCCGGTCCGGGACCGTCTTCTCCGGCCCCGGCCGGTGGAGTTCCGGCACAGGAGACAAGGGGGAAAAGAAGGACCAGAAGGAGAAGCGCCGGTGTGAAGAGTACTAATCGTATGACTGAACCGTTAAAGTGCACTCCGTTATACCTGTACTCAGCCGTTCCCGTCGGGAATCATCTGCCCCTGGTAAACGGAAATGATGAAACCACGGGAATGGCTGTTTCCCTTCCCGCCTCAATACATGCCTGCTTCATCAAAACCTCCATAAGTCTGCTCCGAAGTCTACCAGATGCCCGGATACTTGCAAACCCCGATTCTTCATGATAACATCGGCCTTACATGAAAAGAAACAGAGTACTGCTGTCGGCACTACTTTTCGCCTTCATAGTTCCGGGCCAGACCTTCGGTGATGTATCCACCCTCATTTTCAGCAAGCCGCCCTGGCACCATTATCTTGCCGGAGACGATGCGCAGCAGGAGGAGCTGAAACAGCTCTTCACCGCCCTGGATGATGAAAAATCTCCCGAAAACCGCTTCATTCTTATTCAGGAAATTGTCAAGGTAATGAACAGCACAAGCAGAAAAGAGCTGCTCAACCTGTTTCTTACCACCTATGTAGAAGAACATCCGCGCGATCCATTCAATGCCTACTACCTTCTGATTGTAGCACAACAATACAAGCAAAACGGCGCTGCGCCCTTTGCGGCCCACTACTATGAGAGAATTCTGCGGAACTACTCCGATCTTCTGGTCAGAGGACAGTCGGTCCACTACCGCTGTCTGATCAGTCTGATAGAAATCGGCGGACCGGCGGATATCATGGTCACCTACTACAAAGAACTGCTCGGACGATTTGAAAAAGATATCGACAAGGGGCCCATCTACTATTTTCTGGCCAAAGCGTATGAGGATCTTGGAGAATGGGATCTTGCCATGCAGGCAAACCGTCAGTTTCTTCAATACCCCGACGCACAGGTACCGGGTGTCCCTGCAGCTGTCGAAAAGGTAAGACCCGTCGTGGAGTTCTACGACTTCAAAAACAAGGACTGGACCGCCGAAACTCTTGAAGAACTGGTAGACAAGATTACCTACGCCCTTAGAATACGAAGTCCCCTTCAGCTTACCCGTCTGCGTGCAAAGGTCAATTTTTTCGCCGTAAGCTGGGAGCAGGAAAAGACCCCGGCGGATATGGAATTTCTTGCGGGCCTCGGCGGTTTTATGAACCAGAGAATACGCTACTCCCTTGACCTTGACAGCGACTCAAACAACCAGGAAGCGTATCTGTGGACCAGCGGCTGGTCCTACCGGATCCGCACCTGGTATCTCTATTTCCGTAAAATTCATTTTCCCGCGGATCCCCAGATTCACGGACGATGGGAATGGGCAGGCATCTATTTCGGTGAGAAGCCCTTTACCGGATCCGTACAGCGGAGAAGCAATGATCCCGGCTGAGAGCCTGAAACGCACCGTATGCATCTCTGCCTTCATGTTTCTGTTCGTCCTTATTCCCGTGCTGCTCTTTCCGTCCGATACGCCGGTCCGTAACCGCAGAACAGTACCGGGAAGAATCAGTAAGGATCTCCCCCGGCAGGGACACGCCGCGCCGCCTTTTTTCACCCTCGATATAGAAATCGAACAGCATGCTCTCCTGAAAAGGTACGTTTCCTGGTACCGTACAGCCGAAGGAACAGCCTACCTTAACAGGGTGCTTGAGCGGGGAAAACCCTTTCGCGACCATATTGCTGCGGCAATAGGGAGGGAAGGCATGCCCCCGGAGCTGCTTTTCCTGCCGGTGGTAGAATCCGCCTTCAGGGAAGATGCGGTAAGCCGCTCCGGAGCCGCAGGGCTGTGGCAGTTTATGATGAACAGCATTGATCCCTATCCGATCACCGTCGACAGCTGGAGAGACGAACGGAGGGACTTCTGGAAAAGTACGGATGCGGCACTTCACAAGCTTGCATACAACTACGAAAAGCTTGGTGACTGGCTTCTGGCCATTGCCGCGTATAACTGCGGTCTGGGAAGAGTACAGAGGACCGTTGCTGCATCGGGAATCAGCGACTTCTGGGAACTCTCCGAAAAAAAACTTCTCCCATCCGAAACAATTCACTATGTTCCCAGGTTTCTCGCTGCGGCATATATAGCCTCCCACCCCGGCAGAAACGGTCTGGACCTGAACTGGGAAGAGCCCCTGCTGTGGCAGCAGATTCCCCTGAAAGGTCAGGTGTCCCTTTCGCTCCTTGCCGCGAAGACACAAATCGACCGAGAACTGCTTTCAAGAGGAAACGCCGAACTGTTCTACGGTGTAACTCCCCCATCGGAAGGATACTTACTGAAGGTGCCCGTCAAAGAAGCCGATATAGTAAAAAGAGTGATTCTGACACACGAACGTGAACAGCTTATGAAGTATACGGTGCATTCCATAGGGGCCGGAGATACCCTTTACGCCCTTTCGGAGCACTTTGGTGTTCCAGTATCTCTGATGCTGCAGAGCAACCCCGGCCTTATACCGGAGAAACTGAGGGTCGGAGCCCGGATAGTCATTCCCGTGATAAAGGAAGTGGGGCCCTTCCCGGGTAAAACGACCAATACAGCCGGAATCGACGCTGCGGAGCTCAGCAGCTTTACCGCTTCGCATACCGTCGGCTCCGGCGAAACGCTCTGGGCCATAGCAAAACGTTACGGGACGTCCCCGGAGGCGCTCGCGGAAGGAAACGGACTGGCCATGACCGATATTATTTATCCCGGTCATATTCTCAAGGTGCCGGAAGCGGCAAATCCGTCCAGGGGAGAGGAGATAAGAAGGCAGTGAGAAGAGCAGGACCGGATCGCCTTATATTCAGTTTGTTTCTCATTTCCCTGTTTCTCTGCAGCTCCGCGGTATTCTCCCAATCGGAAGTAAGCGGTGCCGACTTCCCCGGAACCTGGAGTTTCAGGAACGACTGGAGCAGCGGGACCCTTCAGTGGGAGCTGGTGCTGCCGCTATCCGGAGAGAGGGCGATACTTCCCTCCACAAGGATGGAGATGGAAAAGGAGATAGACCGCCATTTTCCATCCCTCTTTCTGGAGGCCCTTCTGCCGCTGACCATCGACAGCAGCACCACCCTGCTCAGCAGAATAGAAAAAACTCCCGGTTTGAGGGGAGACCTGGTTGCTCTTGCCAATACCGCAAAGCGAACCTACAGCCATTACACCCCGGACTTTTCCTCCTGGCGCTGTAGCTTTGAACTGGCTCTCTATCCAGATATTGTTGATTTTTTCATTACCCACGAAACTCCTTTTCTGCCCGACCGCCGGATAAGCACCGAGCCGACCGCATCGTATACGGGCATTCTCATCTATGTCGAAGAGGAACTCCCCCTTCACGGCATGTTTTCAAGCTCGCGGCTTAAACGGGCGCTCTTTCCCCGCATAATGGACGAAGAGATGAATATTGTTATGGATCCCTCTATGGTCAGGCCGGAGATAATCAGCCGTTCGGGAACGGTGCTTTACCTGCCTCCGGAGCGGATGGATGAGAGCGAATCAAGGGTCGGGCATACCCCTTTGAGAATTTCGGCCCGGGCTCTCTTCGGAAAGAACCGTACTGACCTCGTAATACCCGACGAAGCGGCTCAGCAGATACTTTCGAGCATCCACAATATCAATCTGATACGGGACGGCCGGATCGCGGTAATTGCAGCCGAACATTGACGAGTTGATGCTTCTCCGTTTACTATCCTTCCATGAAACATCCACATTCCGGAAAAAAAACAAACATTCTCATACTCCTTCTCCCGATCCTTGCGCTCACCATGCTTTCCTCCTGCGGCAGCAGGGCCATCGGTTACGGAGTTCTTTACTGGTCACCCGACGAATCGGCGGCTGCCCACGGAGAAATATTTCCTGTACTTAAGAGTTCAAGTATCGCAGGTACTCACACCCTCGAAAAGGAGGGTTTTGACGAAGGATGGACCATCGACTCCTGGCGGCTCGCCTTCTTCGAAAAGGACGAAGATGCAGCGGAGGCCGCACAGGCTTATCAGCCCTACCGCCACCTCTTTGCCGTCAGCCAGCGGGACCGGCTCGCGGTCCGCGAAGAACCGGACCCGTCTTCCGGACGGGCTTATGTGCTTAAAATCGGGCAGGTTATGAAGGTAATCGGCAGGGACGAGAAGCCCGCAACGGTCGGTCAGTACGAAGGATACTGGTACCGCGTGCTTACGGAAGACGGGGTATCCGGATACTGTTTTGATCATTATCTGGAGATTTACGACGGCAGAGAGGGCCCGCAGCAGAAAATATCTCCGGAACTTGCCTTCCTAAAGGAAGCCTTCACCAGAGTCTATTACCCGGAATATTTTCAGACCATGATAAGAAACCGGCAGATTGTACTTGACCGTTTTTCCCCCCGCTACGGTTTTTTCCCTTCCCTTGCGGATAAACGGATCGAAATAAAACTTCCCTCCGGTTCCAGAGTATTCGAGTATGAGACGATAGAGGTGAGCGGAAATAACAGTTTCGTCTTTACGGGAAGCGGCCTCTCGATAAATTTCTTCGGGGAAAAGACTTTTGCAGCAGTCTTTCCGGTCGACGGAAACAACAGCAGCGAGCGCTTCGTCTCTCTCACGGAAGAAGAGATTAAAGCCGCCATGGATGCGGAACGTGAAAGAAGAGAGGAAGAGACTCTCCGGTTTTACGGCGAGGAAACGACCTACCGCAGCAGTGCATACGGAACCCTGGAATTTACCGAAGACGGCGGATTCCTCTGGAGCGGAAAAGAGCGCCTTATACCGGATATTCTTCCGGCGGGTACAGGAGACAGGGGTACCTTTGTTTTCGACCATTTTCTTGGAAAAGAGCTGGCATCAGTATACGACGGAGTAATAAGCCTGCGTTTCGGCGGAGGAACAAAACAGCTTTTTCTCTACATTCTCGACGAGTCAGGGCTTAAAATGACCACCATTGATCCGAGAAGCGTCGAAAATAATATAGTTCAGCGCGTTTCCTTTTCACCCCTTGTAATGGTGTTTTCAAGGCCTGCTGAATAAGATGATATCACTTCAACTCTCGGAGGTATCCCTCGCCTTCGGCGACAGGGATATTCTCCGTGATGCGGCACTTTCGCTTGACGGCAGCAGCAGGACCGCCCTGACCGGAGCCAACGGAAGCGGCAAAACGACCCTCATGAAGATTATCAACGGGATAATCGAGCCGGACAGCGGCAGAATTATCACATCCAGGGGACTCAGGGTCGGATACCTCCCCCAGTCCGGCCTTGAATACCGCGGAAGAAGCCTCCGGGATGAGGCCGAGACAGCTTTCCAGCGGCACCTTCTGCAGGTCCGCAGGAAGGAGGAGCTTGAAGAGATCCTTGCAAAGGCCGGAGAAGGCGATCCCTCGATTGCCGCCATCCTGGAAGAACACCATCAGATCAACGAAGATCTCCTCAGAGAAGATTACGACCGTCGTTTCGAAGCAATCGAGAGAGTGCTCACGGGTCTCGGTTTTACACCGGAAGATTTTTCAAGGCCCTGCGAAGTTTTTTCCGGCGGCTGGCAGATGAGGATCGCCCTGGCCAAGGTACTCCTTCAGCGGCCTCACATCCTGCTCCTGGACGAACCGACCAACTATCTCGATCTTGAGGCAAGAAACTGGCTGGAACAGTTTCTTGCGGACTATCCCGGAGGCATTCTTCTGGTAAGCCATGACCGCTACTTTCTCGATGTAACGGTGAAGGAAGTGGTGGAGGTTTTCGACGGCAAGCTGAAAAAGTACCGGGGCAACTACAGCGATTACGAATCTGTACGCAGGGAAGAGCTTGTCTCCCTTATGGCTGCATGGGAAAAGCAGCAGGACGAGATTGCGAAGCTGGAAGATTTCATCACCCGTTTCAGATACAACGCAAGCAAGGCGAAGCTAGTTCAGAGCCGGGTCAAACAGCTGGAAAAAATAGAACGCATTACCATTCCTGAAACCCTTAAGCGGATTCATTTTACCTTCCCCGCTCCTCCGCATTCAGGGAAAGAGGTACTCAGAATTTCCGGTCTGAAAAAGAGCTACGGTGAGAAAACCGTCTTTTCAGGCCTGGATCTCCTGGTTCGCAGGGGAGAAAAACTTGTTATAGCGGGTCCGAACGGCGCCGGGAAGAGTACCCTCCTTCGCATTCTCGCAGGTATAGATTCCCCCTGCGAAGGCAGCGTCGAATACGGAACGGGCGTGAGCGCAGGCTATTTTGCCCAGGACCGGGAGGAGTTTGCCGGTTCCAGCCTTCAGCTGATCGGGGAAATGGAAGCCACCTGCCCCACCGAAATGATTCCCGACCTCCGCAACCTTCTGGGAGCGTTTCTTTTCCGCGGTGATGATATTTACAAGAGCGTCGAGGTGCTCAGCGGGGGAGAGAAAAGCCGTCTTTCACTGATGAAACTGCTCCTTCATCCCCACAATCTTCTGATTCTGGATGAGCCCACCAACCACCTCGATCTTCACTCAAAAGATGTCCTTCTGGAAGCGCTTACCCGGTATGACGGAACGGTTATTTTCGTATCCCACGACCGCGGATTTATCGAACAGCTCGCGACGAGAGTACTGGAACTCTCTACTGACAAGCCTCCTCAGGACCACGTGGGCGACTACGAATATTACCTCTGGCGCAAGTCGGTTGAGGCAGGGGAAGAAACCCCATCCGCTCCGGAAAAGCGCAGAGAGAAGAAGGAACCTGCGGAGGCTGCCGAAGGAAAGCTCAACTGGGAAGAGGAAAAGCGTCTCAAGAATATGCTCAAGGAGCTCAGGCGTGAAGAAGAAAAGCTCCTTCTGAGCATCGATTCGGTGGAAGAAGAGATTCGCAAGCTCCATTCCAGAATGGAGGATCCCCGGATATACAGTGATCCGGCGATGATACGAGATGTGCAGGGCAAGATGAAAGAGGCCGAAAAAGAGCTCCACACCCTTACCCTGCGATGGGAAGAAGTCGCCGAAATAATCGGCAGTTACGACCGGGAACAGCCATGAAATACAGTAAAAAGAACGGTCCGGCCCTTGCCCGGCTCATTGCCCTTGGAGCAGTCTCCGGCACCCTGTTCTGGGAACTGCTTATGCGGATCTTTCTTACGGCAGGCATTGCCATTGATCTGACGGCCGGTCCCATCGGCTTCGATTCCGGTGTTCTGGAGATATGGATGAACGTCAATCCCGGAACTGCCGCCGGTGCGGCGGCGGGATGGTATCTTTTTACCCGAATATAGGAACGCTTATGAAAAGCAGCGAAATTTCGCCCCTCATTCTCGCCTCCGGCTCCCCCCGCCGGAGGGAACTTATGGGAAGACTCGGCATTCCTTTCGAGACCGTCAGCATGGACATTCCCGAACCTCTTGACGGTTCACCGCCGGAGGAGCAGGCCATACGTCTCGCTTCACTGAAACTCGCCGCATATACGACAGCATACCCGGACAGGGACACATCCCCGGTACTCTGCGCAGATACCTGCGTGGAACTGAAGGGAGCCATTCTCGGCAAGCCGGCGGATCGGAAAGAGGCCCGGGAGATGATCAGCGCCCTTTCCGGCAATACCCACCGGGTTATAACGGGTATAGCCTTCAAGCCCCCCGCTTCGGAACCCGTTCTGACCGCCGAAATTACGGAGGTAAGCTTTTCCCGCCTCCTGGAGGAAGAAATAGAGTGGTATCTTGATACGGGAGAATGGAAGGGAGTGGCGGGAGCCTACCGCATACAGGAGCGGGGAGCCCTCCTGATCGAAGGACTTAAAGGCTGTTACTATAACGTTATGGGCTTGCCTTTACGCCTTGTTTATGGCATGCTCCGTGATACGGTACCGGAATTATTTCCGGACCGAAATTTCCGTTCCCCCTGACAGGGGAACGAGACATAAGAGAAGGCGCCGCATAACATATGCGGCAGTGCAGGAGGAACACTTTGTCTGTAGTAAGCATGAAGAGTCTGCTTGAATCAGGTGTACACTTTGGTCACCAGACCAAACGCTGGGATCCCAGAATGAAAAAGTACATCTTCGCCGAACGCAACGGAATCCACATTATCGATCTCCAGAAAACCATTGTAATGATCAAGGACGCATATGATGTTGTCCGCGAACAGGTCAAGGCCGGAAATTCGATTCTCATGGTGGGTACCAAAAAACAGGCCCAGCAGGCGATCGAGCGTGAAGCTAAACGCTGCGGTATGTTTTACGTGAACAACCGCTGGCTTGGCGGTATGCTCACCAATTTTTCAACCATCAAAAAATCCATTCACCGTCTCAAGAAGATCGAGAAGATGGAAATCGACGGCACCTTCGAAAGCCTGACCAAGAAAGAGATTGCGAAACTCAATAAGGAGCGGACCAAACTCGAGAAGAACCTTGGCGGAATCAAGGAAATGAAGGACATTCCGGGCGCCGTTTTCATTATCGACACAAGAAAAGAGACCATTGCCGTAGCGGAAGCACGGAGAATGGGTATACCCATAATTGCGGTCGTGGATACCAACTGTAACCCCGATGTCATCGACTATCCCATCCCCGGAAACGACGATGCTATCCGCGCCATCACCCTTTTTACCAAAATGATAGCCGATGCGGTTATCGATGCGGACAACGAAATCGGTATCGAAATTATCGATTCTCTTCAGGATGATGAAGAAGAATCCGCCGAATCCGATGATGCGGCCGAAGCTGACGATGATAGTGAAGCGGACGATGCGGTTGCCGAATACAGCAGCGACGAGGGGCTTGAGAAGATAGAGCCCAAGGTTGAGGCGGAAGCCGCTGCCCCTGTCAAAGCGGGCAGTGAAGAGGACGAAGATGTGGCATATTCTTCCGAGTATCCTATCGAGGAAGATGAAGCGTAAAGAGAACGCGAAGGAGTAAACAGGTGGAAATTAAAGCAGCAGATGTAAAGAAACTTAGAGATAAAACCGGCGCGGGAATGATGGACTGCAAGAAAGCCCTCAACGAAGCCGGCGGAGATTTTGCAAAAGCGGAAAAGTATCTCAAGGAGCTCGGACTTGCCGCGGCTGCAAAGCGCAGCGGACGTGCGACCAACGAAGGCCGGGTTTTTGCGAAAGTCGGAGCAAAGCGCGCGGCTCTCGTTGAGCTTGCCTGTGAGACCGACTTTGTAGCCCGGAATGCGGACTTTATCGCCCTTGGCGAGGCGCTTCTCGAGCTGGTCATCGACAAGGGTTACACCGAAATAAACGAAGAAATGGAAAGCATGGTAAAAGATACCATCAGCACCATCAAAGAGAATATGAGCGTAAAGCGCATTACTTCCCTGGAAATCGGTGATGAAGAAATGGTCAGCGACTATATTCATGGAAATGGAGCAATAGGCGTACTGGTCAAACTGAAGGCGGACCGGAAAGAAGTTCTGGACAACAGTTCAGTCAAAGAGTTTGCTTTCGATACGGCTCTTCACATCGCAGCGTTCAATCCTCTCTATCTTGACCGGGGCAGCGTGGAAGAGTCTTACCGCCAGGAGCAGGAAGGCATCTTCAGAAAACAGGCGGAAAATCTGGGCAAGCCGGAGAAAGTTCTCGAAGGTATTGTGCAGGGTAAACTGAACAAGCACTTCAGTGAGATCTGCCTCCTCGATCAGGGCTTTGTCAAAGAAGAGAAGCAGAGCGTGAGTGCTGTTCTTGCCCAGGTCGCAAAAGAGGCCGGGGGGAAACTCGAGATTGTCGCTTACCGTTATTTCAGGGTCGGCGAAGAAAACTGATTCTTATAAGGGACCACCTCATCAGGAGGGGTGGTCCCTTTTTTTAAGGAGGACAGTATGGATGATGTATTAAAAGACGCGGAATCCCGCATGAAAAAAAGCGTTGCAGCCCTCAGTGATGATTTCACCAGCCTGCGCACAGGCCGGGCATCGGCTTCCCTCTTCGATAAAATCAAGGTTGATTATTACGGACAGAGCACTCCCCTTGCCCAGGCGGCAACCATTTCGGTTCCGGAAGCCAGGCTTGTGGTCATACAGCCCTGGGACAAGGCCCTCCTCTCGGAAATCGAGAGAGCCATTCAGAAATCCGAGCTTTCGGTCAATCCGAACAACGACGGAAAGGTAATCCGGATAAATATTCCGCCGCTTACGGAAGAGCGCAGGAAGGAGCTGGTGAAGGTGGCCCGTAATCAGGCTGAACAGTGCAAGGTTGCCATACGGAATATCAGACGCGACGCCAATGACGAGCTTAAAAAGCTGCAGAAGGGCGGCGATATAAGCGAAGATGACGAGAAACGGGGAACCGACGATATTCAGAAACTTACCGACAAGTATGTTGAAGAAGCCGGAAAGGTACTGGAAAGCAAAGAACAGGAAATTATGGAGGTATAGTGGACGACCTTCGCCCCATTCCCCGTCATGTGGGAATTATCATGGACGGCAACGGCCGTTGGGCGGAGCTTCGCGGAAAGCCCCGTTCCTTCGGCCACCGGCAAGGCTTGAATACGGCCAAAAAAGTAACCGAAAGCGCTATCGGCCTTGGGATAGAATGGCTGACTCTCTATGTCTTCTCAACGGAAAACTGGAAGCGTCCCGAACGGGAAGTACAATTCCTGATGGATCTTCTGGGACGCTATATGAAAATAGAAGCTCCCTTCTACCATCGAAACCACATTCGTCTTCACCATATCGGCGATCCGAGGGATCTGCCTGCCGAGGTGAGCAGGGGAATAGTGTCGGCTTCCGCAGCTACCTCCGAATATACCGCCATCAACCTGACTCTTGCCATAAACTACGGCGGGCGCGATGAAATAGCCCGTGCAGTGGGAAGATGGATTGAGGGGAAAAGGGCACGGGGCGAAGAGATTGCCGGCGGCCCGGGAGTAGAAGAAATTTCAGCTTCCCTCGACCTGCCGGAGGCTCCCCAGCCCGACCTTATCATCCGGACCGCCGGCGAACAGCGGATGAGCAACTTCCTGTTGTGGGAGAGTGCCTATTCGGAGTACTATTTCAGCGATCTTCTCTGGCCCGATTTCAACGGAGATGCTCTGAAGCAGGCGGTTGAAGCATATCGGGGCAGAAAACGGACATATGGCGGTATAGAGTGAACAATTTTTCCCAGCGGCTGATTCTCTTTATCTTCGGCATTCCGGCTCTTCTTGCAGTAATCCTGCTTTCCCCTGCGGAACACATGCCGCTGTGGAATATCCTGATTATTGTCCTGTCGGCTGTCTCAGGTGCAGAAGCGGCGCAGCTCTTTCACGGCAGGCTGGGAATGCGCAGAAGGGCGGCCTATTCACTGCTTGGGGCGCTTCTGCCCGCCGCGGCATACCTGGAGTTCTACATAGCGGATACGGCCCTTCTGGCGCCTCTTGCAAGCCTGGCCGTTATGCTTCTACTCCTTCCGGCGGCTGTTGCCGACAGTCCCGAATCCATCGCAGTCTCCATTACAAAGAGCCAGGCACGGCTGATCTCTCTGCTTTACCCCGGATTCTTCATGCTTTTCCTGGTAAAGATAACAGCCCTGCCCCACCCTGAACTGAAGGTTCTTCTTTTTATCGTAATCATTTTCAGCAACGATACATTTGCGTATCTGGCGGGCCGGCTCTTCGGAAAGGGATCGCGCCATCCCTTTGCGGTAAGTCCCAACAAAACCCTTGTCGGTTTTGCAGGAGGATTCGCCGGTGCGGCCGGTTTCGGACTTCTCTTTCTCGGTTTTCTGCCCGATGCCCTGCCCTTCTCCCTGCCTTACACTATTCCCTTTATCCTGCTGATCGCTTTTACAGCCAATGCCGGTGACCTTATCGAATCATGCTTCAAACGTGCGGCCGGAGTAAAAGATTCGGGATCCATAATGCCCGGAAGGGGCGGCGTGCTCGACTCGGTCGATTCCGTCCTTTTCAGCGCTCCGGTTTTTTATTATATTGTACATCAAGTCTGCTGCTGAGGAATACTTCATGCAATCAAAAAGAATTATCCTTCTTGGGGCCACCGGATCCATCGGATCCGGTACGCTGGATATTGTGCGTTCTCATCCCGATCTCTTTTCGCTCGCCGCGGTATCGGCCCACAGCTCCGCAGATGCGCTGAACAGCATAATTGAGGAGTTTGCTCCTTCCGCCGCAGCCCTTACCGGATATACCGGTAACGGTTCCGGTTCCGGTCAACAACTCATGTACCATGGAGCCTCGGGCCTGCTGGATATGATCAGGGAAACCGATGCGGATATTGTTGTCAACGGCATAGCCGGCGCAGCCGGACTCCTCCCTTCCTGGTACTCCATAACAAGCGGAAAGGATCTTGCTCTTGCCAACAAGGAGACAATTGTAACCGCCGGTTCCCTCATTATGGCGGAAGCCCGCAGACTCGGCAGGAAGATTCTGCCCGTGGATTCCGAGCATTCCGCCCTGTTCCACCTGCTGCACAATCGTGCTCCCGAAGAACTTGACCAGCTGATTCTTACCGCAAGCGGCGGACCTTTTCGCGAAAGAGACCCTGAAACCTTCTCTTCCATAAGCCTGGAGGAGACCCTCAGGCATCCTACCTGGAACATGGGAGGGAAAATCACCATAGATTCCGCCACCATGGCCAACAAGGGTCTGGAAGTAATTGAGGCTGCCCTTCTTTTTGATATTGATCCTGACCGGATAGAGGTACTTATCCATCCCCAGAGCATGGTACACTCCCTTATCCGTACGCTTGACGGCTCAATGTATGCCCAGATAAGCAAACCGGACATGCGTATTCCGATCCAGAACGCCCTTACCTACCCCGAGCTTACGGCCTGTCCATACGGACGTCTGAACCTGGCGGATACGCAGCTCTCATTCTCCAGCCCCGACAGAGAGCGCTTCCCGCTACTCTATCTCGCCTTTGAAACTGCGGCCGCAGGCGGGGCCTATCCGATTGCCTATAACGCGGCTGATGAGATTGCCGTGGAAGCCTTCGTTAAGGGCTTGATTCCCTACACCGGCATAGCCGGACTTGTGGAGGCGGCTCTCGCCTTCGACTGGACCTGCACTCCATCCGTCATTGAGGAAGTGGTTGATCTTGACCACCTGGTGCGGGAAAAATGCAACAGACTGCTTGAGCAGTCCGGAGGAAACTGATGACAGGAATTCTGCTGGGTCTGTTCGGACTCGGAATTGTGGTATTTGTCCACGAGGCGGGCCATTTTCTTGCCGCCAAAGCGGTCGGGATCGAGGTGGAGGCTTTTTCCATAGGATGGGGACGCCCCCTTTTCAGCAAAACCATCGGGGGCACCGATTACCGCCTCGGCATGTTTCCCATCGGGGGATACTGCAAGATGAAGGGAGAGGAGCTCTTCCGGAAGGCCCTTGCCGAAAAGGCCGATCATATCGAAGCGGAAAAGGGATCGCTTTTCTCGGTATCTCCCGTAAAACGTATTTTTACCTACGCCGCAGGACCGCTCTCCAATCTCCTTTTCGCGATGATCGTTCTTTCAATAATCTGGTACGCAGGATTTACCTTTCACACCTTCGAAAACAGAATTGTCCTGCTTTCGGACTATCCCGCCCTTTTCGGAAACGAATCAAATCCCGCCGACCAGGCAGGACTTGAAACCGGCGACCGAATCATCAGGATCGGCAACACCGAAATCAGGCACTATGCGGATATCCAGGAAACTCTGGCCCCCCTGGCGGAGGAGAAGATTACCATTACCGTTCTGAGGGACAAACAGGAACTGACGCTTCCGATAACTCCCGCCCTGGATAAAAACACGGGGATGGGCAGAATAGGAGTCTCCGCCTGGATCGAACCGACAATTGCATCGGTACAGCCTGATTCCGCGGCCTACCTTGCCGGTCTGGAGCCGGGGGACACCATAATCGGCGCCGGAGGAAGCCCCGTGTCGCACTACCTGGAACTGTATGCGGCTCTTGAGACCTCACCGGGAAGGATCAGTATTGAATACATAAGAGAAAACAGGAAGTTTTCCTCGATGCTGATTCCCGACTATGATGAGAGCGGAACACCGGTACTGGGAGTCTCATTTTCCGGACTGACCATCCGCTCCGAGGAACTGTCGCTTCCCGCCTCGTTTCTCAAGGGCTCCGGAGAAGCCGTCGGCAGCTTTTTTCTTACCATAAAGGGGATAAAAAGCCTCTTTTCCGGAGTAAATGCCCGGGAGGCCGTATCCGGGCCCATCAGAATAACCTATATGGTCGGTGAAGTCGCCGGCCGCGGATTCAGCGAAAGCTTCGGCACAGGAATAAGCACTCTTTTCCGTTTTCTCAGCCTTATAAGCGTTGCTCTCTGTTTCGGCAATCTTCTTCCAATTCCCGCCCTCGACGGCGGCTTGATCCTTCTCTCGCTGGTCGAAATCTTCCGCGGCAGCCAGGTCTCTCCCAGGGCCTTCTACCGCTACCAGACCATCGGTTTCTTTATCATTATCATGATCCTGATTTTCACCACCTTTGGTGATATTACCTATCTGATGAAGGGGTAAAGCATGAAAAAAAATTCCATCACCTGCATGTGCGGACATACGTTCGAGAGCGATTTTCCCGAAGAACTTGATATAGCAGAATCACCCGGACTCCTGGAAGAAATAATAAAGGGGTCCTTCCTTACGGTTAACTGCGAAAAATGCGATACCTGTCTCAGACCGGAATTCCCCCTCAGGATAACCGGTTTTTCGGATGCAAAGGGCGGCTACTCTGATGTAATGTTCATTCCCGAACTGGAGCGCGACTCTTTTCTCCTCGGGAAAAGAGATTACACCGGCGGAAGGGTGGTAATTGGCCGGCCCGAACTTATGGAGAAGGCCTCTGTGTACCACTCCTCTCTGGATGACAGAGCACTTGAAATCCTGAAGTATCTGCTCCTTGAAAAAATGGAGAGCCGGGATGATGTGAAGATCTACTATTTTGAGACTGAAGCGGAAGAGATAAGATTCCAGATCTTCGGACTGAAACAGGATGAAGTAGGCATAACAAAAATCCCGATGGACCTCTATCGAAGAGTGGAAGCGGATATCCCCAAACGCTTGAAAGAGGAGCCCTTTCGTGAAATACTTATGCCTCCATATGTCTCGGTGTCCAAGATAAGCATGGAGGTTTCATCGTGATTCTTTACCTGCGGAAAACAGTCACCCTTGCGGTCCTGCTCATTATACTTCCTGTCTCTTTTATCTCAGGCGAAGTGACGGTACGCAGCAGCCATACGGGAAGTATTACTTCAATTATTCAACGAGCTTCGGACTCGATTATAGCAAGCGCTTCGGAAGACGGATCGATAAAAATATGGGATGTCAAGGAAGGTTTCCTTATCTCTTCCATCCAGACCAGCCATCTCGGAATTCCGATTATCCAGGTCCACCCTTCCCTTCCGAGAATCGCCCTTGTGACAACAGACGGAATCAACACCTTCCGGCTGGAGCTGTGGGACTGGGAAAAAAAGAGCAGAATTTTCTCGAAAAGGATAGAGGAGGTTCCGCTTTTTCTTGCCTTCTCCCCCCTCGGATCCTATCTCTCCTACGGCAAGACCGACTGGGACAGCCTGGTAATTCTTGATGCTGAACGCGGTTTCGAACAGCGGCTCATCAGCGAAGGTTTTGGAATAGTCTCGGCGGTCTTTATTACGGAATCGGAAAAAACACTTCTTGCCTACTCTCCTTCGGGCCTGCTGCGTTATTTTGATCTTGAAACCGGAGAATCCAAGGCCGCTCCCATCCGTACAAAGAGCGGACTTGAACAGGTACAGTTCTCACCCGACGGACTTTACCTGTTCGGCAAAGAGGGAAACAGCATCTACGGGGTCAGTCTTATCAATGGAACAATCTCGGTACGGCAGGAAATTCCCGCCCTTTCCGCGTTTTCGTTTGACCCCGAAAGTTCCAACATTGCGGTACTGTCATCTCCTCCCGCCGGGATCGCACTCGAAATCTACCGTTTTTCCAAAAGCGGTTCTTCTGCCCGGCTTGAAAAACGGAATCTCCCCCTCAGAACCGGCAGGTTTTTTCCGCATAAGATAAGCTTCAGCAACAACAACCTCTTTTCCGGGGATCCTGCTGGACAGATTCTCTTGCATCAGCTCTACTCAGGCGAAACAACTCTCTTCGCACGTCCGAGGATAGCCAATGTAAGCGACTTCGATTTTTCGGAAGATGGCATGCTCCTGACGCTTGCTTCGGGTGAGCTCATGCTTATCGAATCGGATCTTTTCAGCTCCTACGGACAGGAAGCATCATATTTCCGGACACGCTCATTCCCGGCACCCTTTGCATCCGGATCGGGCGCGGTTGCCCTTGGCAGCAGTGCTTTTCTTGTATTTCCCATCCGGGAAACACCTGCACCGCTGCTTCGCTTCGATCCGTCCTTCGGAACATTCACGCGTATCGGCGAAACCGAAAGTCCCATAATCGAAGCCAGACGCTACGGAAGGGATGGAGAGATCATACTTCTGGAGTCTTCAGGCAATGTCTCCCTCCTCAATTCCTCGGGCCGCAGGATAAGCAGCCAGCAGTCTTTTGGCATCAGATCCGCAGCCGTGGCCGATGACGGTTCAATCCTTGCCGGCAGAAGCAGGTCGGGAAGTCTGTCGGCTTCTCTTCTCAGAATCAATTCCGAATCGGGCGAAACGGTGCCTATAGACAGCAATGATATTCTTGTATTCAGAACCATCTATAATGATCTGACAAGAAGCCTTTACACTCTTGGCTATGAGGAAAGGAGAGGTCAACTCCGTACGGTCCTTAAAGCCCACGACGGAGCAGCCTTCGAACGGGAAACCACCCTTCTGACCTATCCGGGAGAGGATCCCGATGCTTCCTTTGCGGCAGAACCGGACGGTACCCGGCTTTTCACCTCCCTGGGCTATTCGGGGGTCCTTATGCTTGAATGGGACGGTTTTACCCCCCTTGAGCGGATCGAACATATACCGCGCAAACTCTCCATCTACCGCAACCTTCTCTTCTCGCTCAACAGGGACCACTCCATATCGGTCTGGTCGACCGAAAATGGAGATGCTCTTTTCACCTTCTTTCTTTTTGATGATAAAAGCTGGGCGGCAGTTTACCGTGATGACCGTACTTTCTCCGCCCCCGAAGCAAAACCTCTTCTCCATACAAGGTAGGATTCGGAGACAGGATAATATAAAAGCCGTCCGGATCTCCTGACCCGGACGGCTCTTTTATGCTCAGCAGGATTTTTTAATCATGCGAAGGGTTTGATGAAATTTTTCTTATTGCCTCTACAACACTCTTATCAACATCTCTGGCATAATCCGTATCATCAACACTATGTGCGTAGAGAGTCCCCATGAGCGAAACACGATAGAGAGGCCGCACATTGTTCAGGGCATAAGCCGCCATATCCAGAACACAGTCCTGGCATTTGCACACATCCGTGAACTCTTCATCACCCCCAAGGTGCTGCTCAAGATTCTCAAGAACCAGACGTTCGGCCTCATTTGCAAGATACTCAAAATTGTAGCTTTCCTTCAGACTCATCTTTACTCATCCTCCCATCAGTAAATTGTACGGCAGCCTGCTTTCAGGGTCAACGCTATTGCACGCCTCATTCTTAACCCTCCCGTGAAAGAGACTCAAACTTGGTATAATGAGGTATAAATGCTATATGAATGGTGCCGACGGGACCATTCCTCTGTTTGGCAACGATGAGCTCGGTCTTCATATTCGTCGAATCAGAACCCGCATCGCTGTTGCTTTCCCGCTCCCTGTGCAGGAACATTACTACATCGGCATCCTGTTCGATGGAACCGGATTCCCGAAGGTCCGCAAGGTTTGGAGCCTTCCCTTCGGATTGCCGTCCAACCTGGGAAAGGCAGATTATGGGTATTTCAAGCTCCCTGGCGAGCGATTTAAGGGACCTGGATATTTCGGCCACCTGTTCATGACGCGGAACATTACCCTTGCTCTCGGGCTCAATAAGACCGATGTAATCAACAAAGAGGGCTTCAATCCCTTCCTTGCTTCTCATCCTGCGGGCCTGTGCCCTCAGATCCAGCAGTTTGATATTGGGGGTGTCATCGATAAAGAGGGGCGCCTCATAGATTCTTCCCGCCGCTTCGGTAAGGTTATGAAAATCGGAGGGCTTAAGGAAGCCGGTCCGCAAATTTCTTGAATTAATTCTCGCTTCGCTGGAAACAAGGCGCTGCATAAGCGCCTGAGCCGACATTTCAAGGGTAAAAAAACCTGTCGGAACATTTTTCTTTATGCTCATGTTCGCAGCCATGGAAAGGGCAAAAGCAGTCTTACCCACCGAAGGGCGTGCCCCGATTACAATGAATTCTGAGCGCTGGAAACCGCTTGTCATGTTGTCGAGATCCGGAAAGCCGCTTGGAATACCGGTGTAGCTGTCCTTGGTGTGATAAAGCTTTTCAATGGCGGCAATGGTTTCATTAATTATTTCGTTCGCGCCGCGGTAGCTGCCGCTCTGCTGATTGTCGGTAATATCAAAGATTTTCCGCTCGGCTTCCTCGATAAGCTCCCGGCTGTCGATCGATTCATTATGACAGCTGGAGGTCAGTTCCGCGGATATTTTCAAAAGGTGGCGCCGGATGCTTCCGTCTTTTACTATTTTCGCGTAATACTCTACATTTGCGCTTGTGGGAACCACCGAAGTAAGAGTGGTAACATATGCTGTTCCTCCTCCCTCTTCAAGTTTTCCGCTTGTACGAAGTTCATCTGTCAGGGTTATCAGATCTATATCCTGACCCTTGTTAAACAGAGAAAGAATTGACGTGTAGATATTTCTGTTATAACCGGAATAAAAATCCTCCGGCCGAAGATGCCGGAGGACAATACCAACCGCTTCCGGATCAAGGAGCATGGCTCCAAGGGTAGCGGCTTCCGCCTCGCTGTTGTGAGGCGGAACTTTATCTTTCAGAGAAACCGGATTCATTCTTCCTCTTCGGAGATTTCCTCATCAGCCTTCTCTTCTTCAGGCTCGATTTCACTCTCCGCAAGAACTTCCTTTACAGCTTCCTGTGCGGTTTTCTCTTCCGCAGCGGTTTCAGCTTTAGCGTTTACATCTTTGACGACCAGCTTTACCTCAGCAACTTCATTCTCATACAGCTTTATACGTATGGAATATTCTCCGACATTCTTTATGGTGTTGCTGGGGACCTCGATCTTCTTCTTTTCCACCTGGATGCCCATCTTTTTGAGCTCTTCTGCTACCATGGTACCGGTTACGGATCCGAAAAGCTTTCCGGACTCACCGGCGGTCATGGAAAGAACAACCACGGCACCCTCAAGACTCTCTTTAAGACCGAGAGCTTCTTTTCTTTTATCTTCTTTTCTTTTATCAATTGCATCACGGCGGCTCTCAAAAACGGCAATGTTCTCCCTGTTAAAGGGAACTGCCAGTTTTTTGGGAATAAGGAAATTCCGGGCGTACCCTCTGGTTACTTCCCGCACATCCCCTTCTTCGCCGAGATTATAGACGTCCTGGTTCAGGATAACCTTCGTTCCACTCATATCTGATACTCCTTACAAATCTTCTCTATACCTAATCCACAGCTCGGAAACTCCAAGCAGCGGAATTGACAATAACGCAATCACGTTCACCACGGGCATGAAAACCAGGAAAACGAACATCATAACGATAAAGAACCGTGCTCTCCTTAACCGCGGAGAGCGGGACATCCTGTATCGAATAATCCCAAGTCCCTGGAATCCGAATACCAGCAGAAGAATTGCTCCCGCATTCCAGAAAGGATAAGCAATCCATCCGATATCCATTACAAGATCCAGTGCAACTGCAGGCAGTGCCGTCAGAAGCCCCCAGATCAGGTTTTCAGGGACCCTGTAGAGCGAGGGGTCGATACCTTGTCCGCCGAAAAAGCGGGCCCGTATTCCCCTGGCAAAAGCATACCCGAAGGAAAGCAAAATGAAATACCCGGCAAGGTAGAAACGGAAAAACAGATTCTTCGTTGTTTCCACCATTACCTGCGGAGTCAATTCCGTCATCAAGATGGAAGCTTCAAAGCTTGCACTGTCCGACAGTGGTTCCCGCAGCATCTGCGTTACCGCAACAATCTGTTCCCGCAATATGCCGGTCAGCGTTTCATTAGACGCCGCCGACAGAACAACCGGTATGCTGAGGCAGCCGGCCGCCACGGTCAAAATTGCCAATCGTCTGAGGGTTCTTCCTTCAAGAAAGAAAAACCCCACGGTTCCGGCAAGAAGAAGCGTCGGATAAGAGAGATCAATCAGTAGCAGAAGCGATCTGCTGATCCCAATATCACCAGCTCCTCTGGTAAGATTCAATCCCTGCAGGAACATGACCAGCCAGACAATAGCGGCTGCCGCCGCCGTTTTATTCCGGTCCCGGTCCAGTCCGTACAGGAACAATGGTACCAGAAAAAAGAAAAAGGCCACCCTCAACTGAAAAAACAGGATGGAAGCCAGCACAGCGGCTCCCGCTTTAATCAGCTCGGATCTTGCCGGAAAATTCTTTCTCTGTACCATCCCGGCTCTATTTCTTCACAAAGGGAAGATATGCCAGTACCCGTGCTCTCTTGATCTCCCGTGAAAGGAGACGCTGATGCTTTGCACAGGTGCCGGTAATCCTTCTCGGAAGAATCTTTCCGCGGTCGGTTACAAACCGGCCAAGGCTGTCATAATCCTTATAATTCGCCTTCAGGCTGCTGGTACAGAACCTGCACACCTTTTTCTTGAAAAACGGACGTTTTCCGCCGCCGCCACCGCCTCTGTAAGGCGGGCGTCCGCCTCGACCTCCGGAATCGCGGCTGTCATCCCGATCCTTGGATCTGTAATCTCTGCTATCATCACTCATGAATTAATCTCCTAAATGCTGCTTGTTAAAAGGGAATGTCGTCATCAAAATCTTCCGGTCCCGGTCCCGCATTGTACTGTTCAAAAGGTTTTGAACCCTGCCGGACTCCGCCCGAAGACTGTGATGGAGAAGAATTCCCCGGTCCTCCCAGAAGCTGTACGCTCTGGGCCGCAATTTTTACCTTAGAGCGTTTCTGTCCATCCTGTTCCCAACGATCCTGGCGCAACTCCCCCTGAACAGCCACCTGTTTACCTTTTACAAGGTATTTGTGAACCGCTTCGGCCGCTTTTCCGAAATAGCTTATCTCGAAAAAGTTGGCTTCCTCCGTCCACTGATCACCGGACCTCTTGTTTCGGTTCACAGCTATGGAGAATGAACAGATAGCCAGACCACCATTGGTATAGCGCATCTCGGCATCACGGGTAAGTCGTCCTACAAGAATTACGGTATTAATATCGCTGGCCATAGGATATGCCTAATCTTCTTTCTTGACGAATAGAAACTTCAGCACAGAATCCGAAAGACGGAAAGCACGCTCGAGGGTAACTACTTTTGCCGGATCGATCTCTGCTTCAAAAAAGAGATAATGACCTCGCCTTTCCTTGTTGATAAGGTAAGCTAATTCCCGAATCCCTTTGTCCTCCTGGCTTTTAACCGCTCCCCCGTTCTTCTCAAGTTCGGAAAGAACAAGTGCTTTGCCTTTGGAGAACTCTTCTTCCGCCGATTTGAATATGACGGTAAGTTCGTACGTTCTCATGTATCCTCCTTGTGGACTTAATGACCCGCCCCAACGGGACGGATAAAGAGGTCAAGGGACTTTATCATAACGATTTTCCAGTGTCAAGGTAAGCGCTGAATCTGCCGACAAGGATACTATGGGACAATGGATCCACTACGAAGCAGACATATTCTTTCTCATGGACTCTATTCATCTCCTCAGACGAAATCTGTCTCTCGAGGTGGATGCAGCCTACTTCTCGGAAAAAGTTATGGAAGATATAAGCTTTATCGATGTAAGGCTGAAGGGCCTTTTTGCTTCTCTTCAGTCAAGCGCCTACCTTTTGGACCGGGATCGTTATATCAGGTTCCTCTACAAGGCGAAAACCGCTTTCCGTGAACTTGTTGAGGCGATAGCAGACGGCAGCCTCGGTTCCCAGATCGGACTGGCCCCTCATGCCGAGATACTGCGCAGACTGGGCTCGGAACAGGCAGATGAAGCGGAAAAGCTTATCGCATCCGCCGCTGTAAAAGCCGAAAGCGAGGAAAGGCTCGACGAAATAAGCCATGAGGAGTTTAAATTCCTCTTTATGGAAGGGGACGAAAAGTAGTATAGTGTTCTTATGGAACACAATTTCAAGCCCCTGCCCGCCCCCCTGGAAGAGCAGTTTGCCATTCACCACATAGACAGACATCTTACTCTTTCAATCCTGGAAAAATTCAATGCAGGCGAATTCGATTCGAACGAAGCGGTACGGGTCTCTTCAATCCCGGAACCGGACGGAAAACAGATAATCGACATTACCGAACCCGATATTACCCTCACTCTCCCGCGAAGCCAGGCTTCGGCACGCCTTGCAGAGCTCTTCGGAAAGAGGAGAGCAGATCTTCTGCCCCCCGGTTCCGGTACCGGAAACAACATAAGTCTTGACAGAAAAGCTCTTACGGGAATCGGTGTTGAACTCTTCGGAAAGAGCGCCTTCGGTGTTCTCAACGGCGGTTCGGCCACAAGTTATATAGACGAAAAGAAAAACCGCGGTTTTGATGAGGAACTGTTTACACTCTACCGGGAACCGTTCCGGAATATAGCGGCGGCGGCAGCAGGCAAGGCAAAGGGAATTACGCCCGCCTTTACCCATCCCGACGGAACACCGGGACCTTCATTCATGGAACTTAAGATGCGGGCCCTTCTTATCGGGATTATGGCCTATCAGAAAGCGACCGGAGACCGTGACACTTCGCCCCTGTCCCTCTTCCAGATGACCAGCATTTCAAACGACAGGCAGATACGCGAAGCCTATGAATCATACCGGAAAAGTCCCTTCCTGGCGGAACTGATCGAAGAAAGCGGTATTGATGTCACCAATGCCAGGACCGGTATTCAGCCTCTTATTGCCGCTTATACCCACAGCAGATACGGCAGACCCAAAGCTCTTTTCAGCTCCGCCTTCGGAAAAGAGAACACGCTTCTCCCGCTCCCCGGAGGACACGGGCAGAATTTCATTGCCCTTAAAAAGGTGTACCTTTCCCTGCTTGAAGAGGGCTGCCGCTTTGCATGGCTCGGCAACGTCGATAATCTCGGCTCCACACCGGACCCCTTTATGCTCGGCTACCTGGCCATGAGCGGAAAAGAGGCGGCTTTTGAGTTTTCGTTTAAAACGGCTGTAGACAGCAAGGGCGGAATTCTGGTCCGGGACAGCCGGAACAGAATAAACTGCGCGGATATCGGTCCAGCGGTAGCTCCCGAAGAGGTTGCGCGCCTCGATGAATCGGGAAAACCGGTTCTGTTCAACTGTGCATCGGCTATTTTTGATCTGGAAAAACTCTGCGGACAGATTGACCATATTATTTCCGCCCTTCCTACCCGCTTCAGCGATCAACAGAAGGATGCCGGTGAATACTCCCAGGCCGAGCAGGTAACCTGGGAAGTAATCGGTATGATGGAAGATTTCCTTATATTCGGAGTGCAAAAACAGGAGCGCTTTCTTGCCGCAAAACTCCTCTCGGAAAGTCTCCTTACCAGTGGAATCGGTCTGGAAAGCAGCCTTTTTCCCGACCGCCGCAAGGGAGATACCACCCTCAGGGAACTCGGAACCATGCTTCATAACGGGCTGGCCGAAAAACTTTCATCCGCTTACGGACTGAAAAAAGAGGGTGGAAAATGGATCCCGAAGCATGCAGGAGAATTGTCATGACACATGAAGCAAGTGTAAAAAGCGGGTTTCATCCGCCCGTATCCGACCGGGCTATGCTGGAGCAGGTGGACTTTTCGAAGGGAGGAGGCCTGGTCCCTGCCGTAGTACAGGCTGCCGATACGGGGATGGTGCTTATGCTTGCCTGGGTCAGCCCCGAAGCCCTCGAAAAGAGCATTTCCACCGGTTACGCCCACTACTTTTCCAGGAGCAGAGCCTGTCTCTGGAAAAAGGGAGAGACCAGCGGAAATCTGCAGGAGATACGGGAGATTCTGATCGACTGCGATGGAGATACGCTGCTGTATATTGTAGATCAGAAGGGGCCGGCCTGTCACACCGGTGCGAAGAGCTGTTTTTACAGGAGCTTCAGAGCGGATCGTAATGAACCCGATTTCAGATGACATTTCGGGGACACTGGATACAAGCCGCCCGGCATAAAGCCCGGCATAAAAAAGGGGCTGTTTTCCTGAGAAAACGCCCCTCCATAAAGCCCTGTTGCCAGGGAGAAACCGGATAATCAGTCGGCCAGAATAGCCTCTACGGGACACACTTCGGCGCAGGCGCCGCAGCTTGTGCAGAGATCGGGATCTATCCAGCGCATATCGTCCTTTTCGCTGATTGCTTCAACGGGACATTCGGCTTCACATGCACCGCAGTTGGTGCAGTCATCGGTAATCTTGTAAGCCATAAGCTTCCTCCTGATAATTTTCTGCCTTACTATATACCCTAAGCGGATCAAAAATCAAGAGAATTACCGCTCTTTCCGGATCCTTTCCGGAGCATGCTTTTCCTTATTCCGTCCACTTCCACAGGACGGAACGTATCGTTTTCAGACAGTCTTACGCGGATTCGGTCGGCAATTCCCTGGGGGTCAAGACCGCACGTTTCCAGCAGTTCCTCCCGAGAAGCCTGGGCAAGAAAGGTTTCCGGTACTCCCATGTGGGAATACGAAGTGAGCGGCTGGTACCGGGCAAAAAGAGATGCCAGATGGGCTCCCAGCCCGCCGCGATAACTGCCGTCTTCTATCATAAAGACCGTCCGGTACTCGCTGCATTCGTTAAACAGCCACTCTTCATCCAGAGGTTTTGCAAAGCGAATATTGCACACATCCATGCCCAGCCCTTCCCTTTCGAGAATATCGGCGGCTCCGAGGCAATGTGTCACAAGGGCTCCAAAACCGAGGATAAGCACGTCCCCTCTGCCCTTTCGGAGGAAAACACCCCGTCCGGGCTCCAGGGGCTGTTTTCCCGCTTCGCCAAGGGGAAGAGCCGCATCCTTCGGATAACGGATCATGCAGGGTCCGTCAGCCGAAACGGCATATTCGAGCATCAGGGGCACCTCCTCACGTCCCGCGGGAGCCATAATGGTCATTCCGGGAACCGGCAGGAAAAGGGAAATATCGAATACCCCCTGATGAGTCTCTCCGTCGGCAGCAACAAGCCCCGCTCTGTCGAGACAGAAGGTAACCGGGAGGGAAGCGAGCGCCACATCATGAATAACCTGGTCCACCGCCCGCTGCATAAAAGTTGAATATATAGCCACCACCGGCCTTACCCCGGCTATCGATAGTCCTGCAGCAAAGGTTACCGCGTGCTGCTCCCCGATTCCGACATCAAAAAACCGCTCCGGCCAGCGCCGGCGAAAAGCGGAAAGCCCAGTCCCCCCGCACATTGCTGCGCTTATTGCAGCGATGGAGGGGTTTTTCTCCGCCAGTGCCATGAGGGACTCCGCAAAGACCTCGGTATAGGTCAGCGCCTGTTTTCGTTCAATCTTGCCGTCCACATTGGTGATCGGAGAAACCCCGTGATAGGAGGCGGGATCTCCTTCGGCAAGCGAATATCCCTTACCCTTCTGGGTTACCACATGGACGACAACCGGTTTTTTCAGCTTCTTTACCGCCCCGAGCACATCCACCAGCTTGCTGATGGAATGGCCGTCAATGGGCCCGACATATTCAAAGCCAAGTTCAGAAAATATGGTTTCCTTGAGAAAAACAGCTTTTAAGGCCTTCTTGAAACGCATGACAAGTTCATAGAGCTTGCAGCCCAGGACAGGGATACCGCGGATTCCACGGTCAATTTTTATCCGAATCTTCTGATACAGGGGCGTAGCGCTCAGACCGGAAACATAGGCTGACAGCTTGCTCAGGTTCGAATTTATCGACAGTCCGCCCACATTGGGACCTATCGACCAGTTGTTATCGTTAAAGACAACGATAAGATCCTTTCCCAGATGCCCCGCATGATTCAGAGCCTCAAAAGCCATTCCTCCGGTCAGAGCACCGTCTCCGATAACCGATATGACCTTTCCTTCGGTATCGCCCATTATCCTTTTGCCCGCCAGGGCACCGAGGCCGGCGGAGATGGAGGTGGAGGAGTGACCGGTCTCCATTATGTCGTGCTCACTTTCGCTCCGCTTCGGAAACCCGCTCAGACCTCCGCGGGTACGGATGGTATCAAAGGCATCTCGACGCCCCGTAAGCAGTTTATGGGTATAGCACTGATGCCCCACATCCCAGATTATCTGGTCAGCGGGACTGGTAAATACCCGGTGGAGGGCTATTGTCAGCTCCACCGTTCCGAGATTGGAAGCCAGATGACCGCCGTTCTTCTGAACGACAGTAATAATTCTCTCACGTATTTCACGGGCAAGAACAGGCAGAGAACCTGCGGAAAGGGCTTTCAGGTCTTCCGGTGATTCTATTCCATCAAGATAATTAGTTTTTTTTTCTGACATCAGTGCGAGATCCTCCCTGGGATGTTTACTGAATTCAGCGGGGGGCGACAGTGGTTTCGGTGGAGAATAAGAGCTGAAGGAAGCGGTTCATGTACTCACGCAGCAGCGCCCGCTGACGTTCCTCATCAATCTGCGGTACAGTGCTCACCGCTTCACTTTCCGTCTGCGCTGATTCTTCCGCCTCCGTCTCCGGATCCAGGTCCGTAGACTGAACAGGAAGAGAAGTTTCATCACCATATACTATATCCCCTTCGCGGAGAATTTCTCCGGAGGGGTACACATTCGTATCAAAAACAAGCCGGGCATCGGCCATTTTCTCAAATGCTATCTTCCCGTCAATAATATCATCGGCCATGACACTTCCGCTCACGGATATCTGCTCAAGGGAACCGTTAACCACTATCTGCCGCCGTCCCTCAACAACAAGGGCTCCGGAAGCGTCCAGGCCTGTAACCCGGGCCGCAAGCACGGCTTTCATGGTGAGATCCTGACTGTTTTCAAGCGACCGTTCCGCCCCGGAACGTCCGGAAGGCAAAAATGAGATGAGCCCTTCCGCGTTACCGCCGGAAAAGCTCATCTGAGTCGAGTCGTCATGTTTCTGTACCGAATCGAGAGATAAGGAAGTACTGGTATCTAAAACGACCGAAACTATATCCCCTGTTTCATACATACCGCCTTCGGCGGCATATCCGGGAAAACCGGGAGCCCAGAGCGACTCGGCTCCGACCCCCTTCCCGAAAAACAGATATATGAGGATTAAAAGACAGGATCCTGAGAGCCGCCTTCTGTACCCGGTCACACCTATTCCTTATTTTTTCTTATGTCGATTCTTACGCAGCTTTTTCTTGCGCTTGTGGGTAGCGATCTTATGTCGTTTACGTTTTCTTCCGCAGGGCACCTCGTATCACTCCTTTCCGTTAGTCCTTACCTGATTATGACCGCAGGACCGATTAAGGTCAAGGGGAGAGGGCTCAAGAGGAGACAAACAGGCGGTACTGGAAGTTGCAATGGATCAAAGCGTATCGTATTATAGAACTGATGGAAAGAATACCGGGTGAAATAAACTTCGGCTGGGCAGATCCGAAGATAAATGAACTGCTCAAAAACAACACTTCCTCCGGAAGGACGTATACCCTTCATTACAACCAGAACGAAGAGTTTTTTCTTAAACTCGAAGAACCTTTTCGGGTCCCGCGCTTTCCGTTTCATCACAGTATTGACAAGTCCCGGCCGACGGAAGCTTACCGTGAAAGTCTTTTTGCCCTGATGGAGAGGGTCATTCCCCTCTGCGGCACTGCCTTTGAAGGGCTTACCTACCTTTTTGATCCAGCCGAAATTTTCCGTCCCTTCTTTTTCCAGCTTTACAAGGTCAAGGAGCAGCAGTTTCTTTACCTTATGCGGCTGGATCTTCAGTACCGGCCCAATGAAGCATCCATACTTGAACGGGGAGACAACGACCTCAGCCACTCCTACGAGACACGGAATCTCTTCCTGGAATGTGACCTGATTCCCCTCTCCGGATTTATCACCGAAAACGGGAAAATTACCGGCTGCAGAATCGAGAAGAACGTGAGTGATACCTGGATAGGAGAGAGCGGCCGCGGCTATGTCATCCAGGGAATCTGGATTGACAATGACCTTACCAAGTTTTTCTCCCGCCTGCTGCTTCCCGATAATAAACGGAGCTACCCGTATTATCCCTTTACCTGCAAGCACCGTGCGGTGTGCCATACGGTACTGAACCTCTCCTCCCGCCAGAGGAGAAACCATCTTCAGATTATTTATCGGGCCAAACCCTTTATAGAAAAGAATATAGACATTATTCAGGAAACACTCAGGCAGAAGGATTTCTCCCTGAAGCTCCCCGAATTCATCCGCCTGAAGCAGCAGGTTTCCCCTTACTGGAACAAAGTCTGGGAACCCCTTATAGTAAAGCCGTATCTGAACAAGAGCGACATGAAGGAGTTTCTGGTTGAGTTCAATCAAGACACAGTCGATTAGAGAGTACGAAGGAATGAAGATAACCGTCATGGGACTCGGTCTCCATGGCGGAGGTCTCGCCTCGGCACGCTTTTTCCTCGAACGGGGAGCCGAAGTCACCATAACCGATCTCCGGGACGAAACAATCCTTGCACCCAGCATGAAACAGCTTGCAGATGTTCCGGTCCGCTATGTGCTGGGCCGTCACGATCTGGCTGATTTTTCCGGTGCCGATATGGTAATCAAAAACCCCGCCGTTCCGCTTTCCAGTCCATATCTGAAGGCGGCCGGAAGAATCGAGAGCGATATCTCAATATTTCTCCGCCATAACCGGCGTCCCCTTATCGCGGTGACGGGAACCAAGGGGAAATCAACCGTCGTTTCGGCTATCTATCATGGAGCCTTGAAATCCTGGCCGAAGGCCAGGCTCGGCGGAAACATCACCGTAAGCCCCCTGACCTTTATCGATGAATGCACCGTCGAAGACGAAGCACCGGTTATTCTGGAACTCTCCAGCTGGCAGCTGGCCGATCTTGCCGGAAAGAAGCTGCTCAAGCCTTCCATTTCGATGATAACCAATATAATGCACGACCATCAGAACCGCTATGAGACATTCCGTGATTACGTTAACGATAAAAAGCTTATCTATGCCGACCAGAGACCGGAGGATCTTACGATCATCAACGGTGATGATCCCTGGAGCCTTGAGTTTATCCGTGAAACTGCAGCACGTCCTTTCCCCTTTACCGGAACCCCGCCCGGAGAGAGTAAGGAACCGGGAAGCTGGCTCGATGGGACAGGAAGGGGTTTTATCCGGACCGCCGGCTCCGGTGCAATCGAAGAGATTCTTCCCGAAAAGCTCAAGGTCCATGGCTTGCACAACCGCATCAATCTTCTTGCCGCCGCATCGGCCCTGCGGCTCTTCGGCATGGAAAGCCGGCAGGTATCAGAGGCTCTTGCCGGCTTCGGAGGTATTCCTCACCGTCTGGAGCTGGTTGCCGAAAGGAAGGGGGTCCGATGGTTCAACGACAGCGCATCGACCATTCCCGAATCCACCGCTGCGGCCGTCGCCAGCTTCAGCGTACCGGTGCAGCTTATAAGCGGCGGTACCGATAAAGAACTCGACTTCGCACCCTTTCGGGAATATGCGTCCATTCCCGAAAACATCTTCCTTCTGGAAGGAAGCGCCACCGATAAGATGATCGGGATCCTGAAGGAAAAGCAGATTCCCTTCCACGGTCCCTTTGCCAGCCTCCGCTCCGCCGTCGATGCCGCTGAAGCCGCAGCCGGAGCCGGTGATGTGGTTCTCTTTTCTCCGGGAGCAACGTCCTTCGGAATGTTTCTGAACGAATTCGACCGCGGAGACCAGTTCAGAAACATGGTCTCGGAGAGATAAAAGAGAGATAGATCAGCGTTTTTTGCGCTTCCGGTACTCAAGGAAGTACCAGCGCCGCACCTTCTCCAGGTTCCGGTAAACTCCGGCGCGCAAAGGCCGCAGGGTATGGTCCCAGCATCCGGGACGATGCACTATATCACCGCCAAAGCCCGTCTTGAAGCGGTAAAGCCCGTGCATGGGATGCGAGGGGTCGTCGGCGGGCGGAATACCGAAAAGGTCGTACCGGCTGCAGCCCGCCTTCCGCGCAGCCTCCATCGCCTTCCACTGGAGGGCGTATGCGGGCATGAGATTCCGTTTCCGGTTACCCGATGCCCCATAAAGATAGGTTGCCGTGCCTGCAAAACGCGCAACAATAATCCCGGCAATTGCTTCGCCGTCGGAACGTGCCATCAGCAGTTCCAGTTCCAGCCCCTCTTCGGGATGTTCGTCCGCCAGACGGAAGAGGGTCCGGTAGTACGATTCGGGATGAATGGCAATACGGTCACGCTCGGCGGTTTCACGGTAAAGCCCGTACCATGAGTCCAGCCCCCCCGCCCCTTCCGAGCTTACTTCAAGCCCCTTTCGGAAAGCGAGCCGAATATTGTACCTTGTCTTGGTTTTCATGGCCGCAAGGAGCTCGTCCTCTTCCCGGTCCAGATCGATTATCACGGTATCCGGGGGCTGAATATCCACCGGTGCCTTCCCGAATGAGCCGGAGAGTGCCGAAGATGTGTCCGGGTCCCCGGAGATATCCCAGGGAAGATCCCAGCGGATAAGAATGGTATCCGGAGGGAGATGTTTTTTCAGGGAATTTGAGAGGCCTTCAAGCTCATCTGCGCTCTCTTCAGAAACAGGGCCGTCGAAAACTGCGCCGTGGGGAACATAGCCGATTGCCATCCCCGGTGCAAAACGGCGGTAGAGCAGAAGAAGGGTGCGGCCATCATCCCTTCCCGCCTGAAAGGCGAAGGATTTCCAGCCGTATGCACCCTTCAGACGGGCCCAGAAGCGGCTCTGCAGGAGCCGGTCCCCCTCCAGTTGCTCCAGGGGGATCGGAAAAGGTTCAATACTGCCCATCCGGATCAGCCGACGCTGCCGTTCTTCACCTTGCCCGTAAGCAGCGCTTTGCCGCCAACTGTCAGACTCTTCCCGTCCACCGTTACGCTGCCGTCCTTTACACCGATGGGCATCGAGAAAAAGGTATCCACCGAGATGCGTTTCGGTCCCTCTTCACCGGGGGCTTCGCTCCCTTCAAGAAGGACCCTGCTTCCGGGTGCTGCCCAGTCGGCAAAAAGCACCTCCACAATCCTCTCTCCCTCGGGAGCCGAAGGATCGTCGGCGGCCAGAAGCATTCCCTGGCTCTTAACGCCCCGAAGCTTGGCCGGTTTCAGGTTATATACAAGAATTATGTTGTGACCGAGAAGCTCTTCCTCGCTGTAATAGGGAACCAGACCGCTTACGATGGTACGCTCTTCACCGCCAAGGTCGATTTTTTCTATATAGAGTTTATCGGCCTCGGGATGACGCTCGATTCCGACGATTTTTGCAACCCGCAGATCAACCTCCGATCCAAACCGTTCGGACAGGCTCTTCACAGGCTCTTCCGCGCTCTTTCCCTGATCTGTTGCGTTTTCCATTGCCAGTTTCTCCTTATCCCGTTCTTCCCGCTCCTTCTGACTGCCGGAAAAACGTTCCCGGAGAGCGGAAATGGTATCATCTTCAAGCTTTGCGAAAAGGATCTCGGGTTTGCCTATGGCGGAAATACCGGAGAATTTCCCGAGATCATTCCAGTCCACCTTCGTCAGGCCCAGAAAAGCGAGAATGCGTTCGCTCGTTCCGGGAATAAAGGGTTCAACCATCACCGCCAGGTCGCGTACCAGATAGACCAGGCTTACAAGAAGCTTCGCCGCCGCTTCGGGATCGGTACTCCGCAGCTTCCACGGCTCGCCCTCCTGGAAGGCCTTGTTTCCGAATGATGAGAGGGCGAATATCTTGCGGAAGGCTTCACGCAGTTCGGCCCGCTCAAAATGGGCGGTAATCTCCTCTTCCCGGCCCCGGATAAAGGCGAGCATCTCCGAATCCGCCTCCCCTTCGGGAAGTGCACCCTCGTAAAAACGGTTCACGAAGGTAAGGGTTCTGTTTACCAGGTTGCCCAGATTTCCGATCAGTTCACCGTTCACCTTTTCCTGGAAATCGCTCCAGGTAAAGAGGGCATCGGATTTTTCGGGCCGGTTGTAGAAGATATAGAAGCGCCAGACATCGGCGGGTATGCCGGTTTCCCGGGCATCGGTACCGAAAACGCCTATTCCCTTGCTCTTGGAGAACTTGCCGCTTTCGTAGTTCAGGTACTCGGTGCTGCTCATGTGATGCAGAAGCGTCCACTTGTCTCCGCTGCCGATGAGCGAGGAGGGAAAAATGACCGTGTGAAAAGGAATATTGTCCTTGCCGATAAACTGGAACAGATCAACCTGGTCCGGATTCTTCCACCAGCCTTCCCATTCATCAGTCAGGTTTGCGGTTATGGAGATGTAGCCGATGGGAGCGTCGAACCAGACATAGAACACCTTGTTTTCGTAGCCCTCTTTCGGAACCGGGATTCCCCACTTCAGATCCCGGGTTATGCACCGTTCCTTGAGGCCGTCCCTGATCCAGCTCCGGGTCATATTTATGGCATTTTTTGCCCAGAAGCCCTCGACCGAGGCCTTGTCTATCCACGCCTCCAGCTTCGGGAGAATGGCCGGAAGATCCAGGTACAGGTGGCTAGTCTCCCGCAGCACCGGTTCGCTGCCGCAGAGACCACAGCGGGGCTGCACCAGTTCGGTCGGGTCAAGGAGCTTTCCGCACTGTTCGCACTGATCGCCCCGGGCATCATCATATCCGCAGTGAGGGCAGGTTCCCCGAACAAAGCGGTCGGCCAGGTAACGGTTGCAGGACTCGCAGTAGAGCTGCTCGATGGTCTTTCCGTTTATATAGCCGGCGGCATCAACTTTGTTGAAAATATCCTGAACAATCCTGGTCTGCCACTCCGTGGAGGTCCGGCCGAAATGATCGAAGGCGATATTGAACCAGGAGTAAATTTCGGAATGAATGGCATAGTAGCGATCACAGAGTTCCCTTGGAGTGACTCCCTCCTCCAGGGCCCGGGTTTCCGTCGCGGTGCCGTACTCGTCGGTCCCGCAGACATAGAGGGTTTCATAGCCCTTGAGGCGGCAGAAACGGGAAAACACGTCCGCCGAAAGAACCTGGATAAGGTTTCCAAGATGAGGGATATTGTTGACATAGGGAAGTGCCGATGTAATCAGTCGTCTCTTTTTCATAGTGTGAGAACTATATCCCGAGGCAGGGTGGTATTGCAAGAGAGTCCCCGGAAAGAGATTCCTTGACGACCGCCGTCTCAAACAGTACTTTATAAACAGGTTTACAGTTTAGAAGGAGGAATTATGCCCGAACGCGATGTAACGCCGGACAAGGGACCGCAATTTCAGCTGAGTCCGCGTCTGGTGATGGTGGCAATTGTAGTAATTGCCCTCGCAGGGATAGTAATGTCGAGTTTTTTTGTTGTCGATCAGAGCGAACAGTCGGTTGTTCTCCGTTTCGGAAAGTTCAACCGTATCGTTCAGCCGGGTCTGCAGTTTAAAATGCCCTTCGGCATCGAACAGAACTACAACGTCCCTACACAGGTTATTCAGAAAATGGAGTTCGGTTTCCGTACCGAACGGTCGGGAGTAAGTACGGTCTATTCCAATGCTGACTTTCCCGAGGAATCAATTATGCTTACCGGAGACCTCAATATTATCGATATTGAGTGGATTATCCAGTACCGCATTTCCGATCCGGAAGCCTGGCTCTTTAATGTGCAGGACCAGTACCAGACCATCCGGGACATAAGCCAGTCGGCCATCAATCAGCTGGTGGGAGACCGGGCAATACTCGATGTTATAGGATCGGAGCGGAGCAACATCGAAACGCGTGCCCAGGAACTGATGCAGGCCAAGTACGATCAGTACAAACTCGGCATTACTGTTACCACGGTAAAGCTTCAGAATACCGTTCCGCCCAGAGGAGAGGTACAGGATGCCTTTGAGGATGTCAACAAGGCAATCCAGGACATGAATCGTCTTATCAACGAGGGCAAGGAAGTCTACAACCAGGAAATCCCCAAGGCTCGCGGTCAGGCTCAGCAGCTGATCCAGGAAGCACAGGGCTATGCGGCCGAACGGGTCAACCGGGCAAACGGTGATGCTTCAAGGTTTCTCGCGGTGGTCAACGAGTACCGCAAGAGTCCGGATATTACCAGGCAGCGCCTCTATATAGAAATGATCGAAGAATCCTTTGCGGATATGGAAGACACCGATCTTATAGACCGGAACCTGGAGAACTTCCTTCCGCTCAAGAGCCTCCAGCAGGCGGGAGGTCAGCAGTGAAAAAGCTAATATCAACTCTTGTAGTCATCTTCATCGTTCTGGTTGTTTTCATTCTTCTCGGACCCTTTTATATAGTCAACGAAGGAGAGCAGGCGGTTGTTACCCGTTTCGGAGCAATTGTGGATACCTCGCGGGCCACGGGGCTCAAGTTCAAAATGCCCCTGGTGGACAATGTGGTCAAATACCCCACGAGGATCCTGAGCTGGGACGGAGAAGCACAGCGTATTCCCACAAGGGAGAACCAGTTTATCTGGGTCGACAGCACGGCGCGCTGGCTTATCGTCAACCCCGAGCTCTATTATGAATCGGTCATTACCGTAGAAGGCGGATATGCCCGTCTGGACGACCTGATCGACTCCTCGGTACGTACGGTAATAAGCCAGAACAATCTGCGCGAGGCTGTCCGGAACAGCAATGTCATAAACAGGATTGAACGGCAGGACCCGATCGATCAGGGAGAAGCCTCAATCAGTCAGGAAGAGGTTGACCTTGAAGAGCTTCGAAAGCTTACCTTTACCGAGACCAGCTTTGAAGATATCAACATCGGAAGGGAAGAATTAAGCCGTCAGATCCAGGAGGAAGCAGCCAAGCTGATGCCCCAGTTCGGAATTGAGCTTATCGATGTTATTATCCGTCAAATCCGATATTCCGATGAGCTTACTGAAAGTGTTTACAGCAGGATGATAAAGGAACGGAATCAGATTGCCAGTGCCTACCGCTCCTACGGAGAGGGCCAGAAGGCCGAGTGGCTCGGAAGGCTGGAAAATGAGCGGAGAAGAGTACTCTCCGGCGCCTATGAAGAGGCGGAAATTCTTAAGGGTACCGCCGACGCAACGGCGACTCAGATTTATGCCGACGCCTACGAGACCGATCCCGGTTTCTTCTCCTTCTGGAGAAGCATAGAAAGTTACCGGAGAACCCTCCCGCGGTTCAGGAAAGTGCTGACCACGGATATGGAATATTTTGACTATCTTTACGATCAGGACGGAGACCGCTGATAACAGGAGCTCCTCGCTTTTCGTAAACAGTCCGACATAGTGTAATATGTCAAGACCGGCGGCAATTCCGCCGGTCTTTTTTTATCTCGGCAGTCCGACTGCTGTTTGAGCTCTTCCGGTCAGCCGGAAAATCGGAGCCCAGCCAGCTCTTCCAGCTTTGACAGGCCGGCGGCAAGACCTTCAAATCGGCAGGGATCGGATTCCGCAAGAATCCGGCTCTTTCGGAGTTCCTCTTCCCATATTCCGGCATACTTGCGGTGGACAAGGGTGCGCAGAGCTGACAGCAGTTTCGCTTCATCACTTTTCGTCGGAGAAGAGGATACTGCGATAAGATCGCGCAGCACCGCACACTCCTCCTGTCGGTCCCGGCATCGGGCCTGCTCAAGTTTCTCCGCAAGCGATTCCAGAACCTCCCCTCTCAAGGCTTCCAGGGCTCCCTTCTCCGGCAGAATGGGGAAACGGTACAGGCGGTCACTCTTCAGGCGCAGATCCGGAGCCAGATCCACCCACTCTCCCGTTACGGAGAACAGCTCCGAAAGACGGGCGGGGACAAAGCTCTCCCGAATAAGCCGCGACGCTTTACGGATACCGAGAACGCGGCGGAGCTCCGCCCGGCCCTCCCCTCCTGCCGGGGCCCTGGACGAACGGTCCACTACAAAAAGCAGCTCAAGATTTTTCCCCGCCTTGGTGGGGCTCTGCCTCCCTCCGCGGTAAACGGTATAATCACTCGTATATATCGAGGTTCTCCCATAGCGTTCAAAAAGTGCAAAGAGTTCCTCCACGGGAACAATTCCATCGGTACTGTAGCTTACGGCCATAAGCCTCCCGTCTGAGACTTCCATGAGGGCGGCAAACTCCTCCCGGGCTTTCGCGGCTGAGCAGAAGCCCGACCGTGTATTCTTCCAGTCAGGCCTGATCCCGGCGCGGCGGCAGAGCCTCCCTGTCTCATCGAGCATGTTGTCTATCGGGGGATTGTCCCAGAGGGCTATGGTATTCAGAAGATGATAATTACTTCCGTACTGATGCTGATTATAGGGCGGGTCGATGTAGCAGAGATCGAAAACGGTGTTGGAAAGGAGGGTGAGCGCGTCGCAGCGTTTCACCTCCGAACCTCCTGCCCCGTCGACAAGGACGGGTAACTGCAGCTGTATGGGCGAAAGAATGCGCCCGAGGGCGTCCCGTCCGTGTCCGCCGAAGCCCTTGTGGAAGGCCTTGAACACTCCCGAGGTGTTTACCCGTGTTGCCGCCTCGTACAGAAGAGGTGCCGTCATAAGGTCCTTTGCAAGACGCAGACGGCCATTCTCCGGACCGGGATTGCCCGGAATGAGCTCTTCGATGCGCTGCCGTACACGGTCGATGAAGAGCCCGTTTTCCCTGGTGTAGAAAAGCCGCTCACGGCGGTAATCCGCCCTGTCCGTATCGGCGGGGGAATAGAAACGGCTTATAAAGGGACGGGTCGGCGGCGAATCCGAAGCGCCGTATTCCTGAAGTTCGGCGTAGAGATCAAATCCCCCGTAGGGAGAAAGCAGCTCCTCCGCCTCCCCGGGAGAAAGAATTACGGCCGCCGAAACCAGAAGCCGCGAGTATTCCTCCAGGTCTCCCGCCGAAACGCGGTAGCCGCGGCTCCGGGCGAGTCTGCTGACCGATCCGCTTCCGGCAAAGGGATCCGCAAAGAGCCTTATCTTATGCTCCTTTTCAAGCATGGCGAACACATCGCCGAAAAAGCCGAGAAGCCGGCGCTTGTTTCCAATGTAGGCGATAAGCTGCCTGGTCAGATACTCTCGATGCACAACAGGATCCTTCTCTAAGCCCAGGATATAATAAATATTGCCCAAACAGAGGGCAGCTGATAGGATGCGGATATGAAAAAGAGCCTATCAGCAATCATACACGATATCAACATAATTGAGCGGAAGGGAACGGGCAATCCGGAAATTGGCGGTCTCAGCTACGACAGCAGACGCACCTGCCCTGACGATATCTATTTTGCTCTGCCGGGCTTCCATGTTGACGGTCACGACTATATCGAAAAGGCCATTGAAGCAGGCGCGGCGGCGGTAGTGCATTCGAAGGAACTTACGTCGTACCGACCGGAGCTTGTCTATCTGCGGGTCGAAAACCCGCGTACCGCCATGAGCCCCCTTGCNNAGTCCCCTTGCAGCGGCCTTCTATGGAGACCCCTCAAAGGAACTCAGGGTAATCGGTGTTACAGGTACCGACGGAAAAAGCTCTACCGTTTCGTTCATCCATCAGCTCCTGGTCACATCCGGCAAAACATGCGGTTTTCTTTCCACCGTGCAGTTCAATACCGGGGGTATTTCGGTCAAGAATCACTTCCGTCAGTCTACCCCCGAGGCAACGGAGATTCAGAAGGCTCTCCGCGAAATGGCCGACGCGGGCTGCAGCCATGCAGTTGTGGAGTCCACAAGCCACGGTCTCGCTCCTTCAAACAACCGTCTTGGCAACGTCTCCTACGATGCGGCGGTCCTGACCAACATAAGCCATGAGCACCTTGATTTTCACGGTACCATGGAGCAGTACATGGATGACAAGGCGAACCTCTTCCGCATGACCGGAAGAAAAAAAGGAGTCGCCGTAATCAACCTTGATGAAAAGGAACATGATTTTTTTGCGGCCGCCTCCGATGGAGCCGTCATACTATTCTACAGTGCGTCAGGGTCGGGAAGAGCGGATTACCGGGCTGCAGATATTGTAGAAACCCCCTCCTCCATCTCTTTTACCCTTCACTCACCCCGGGGCAGCGCCCCGGTCCGGCTGAACCTTTCGGGGAGGTTCAATGTGGATAATATCCTTGCCGCAGCAGCGGTGGTCTGCGAAATAGAATCAATCCCCCCCGCGGAGCTGGCCCCCCTCTTTCCCGCACTGCAGGCGGTAAAGGGGCGCATGGTTCCGGTTGACGAAGGGCAGCCGTTTCAGGTGATTGTGGATTACGCCCACACCCCCGGATCATTCGAGCGGCTGTTCCCGGCGATACGGCCCCTGGTAAAGGGACGGCTCTTTGCCCTCTTCTCGTCGGCTGGGGAACGGGATGTCGAGAAACGCCCCGTACTGGGTGCCATCGCCGACCGCTACTGCGATATCATCTTTCTGGCGGATGAAGATCCCCGCGGAGAAAGGGGAATGGACCTGCTCCGGGATGTGGCCGCCGGCTGCAGGGGAAAGAGTGAGGGGGAAACCCTTTTTCTAATTGAAGACAGACGGAACGCCATAAAAGCCGCCTTTTCCATGATGAGGGAAGGCGACTGCATTCTTCTTCTCGGCAAGGGCCATGAGGGTTCGATTATCTACGCCGACCATGCCATCCCCTGGGATGAAGAGGAGGCGGCACGGGAACTGCTGCGGGAGATGCAATTTCGGGGACAGCAGCAATAGCCTAAAGGCGGGAAAAGGCCTCCTGGATATAGAAAACCCAGAAGCGCTTGAAAAAAACCACAAGAGGTATGGCAATAAGGATACCCATAAGCCCGAAAATGGCTCCGCTTACAAGAATTGCCAGGATTATGGCGAACCAGTTCAGTTTCATTCTGCTCCCCTGTATCCGG
>NPID01001421.1_pt1 | contig 101839 bp, 63 predicted proteins | sample 8637491 | NCBI WGS metagenome assembly NPID01 (sample SAMN07420843, study PRJNA396082) | bioreactor metagenome | isolation source: sample BA6 brine-fed electro-methanogenic bioreactor BA | place: Japan: Kochi | collected 2016-06-14
AAATTCTGTTACCAATATCAATAGATAGTGACAATATAGTGTCCGTGCAAAACGTTGCTCAATAGCTTGCCAAGATTATGGGGACATTGAAGAATGCTAATTGGCCGAGTAATTCATGGATTAAGCCTTGGCTAGAGATTTCATGGCAATGATTGTTTTTATCTGAGCCAAGATTCAATACGTTCTCTATTTCCACCCCACAATAGATACCATGACACGCCTGTTTATGGTTCTGCCTTCGGGGAGGGCATTGTTGCCGGAGAGCCTTTCCACCGGCTTGCCCTCTATCCACTCTGTGACCTTGTATGGCCTGTCTGTGCCGAAACCTCTGGCCTCCATCCTTGCTTTGTTCCTGTCTAAGAAGACATCGGGTTTTTCGCCTGAAAGCAGGACATCCATGACCCTGATAATCCTGTCATAGACCGCATCCGCCCTTTCCTGCGAAAGCTCAAGATTCCTGCGCTGTGAGCCTATGTCATCGGAATGCCCCTCTATTAAGATATGTGTCGAGTCGAAATCGCTGACTGTGGATATTATTCTTCGGGCTATGCTTGCGAGCCTGTCGTCGAGATAGCGGGATGCAGCCTCCGGCCTGTTGAACTGGAACTGCACGACAAGCAGCATCTCCGTCCGCTTCTGATTCAGCTCGACTATGGTGCTGATATTGGCATCTGCCTCAGAAACAGCCGTCTGTCCGAGTATGTCCTCGGCCACCATTCTCATGTTGAACTCTCTATCAATGGGCATGATATTGCCCTGCTGATCCCGAAAGTCCCAGACTATGCGCTCAGGAGGTGTCTCTTTGCCCTGCTCTACTGTCCAATATGCCCTCTCTCCCTGGGACAGCTCCACCTTCCAGCTGTCTATCTCCGCACCCTCATAGCCAAGCATTATATCACAGTCTGAGTTCTGCCCGGGTGTATAGTCGCTGCTGGCGTGGACAACTCGGGGACGATAGAGAACACCCTCTGCAGACAGGAAAACCTTTACCATGTCGCTTTTGCCCTCCATTCGAGCATAGGTGGGGAATATTCTGTCCTCATTGCCTATGCGATCCTGAATCCTGCCGGCCATGTCTCCGGCACGCTCTATGGCCTTTTCCATGCTCATAGCCTCATCATCGCCCCAGACAACGACTGAGAGATCCGGGTTCTCTCTCAATATTCTGCCTATTTCGTGGCTTTCGAGGAAATGGGATATTTCGCCCTCCACAGGCAATTTTATTGATATGTCCGGCATGGAAACCTCCAGCAGAACCCGTCTCTTTTCGTCCTGCACCCTCATGCCGTCCTTTGTATTACGCACAGTTCCTGTCATTGCTTCTCTGAGTGAGTCGGACAGGGATTCGATAACTATCCTGTCTACAAGTTCCGGTGCAAGCTCAAGCAATCGGTCCCTGACAGCCATTGCCCTTTTCACGGCAAGCACATCCGATTGCTCATCATCTGCAAGAAAACCCAATAGATGCAGCCTGACCATGGGATTCTCCTTGAACCTCTCAGCAAAAATCCCGAGAACCCTGTCGAAACGTCTGTCCACTGCGAAATCGTCTCTTTTGAAAAAGACCATCGGCACAAGTGCCTCGTCCTGATATGTATATTTTATGCTGCGGAGGCTGAGTGTTGATCTGTCCACGCTGATTGAGGTTGCAGGAAGGGGGGCAACTGTATATGAACAGCTTGCGCTGTTATTGCTCTCATTGTATTCGACAACGGCATTGTCTATATCCGCCTCTATTGACAATGACTTTGTGCCGGGGGAGCCGGCTGGAATGAGTATTTCAATTGTCCGATCGCTGCCCCTGCGCAGATTCAGGTAGAATGTGTCCAGCTTACCTATGGCAAGGCGAAAATCCCCTGTGCTTTGGTCGCCTGTATTCGCCACTGTGAATGTAGCGAGAAGGGTGTCTGTAATCCTGTGCGGGCCTGCATCAAGTGCGCAGAATACCTCAATATCCGGCCTTGCTATGGGTGGATGGTGGACATAGCTCAACCCGGCCTCTATGCTGCCATTGCCGACTGATATGTCGCCTGTGGGGTAGTCATAGCCTGCGGAAAGAAGAAGATTGTCAAAGCCCGGCACAAGAAGGGATAGCCGTCCTCCGATCTCAAGTCTGGAAAGCGAAAGGGCAAGATTGAGATTGTCGCCTATTGACTTCTGTATTGTTGCGCCATAGTCAAGTGCTTCCTCCTGTGGATTATCCACTTTATAGCCGATGGATGTAGATATCCTTCCCCCCAGCCAAAGGGGGCTGATGCCAAGCGATCCGCCATATTCAGGAGACTCTGAGACGGCAGTCTCACCGCCGAGCTTCACCGGAACAAGCCCCTTTGCACTCAAGCCTATGTCGAGAATGCCCCATTTCAGGATTAATCCGGCATCGAGAAAGGGTGCAATCTCAATATTTTCAAGAAGGGGATCATCGGTTTCGCCAATGGCCTTGAAGCCATCCCTTGCAAGACCCGGGCGCATCGCTAACTCCAATGCCCTGCCAAAGGGGCGAATCTTGACAGGCAATGCGATGTCAGTTCTGTAATATCCCTGCGAGTTGAAATGCTCTGCATAGAGCCCCAGACCCCAGCCCGGCCGCTCGTGAAAAAGCCCGAAACGCCCCTCCATCATCCCACCGCCAAAGGAGAGGTGCAGCCTTTCCCATTCTGCTGTCACAGCCCAGCTTGTGGTGTCTCCACCTGCCTGCGGCCATCCAAGCGCAGGGCTTTCCGTCTGCCCCCTTGGTATGGCAAAGATGGGAAGTGACGCAATAATTATGTATATCAGACCTTTCATATCACCTCTAAAATCATCGCAAAAGATACAGCGTACCCTTGCAGATGACATCGCCCTTTCTCTCTACTGTGTATAGATATACACCTCTGGGCAGGGGTTTTCCATCCGAATTTAGACCATCCCATTCGCCATCGAATTTCGCCAGAGCAGCACCATCAAGATCGAAGACAGTAATCTCTGCCCCCTCAAGAAGCCGGGGATATGTAAAATCGACATATTCGTTGATACCGTCGCCATTAGGGGAGAATGGGTTTGGCTCTGCATTGCAGGTTGTGCCGGATATTATGATCTCTGTGCAGATGACATTGTTCTCCTCGTCCCTTTCGATCACAGAATCGCCGAGATCCGCCACAAAGCAGAGTTCATGCTCCCCTGCCGGTAATAAAAGAAGTGCCGTGAAAATGGCAGTATCCGAAAGCCCAAGCCCTGTGCTGTGCCTGCTCTCTATCAGTCTGTCGCCCTCGAAAAGCCCCATCGAGAATGAACCTGTACTAAGGAGGCTGTCGTTGACAACAAAGGCTGCTATCATCACAGTATCGCCTTCGGCTACAGGCGGTTGTGGCGACTGGACTATGCTGTCCGCCCAGAAGAGATCCGGCCTGCCCTGTATGTATATGCTTCGGCAGGCATATGCGGAATTGGGCGGACATAGCCCTGCCCTGTCCCATGCTGTGATACATATATCATAGAATCTGTTCATACCAAGCTCTGTTTCTGGCTGCCAGCGGAAGATATCGCCATCCCTCGAAGGATAGGCGAGTTCTCCGTCAACTGTCATGGATATGCTGTCCCTGCCAGCAAGAGAATCGACAATTATGGCGGATATAGTGGGGCGAAGGTCGAAGGTCGTGTCCTCCGGCGCTGTGAAGATGATGACAGGGGGTATGGTGTCTGTTGTAAAGGAAATACAGACAGTGTCGGAAATATTGCCGAGGGAATCGAATGCACAGACGCAGACGCTGTGCTCGCCGAAAAGCCCTTCAATATGGACTGTCAGAGTGTCGGCTGTCAGCTCATATGTCGTAATAGGTATATCGTCAAGTGTTGCCGATATATCGGCTATGCCGTCGGGGTCGGTCATGGAGAATAGCACATCCATTTCCCTGCATGAGACTATGCTGCCTTCATCGGGATAGACAGCCTCTATAACAGGCCCGGAAAGCCCGAAAAAGACCTGCCAGCATGTATCGGCGATATTGGGAGGGCAAATCTCGGCAAGGTCATCGGCTGTTACGCATATCTCCAATGTATCGCCGTTTTCAGGGGATAGCCAACCCTCTGTGTCAAAGGAAAGGGTGAAGCCGTCCCAGATGCTTGAGACCTCCGCACCGTCAATCTCCATGTGGGGCCTTTCTGCGCCGGATATGGAGTCGGCTATATCAATCTCTATCAAAATCGAGGAGTCGGAAACAATGCCAACAGGCGATGGGTCAAAAAGCAATGGCGGGCTATAGTCGCCGATCCACTCTGCACAGAAGCCGGAAATGCCGTTGCCGAGGCTGTCGGAAAGGGAATCGATGCATACTGTGACAGGTTCTCCTTCAGGCCATTCCGTACCCGGCGGATATGGCTCGAATATCAGCCTGTCCCCTGCAAGATATAGCCCGTCATAGCCTGTGGAATATACTGCACTGCCGTCATTAACCCTTATGGACGATGGTACATAGTCGCCGGAAAGTCGCCAGATAACACTCTGGTCAGAACAGGAGGAATATGGGACAAGGGGTTCGAGAAGCTCTGCACCGGGTGCTTCCATATCTATAGCTATGGTTCTGCATATAGTATCTATATTCCGCGAGCAGGTGTCGGCGCAGAGGTCTGAAAGGAGAATGCACACCCTCAGGCTGTCGCAGTCGAGGTATAGGTCGAAGGATGGGCTATAGACGGTCGTGTCGCCACCGGGATAGAGTGTTATGCTGTGGAAAATCTCAATCTCATCACCGCATATAGAATCATATGCAGAGGCCGAGAAATGATGAATACCCGGAGGAAGCACACCCGATGGCTCGAAAGACGTGACAACGGGCGGATCATTGTCCCATATTACATTCGCACACACAGGAAGGGGTAGAGGGTTTCCAAGTGTGTCGGAAAGCCCCGTCAGGCAATATTCGCAGGAATCCTCGGAAATGGAAAGAACAAGTGTATCGCAAAAGAGTCCAAGCTCAGGCGAGTCCAGAACATAGGTCATCCCGCAGGAGGTCACCTCTATCGATTCTGTTTCTATGGGATGCCTGCTGCTTATATGCCATCTAATCTCGGAATCATCACAGGATGTGATAATGCGCCCATCGCCGTTTCTGTCTGAAGGCGAGATAAGGGAAGCGGATATATCGCCTATCACGACATCGAAGTCATTGCATAGAATGCCGGAAAGGGGCTGGCAGGTGTCAGCACAGTGTGAAGAGAAAAAGGCGCAGCTATTGACACTCTGGCCGTCACCAAGACCTTCCAGAGTCAGAGCTGATGTGTCATGGGCTGTGTGGGATATTGTATCGCCAATGGCATCTGTGACAGTGACAAGCAGGGAATCGAGTACAATAAGTGAGCAGAGGCTGTCCGAGGCAGTGTATGATATTAATGCAGTTGAATCAAAAATAGTTCCTTCCGGGCCTGTATATTCGATGGATGGAGGATCTGCCATGAAGAGCATCCTGTCCCTGAGTCTCTCGAGCTTCTGTCCTGTCCTGTTGAAGGCGGAATCGAGGGTGATATATATCCAGCCCTCCCAGTCGCCGCAGAGCTCTATTTCCATAGATACAGAGTCGGGCGAAAGTATCGGCGCAAGTTCGGATGTTCTGTATTCGGTGTCATCAACCGAGAGGTGCAGCCCCTCTGTCACAAGCCCTGCCGAGTCTGTGATCTCAATTGTGAAACACCTCTCCCCACAGGCAGACCAGCGAATACCGTCGCCATTTGCATCACGGGGTGTGACAAGCTCCGCATAGGGTTCTGTATAGCCGACATGGAGGCCAAATACAGCAGTGGCATGATTTCCATCGCAGTAGTCAGCGCAGTTGTCGGTGGTGTAACAGGCTATGTATATGGAATCCCCTGTCTCGAGGACGTTCAGGGCTATGGGCAGAAATGTCGTTGCGAGGTTATAGGTTATCGCCCCAAGTGAATCTGTGATAGTGACCCTCACCGAGTCAAGCTCAACCGAATCTGCACATATATCGTCCCTGAAGACAGCATTGAAAAGTATGGAGTCGCTGGTGACAAGCCCTGTCGGCGAATGGGAAATGGGATATGCCCCCTCTGTGTCGATTATGATCTCTCCGCAGACAGGGGAAGGCAGGCGCTCGCCCGTAATATCAACTGCCATGTCGAGACAGAAATTGTGCAGCCCCTCTGTGAGTATTATCTCTGTGTATACGGTATCACCCATAACCAGGACAAGGCTGTCCTCCACTGGTGTGCCGTCTATGCTCAAATTTACAGTGCCATCGAGAAGGGGATATTCGTCCACAACCAGCCATGCCATAGCCACCTCCTGACAGGTGGAAATAATTCTGCCATCGCCGTTTATGTCCTCTGGGTATAAAATATCAGCGGAAAGTCCTCCTATAGCCACGTATATTGCCAGTGAAAGTCGGGATGTCTCGTCCTCGCAGGAATAATCACGACAGTTGTCGGAGGAATATGCAGTCACGACAACACTGTCCCCATCGGAAAGCCCTGAAACATTGCAGGAGTCGGAGACCTCCCTGCCCCAGGGCAAAAGCACGGCAATAGAATCTATGCCAACGGAATCGCAGATGTCGTCCATTGCCGAAAAAGTGGCGGTGAAGTTGTTGGTATATATGGTTGTGCCGTCCAGAGGGCCTCCAGTCTGCGTGATGACAGGTGGGGTTATGTCAACTGTGAAGTCTGTGCAGCTCGCCCCTGATATTGCAGAGCCTGTCACATCCGCCAGCCCCACAAGGCAGACCCTGTGTTCTCCCTCTGCATAGTCCGAATCCGTCATAAAAAATAGGGAATCTCCCATCAGAGCAAGCATACCCGATGCCCAGCCCACGCTGTCGCCGTCCACCGTCACAATAGCAGAAAGGGTGTCTATGTCCTCTGTGTGGAAGATCTGCCATGCGCAAATCTGCATAGGGCAGCCTGTAATGATATCACCATCGCCGTTTATGTCCTGTGGATATGAAGCTGTGGGAAAAATCGAGCCATAGACAACATCGAAGCCCCATGTTGTGTCGGCTCTGTTGGGTGGGCAGATGTCGGGACAGTCCGAGGCATGGGCCGTTATCCACACCCTGTCGCCGTCTTCGAGGCCTGTGATGCTCGTGCCGTCCCATTCCCAGCCTGAGCGCAGCGGAGTTATGCGCACTGTGATTGAGTCGAGAACATCATCTGAGCATATATCGTCCTCCGCATCAATCCTCACATCTAGGGAGTCTCCGAAGAGCATGTATTCAGGCGGAGGATAGGCATCATAGAAAACAGGCGGAGTGAAATCCGGCAAAATGGAGGCGCATATCGCTTCCCTGAGATCAAAGCCGGGCAAATTCAGCACAGAATCGAGACAGAAGGAGATTGTATCCCCCTCAAAGCTCGTCATATCAAGCCCGAAGGAATCGGTGACAAGGGCGACATGAAGGCTCTCATCGAAGAATTCATAGATCAGATCATGCCTTTCAAAGACTATGCCTCCAAGATTGACGCGGAAAGGCGATAGTGTATCCAGACCCGCAGGGTCTGTGACTGTCCAGCCTATTGTCAGGGAAGAGCAGGCACAAACAGGCACGCCTCCAGACATATCCGGCTCTGTGACCCTGCCCCTCGGCGCACCGAGATCGACATAGAATTCCCATTCAAAGGTATCGACATTGGCAGGGCAATAGTCGGCGCAGGTGTCCTGAGCTATGATGAAGACATGGCCTGTGTCGCCGTGGGAAAGTCCGGTTACCGTCAGGGGGAACTCGCTTGCCTCTATGCTGTGCCCGGCGGATGTCTCCAGCCATATATACCTGAAGGGGTCAGGGCATACAAGATCGCTGATCGCACCATCCAGAACGGCAAATGTGTCGTATACTATATCGCCGTCGCCGGGGCTTGCCCATTCCAGATATGGCGGTGATCTGTCGAAATACATGGTGTCGCACACAGGCTCGGTAAGCATGGAGCCTGATATGTCCATCACATAGCGCAGACAGACCTCAAGAGGTTCTGAATCAAGAAATCCCGTGTCAGGTGAAAAGTATATTGTATCCCTTGAGAATTCCATGAATGTCGGATATAGAAAGACCTCTCCATTTACGGTGATGCCGATTGACGCAAGGTCGAGCCTCTGTGTGTGCTGAATATGCCAAGACAATGTCTCCGCCTCGCAATTGCTGACTATCCTGCCGTCGCCGTTCTCATCCAGAGGGGATTGCCTTGTGCATTCGCCAAAAATACCCTCGAGGAAATATGTCCAGCAAAGGGAGTCTGCATTCTGCTCGCAGATGGCCGGATTGTCCCATGCCTTGACGCAAATCTCTACTATGTCCTCGCAGTTCTCGATGGGTATGAAAAGTGTGTCGCCGTGTGCCACAACATCCTCAGGGCCGAGTATATATCCCTCGCATACGGAGTTGATCTCTATGCGCAGATCGGAGATATTGGTGACAGAATCCCGGGCAACCACCCACAGCCATTCGGTGTCCCACGGGATATCGCCTGTGGGCCCCCATGCGAGTAGCGCAGGGGGTGTGTAGTCTGCAAAAATGCTGACCGAATAGTCGCGAATATTGCCGCAGACATCCTCAAGATGAACGGATATCGTGTGCTCGCCCTCGCTCCAGAAAAGCGAATCCGTAGGTGTGAATGTCAGCCCTGTGGGCAGAAGGTCGATCTCAGTGTCCATTATTGTATAGTATGTCCCGTCTATTGTCATGTAGAACTCTGTGGTGTCAAGGGGGCAATGGGACGAGATATTGAAAGAAGGTGCAAAGTCCGCACAGGAGAAGACAGCTCCATTCTCGAAATTATCAGGCGAAATGCTGATGCTGCTCCTCGGTATGAGCCAGAGGGAGTCAAGCCCCACATTACAGAAGGAGTCACGGGCGGACACGACAAAATAGACTGTGTCGCAAGTCCCCCATTCAACTGTAACGGGGAAGGGATGGCTGTGGTCGTCACGGGGTAATGTGAATGACGTGTCGCCGCTGCACCAGCTCACATCCACCTGATATGGGTCATCTGTGGGATAGTCCTCGGATTCAGTGAAGTTCATCGTATAGGTGCTGCCCACCCAGTATGTCTCCACATCCCTTGAGCCTATGCGGATATTCGGCGATCTGGTGTCCAGAATTGTGACTACAGTCTCCGCTGTCTCGACATGCCCCTCGTGGAGATAGGACAGGACAAGCCGAAAATCATCGCCGACTGCGCCGTGCCAGTCCTCGCCCATGTCCCACTGGAAGCAGTGAGTACCCGGCTCAATCCCCGGGCCGAGGTCGCCGGCATCCTCCCGCCTTGTCACAAAGGGGACAGTCCAGTCCATTGTTGAATCGGGATAGACCTCCGCCTCCACAGTATATGACGACTCAACACAGGTGGCTGTCATTGTGTAACATATATCGACAATGCTCTCACCGTCGCAGGCAATTTCCTGATCCACAGATACATCGAAAAGCTCGGCAAAGCAGGCATTCTCCACAGGGAACCAGCATATATCGCTGCCCCTGTTGCCCCAGACATCGAAGCAGACCACCTCGATATTGGCATATTCGCACATGGTATCAGGTGTGAAGGCAAATGATCCCGAACCAGTACCGCGGATATCCACACCGCAACCGCCGATATATACGCTGCAAGGTGCTGCAGAGGGAAAGTCATCTGTGATTGTCCATGTGAATGTAGTTTCAATACCGACATTCAGGGTATCGCCTGTGCAGGCAATTGTCACAGTCGGTGCTGTTGTGTCACATTTGCAGGTGAAGTCGGCTGTCAGGGGCAGGTCTGTTATTTCAGGGATGATTTCCGTTGCTACGGGTGACAGCCCCTCCCAGAGCAGAACACGGAAATTGAAATCAGGGGCAATGTCGTTGACATCCGGCAATGGAGATGTGCCTGTGCACATCCAGCCTGCTGAGTCGCCGCCGGACAGGGTGAAGTCCAGTCCGCCATAGGTGCCTGTTTCGCCTCCTGTGACGATGAAACGCCTGCCGAAGATGCGCTCAACATCTGTGGCGTATTCATTGTATCCGCCGAGATAGCCGCCGTCCAGCCCGAAGAGCATGACATCAGATCCGACCGCAACGACAAATGAATCCTCAACAACAGTCACAGAGTGCAGGAATTCATCGCCGATTGTGCCTATGGCCTTTATCCAGTCTGTGAAGCCAAGGTGATTGAGCCTGAGCAGAACTCCGTCCTTGCCTCCTGCGCCATAGCCCTCTGTCCATCCTGAGATTATGGAGCTACCATCGGAAAGGGCGACTATGCCCTCTGCCCAGCTTTGCTCTGTTGAATGACCAATGGCGCGCATCCATTCGATGTCCAGCCCATCGTCCAGTCTGATGATGAGCATATCCTCCTCGTGATATGCTGTCTGCCCTGTGATGAAAAGTCCGCCGTCAAAGGCAGGCTCTATTGCCGTTGCAAAGTTTCCTGCATAGTCAATGGCATGTGATTCGACTATATTGCCATCTTCATCGAAGGTGAGAAGAGCAATCCTGTCCTCGCCTGAGAGCATGACATTCCCGACAACCGCACACCCTGTCCCATATTCTGCAATGCCCACAGCCCTTGCATTGCCGTCCCCCAATGCAACTGTCTTTGCCCATAAGAGATCTCCTGCATCGGATATAAGCGAAATCAGTATTTCGCCATCTGCGCTCGATGCAATATAGATGCCGTCATCTGTCCTCGCTATGTCTATGCCCCTTGCATGTATACCGTCGAGCATGTCCATATCCATCAAGCCAATATCCGTGGGCAGTGAGAGACTGCGCGCCCACAGCCTGTCCATGCCGGAGTTGTATCTCGCCAGATATGCGCGCCTTGTGCCGAAGCTCTCTGTCAGCCCAGACACCACAAAGCCGGAATCGGGCATGGCAGTCACAGAATAGAGAACATCATCACCTGTTCCACCTGAATAGAGGTGGAAGAGCCAGTCGCAGACAGGGGGCGGAGTTGTGTCCCAATAGAATGTCGTGTGCCGTGACATGGCATTCCGCGCCAAGTCCTCTATACGGGCTTCAATGGTATGCCATCCGACATCGAGGCTCAAGCCCTGTGGCAAAAGCCTGTCCTCCTCAAAATTGAAATGTATTGTACGCGGCACAGAGTCCACCTCAACATCTGCTGTTGCCAGGTTGATGCGTGACAGGGAATCGCCGACCTGTGCATATAATTGATTGAGATTGGTTATCGTGTCGCCGTCCGGGGGATTATTGACTATGACGGGATCGACAATATCCCCTGCAAGATGCCAGCCGGATATGGTGTCAATATAGCTGATATCCCAGTCTGTGTCTATTATGCGGAAATTGTCGCCCACAGAAAGGGGAAAGGATATGCTGTCGCCGTCTGATGTAGAGAGCAGAATATTGCCGGTTCCGCCCATATCCGTGATGCGCAGGGCAAGCCTGTCCGAGGTGAGGGCATATTTGCCGATATATATATCATCGCCCAAGGCCAGCGCACCGGGCAGCATATTCAAGGCTGCGCCATCAAAACCCGACACCCTGCCCTCTCCGTCCTGCAGGATTATTTCAGTACCTGAAAGCCCACCTTCCCTTGTGATGGCAATGCCCTCGGGATCGCTATCTATCACAGCCCAGCTGGCAGGGTCAGAGAATACCTCGCCCATGAAATATGGCGTCTTTGGGCTGCCTGTGGGGAAATAGCGCGGCGATGGAGGTTCGCCCCAGTATCCATAGAAATTGCGCCATTCCTGTGCGTCATAGTATATCAGCGAATACCCTGTGTCGCCGGGTGCGATGGAAAGCGTTGTGCCGAGTGCATTGCAGATATCATTATCAACCGAGAGAAGCAGATCTTCCGACAGCGTATTTGCCGAGTTTGCAAGCGAATAGCCGTCATAGTTGACAAGCCCACCGCGCTTTATGCCCTCGAAGGCAGGCTCGCAAAGTGCAGCAAAGTCCCGTCCTTCATAGTGGAGCATACCTGCTGTGATGGCAGATGATGCAGCCCATCCTGTCTCCCATTCCGGCACAGCAGAATGATCCCTGACCCTGCGCCTTGTGATATTGGCTATCTCGTCCCCTGCGCTCTGCATGAAATCGGGATAATCCCTGTAATAGATTGCAGTGTCCGAAGGTGCAAAGGATATGGAGTGCGTACCTTCCATAATATAAACCACAGGGTGAAAGCCCCTCATCGACACAGATTCGGAATTGCGGAAAAAATGCGTGCTGCCTGTCACATAGTCGGGGTTACGAGGTGATTCTGTCAGTCCGTCTATTGTGGCGGAATTCCACAGCAGTGTTATCGCCCGAAAGTCCGAGAAATGGGAATATCCCGCAGGTATATCCGCCCATGTGAAATATAGCCAATACTGAAGCCAGACATCACCGCCGGATTCGCCATATCTATATGTGATAACAGGGCTGTCGTCCACATCCTGCAGATTGGTGGCTGCTATTCTGCTGTTGCCGAAGGTGGAAGAAAGCCATGTGCCGTCTATCAGCGTGGAATTGGCCCACAGAACACCGGGGTCTATGGGCAGGAATTCCTCACGGGAATCGAGAATGATATCCGGCGCAAAGGTCTGTGCGAAAAGGATATTCGGATCTTCAGGTATGATGCGGAACATCGTGCTTATGTCCGATGGGTCGCCGTCCGCTGCGTCCTCTATCATGATCTGGGCGGAGTCTGTGGGGGTATTGGCGACTGGTGTCCAGCCCCATGCTCCGTCATTCGGCTCTGCCATGGCAAGTACGCGCCAGCCATCTGCCGGCGATGTTCGATAGAATATATTCACAGTCGAACCACCGCATCGGCTCCAGGTAATGGTCTGGGAAGAGCCGACTGTCATGTCCGGCGGATCGTTGAGAGTCAGATACACATCGCCGAGTGTGAATGTCCGCACAGCCGATGGATCGCTGTAGCCCTCGGAATTGTGGGAATACATACGCCAGTGATATTCACCGAAGGGCAGCACTGTCGGTGTGTCCCAATAATATGATGTCAGCCCATCCTGAAGGATCTCAGGGCTGCCAAAGGCAGGGTCATCGTCTACCTCGACCATATAGCTGGTCGCACCTGCGACTGTGTACCACATAAAGCGCGGCGTCACATCGCATATAAAATAGCCATTGTAGGGATAGCGCAATCCGGGTGGGGCAACGGTCCCCTCGACAGTCACCTCGAAATAACGCGAAGGCGAAAAATCGCCCATACCGCAGGCATAGTTTCCTGAGCGCACCTTCCAGAACACCTCGGAAGGACTGCCCAGCCCATGCCATGCCTCAGGCGAAAAAGTCACGGAATTGGTATGACTCATCAGCGTGTCCCACTCTGTGAACCACTCTGTGCCGGACAGCCGGACTACATAGAAATCTGCTCCTGTCACTTCATCCCATTCAAGGGTAATGGGAATAATATCCGTTGAAAAACCATTGGACGGGACAGTCAATGCCGGGGGTGATGGCGGCACGCAGAAGGTGATCGGTCTGCATTCTTCGCTGAAATAGAATGGAGGCCCTCCGCCGGAAGGCTCGGAGAATGCCCAATAGACGCAGTCGCCGGAAAGCCCGGATGCATCGACAGTTATGGAGGCCAGCCCTGTGCCTATGTCCTGCCGCGACCATACCCCACCTGAGGGATATGCTGTGGAACATGCCCCTGCATGACCCAGAGGCGCGATGACAACCGTGTGCCAGCCTGCACTCCTCGCCTCTATATCTATGGAAACAGGCCCTGCTGCCACCTCGCCTGTAAATTCCGAATACAATAGCGGCGACTCCTGCCCCAAGACAGACAGAGCCAGCAAGACCGAAAATATCATTATTCTATGCCCCAAGACCTGTCCCTTTCTATTTTGCCCCTATGAAAGGTCATCCAGATACAAGTATAAGAAAATACCGTCCCATTTCAAACAAAACATCGGTGATTAACGAAATGAAAAAAGAGAGGGGATTGCTGTTTCTAAGATCAGATACCATTCGAAATACTGCTCTGCCTCGAATGAGTTCTATGGGCAGTATACCACTTTACTTCTCGTATATCAGCCTTTTGGTGACTTCTCTGTCCGGGGTTGTCATCAGGTATATGCCCGAGGGGAGGGAAGTCGGCTGCCAAGTTCTGCCGGGAGTGGCGACAAGGCGGCCGGAAAGGTCATATATCTCGACATTGTCTGCGTCTATCGAGACTGTGTCATTGAAGGGATTGGGATAGGCTGTGATTCCCTTCACGGGCTGGGTATAGGGCTCTTCGATGTTCAAGATATAGCCTGCCAGGTCGAGGGTGTAGAGATTGCCGCCAATGGGTATGCCGTATAGCGTCACCTGCTCGTCTGTCAGCCAGAGCTGATCTGTGCTGCCCTGCTTGAAGCATATAGCCTCCTTCTGGGTGACACCGGGAAAGGTGAGCACAGTCGGCGTGACAGAGAAGAAATCCGCACCAGTGAAGCCCTCGAATATCCAGAGCTTTCTATAGGACATCAGGACAAGTATATCCCCTGTTATGTCTGCGGATGTCAGCTGGGCCTCCATCTCTATGGAGGAGAGATAGAAGCTGTCGATAAGCTCTGCCTCATATGTGCCGGGGGTCTTTGGCAGGCGATAGAGCCTTGTGTAGCCGTTCATGGGGTCGGTTCTGTTCTTGGTGAAAAGATAGATATAATCCCCATATACGATAAATGCTTCAAGGTCATAGTGCATCTGGGAGGCAGGAGGCGGAAAGGCCGTCTGGTCCTCGTATGAATAGTATATGGTCTCCGGTGTTATGGTGTCTGTGACTGTGGCTGGGTCGGGTATGATGTGTATTCTCAGGTCTGTTCGGGAATTGCCGTTATTACCCACATCTCCGATATAGAGATTGCCTTCCTCGTCGCAGGCCAGCTCTTCCCAGTCGGTGTTGACAGTGCCGACTATCTCGATCTGACGCAACAGTGCGCCTGCCGCTGATACGGCGTATAGCACATTCTCGCCACCTGAGTCGTCATGTGTCCAGCGCACACCGTCTGAGTCTGTCTCTATGCCGGATGATTCGTCTATGGGCAGGCTGCCTTCAATTTCTGGTGAAACTGAGTCCAGCAGCCTTTCGCCGGGGTCTGCAAACATGGTCAATGTCAGAATGAGCGATGCCACGAGGGCTATGTGGGCAGTACTTCTCATTTTTTGAGGAAGCGGGATATTGGCTTGTTTTTCTTTTTCTTATCGAGCGTCTTGACAGGCAGATTCTTCTCCATGTCCTTTATCTGATCGCGGAGAAAGGCTGCATATTCAAAGTTGAGATCCTTGGCAGCCTGTTTCATCAGGCGTGTCATCTCCTCAACCTTGCTTCCGTCCGGCAGTCGCTCAAGGTATTCGGGCTTGTCGTATTCTTCCTTGTCTTCCTTGCGCATATTGTCGGCTATCTTGGTTGTTGCCATGATCTCGTCAAGGGACTTGACAATGGATTTTGGAGTGATATTGTGTTCCTTGTTGAAGGCGATCTGTACCTCACGTCTGTGCTTTGTCTCGTCCATTGCTGCCTTCATAGAGTCTGTTATTTTATCTGCATAGAGAATGACCTGTCCGCCGAGATTTCTCGCAGCACGACCCGACACCTGCACAAGCGAGCGATATGATCTAAGAAAGCCCTCCCTGTCTGCATCCATGATGGCGACAAGGGATACTTCGGGAAGGTCCAGACCCTCTCTAAGCAGGTTAACGCCGACAAGCACATCGAAATTGCCCAGTCGCAGATCGCGGAGTATCTCCACGCGCTCGAGGGAGTCTATTTCCGAGTGGAGGTATCGGGCTGTTATATTGTATGAATTGAGATAGTCGGCAAGCTGTTCGCTCATCTTCTTTGTCAGCGTTGTGACAAGGACTCTCTCGCCCTTTGCAACGCGCTTTCTGCACTCGCCGAGAAGATCCTCCACCTGTCCCCTTGTCGGGCGGACTATCATCTCCGGGTCTATGAGCCCGGTCGGCCTGTTGATAAGCTCGATAACGGCGTCACCCGACTGCTCTATCTCCCAGTTGCCGGGGGTTGCGCTCACAAAGATAATCTGCGGTGCAAGCTCGAGGAATTCCTCGAAGAAAAGTGGCCTGTTGTCCAGCGCAGATGGCAGGCGGAAGCCGTGTTCTACCAGCGTCATCTTTCTGGAGCGGTCGCCCTTGAACATGGCCTTGAGCTGTGGTATTGTCACGTGGGATTCGTCTATAATAACGACAAAATCCCCCTTCGGGAAATAGTCCATAAGGCAGCCGGGCCGCTCCCCCTCTTCCCTTCCTGCTATGTGTCGGGAATAGTTCTCTATGCCGCTGCAATAGCCAAGCTCAAGCATCAGCTCAATATCGTAGTTGGTGCGTGATTCCAGCCGCTCTGCAGCGAGGAGCTGTTCATTGTCCCTCAGTTCCTTGAGCCGGGCTGTGAGTTCCTTGCGTATCTTTTCCACAGCGACCTTGATCTTGTCATGTGTTGTGACAAAGTGCTTTGCTGCGTATATGGCAACACTGTCCAGATCCTTTATGACCTCCCCTGTCAGGTGGTCGATCTCGGATATTCTCTCCACATCGTCACCCCAGAACTCAACGCGGAAGGGCCGCTCTGCATAGGATGGGAAAACCTCGACAACATCCCCCCTTGCGCGGAATGTACCCTCTGAAAAATCGATTGGATTGCGGACATAGTGGAGGTCGACAAGCTCCCGCATCAGCTCCTTGCGCTTTGTTGTGCCGTCTTTGTTGATGCGTACTGTCATTGCCTCGTAGTCTTCGGGCGAGCCGAGGCCGTATATGCACGACACAGAGGCGATTATCGCAACATCCCTGCTGCCCATAAGTGCGGCGGTTGCGCGGAGGCGGAGCTTCTCTATCTGGTCATTGATGTCTGCGTCCTTCTCGATATAGGTATCCGAGGATGGGATATATGCCTCCGGCTGGTAGTAGTCATAGTAGGATATGAAGAACTCGACATTGTCCTCCTTCAGAAAGCCCTGAAACTCGCCGAAGAGCTGAGCTGCCAGCGTCTTGTTGTGGGATATGATCAGAACAGGCTTGTCTATCTGCTCCATGGCTTTGGCCAGTGTATATGTCTTGCCCGAGCCTGTCACACCCTTGAGGGTGAGAAATCTCCTGCCGGAATTGATGTATTCGACAATCTTCTCAATGGCCTTTGGCTGGTCGCCCCTTGGCTCGTAGTCGGATATTACTTTGAAGGACATAGGCCCCCTTTCTATCCCATTATTGTACCGAAAAGCATGTGGAATTGCAAGGGTATTCTGCATAAAATCTGACGAAAAGCAGAGGTACAGGTCAGGCCGACTCCTCGAATGTTCCCAAGGGCAATGCTCAGGCTACAGCCACCAAAGGATAAAATATCGGATAAAAGGCCCCCCCCGCCCTTTTTATTGATCACTACAATCTCAGCCCATCCATCGCCGATGGCGTATACAATGCCACCCCAATAATTAACCTATTGACCTATCGTATATAGTGTTGTTATATTTTCGTAAATGGGAAAAATGAAGTGAAAGGGGCGATAGGCACCGGACATAGAGATTGCGATTCGGAACAAGATCAATTATTTTATGCTCTGATAAAAAGGTGAGCACCTAAGTTCTGCTTATCAAAAACATTTCTGTCAGTGGGGATGAGGGAGTTTATGAAATTGTTAGAAACGATCGAGAATCAACTTAAAAAAGAACCCAACTTCGTTACAGATGATGGTGAACTGAAAAAATGGGTAGTTATAAACAAGGCACAGAACTTTGATGAAGAACTTATCGGGTTGTTACTCGACAATGCCGACTTGAAAGAGAAGTTTTTTATGAAGATAAAAGACACTTTGGTATTTAATCAAAATCTGTTTGTGCAGTTTATGGAGCAAAAAAACTACCTGAACGACAGCTACACCCAATACAAAAACAAGGTAGGGCTGACCATTGGTGGCAAATACCTAAAACAGCGAAATGAAGTAGCTTTAGTGTGGCCATTTAAAGACTGTATATTGGAAGGCGGACAAAGCCGAGAAGAACAAAAGCGAGAGGAAATCTTCTTCAACGAAATACTCGCACAGGACGAAATAACTCAACTGCTCGAACCTAAAGTATTGACAAACGCCAAAACTTTTGACAAAGATGGCGAGCACGAATTTAAAGGTTTTACCCGTGATGCAGAACTCAACAAAAAAAGAGGACTGCCAGAAGATACTATAACAGACAATCTGATTATTAAAGGCAACAACCTTTTGGCTTTGCACTCGCTCAGAAGGGAGTTCGCAGGCAAGGTGAAGCTGATTTATATAGACCCGCCTTATAATACAGGTTCTGATAGTTTTCAGTACAATGATAATTATAATCATTCTACTTGGATAACATTTATGAAGAACCGACTTACTGTTGCCAAACAACTATTAAAAGACGATGGCGTAATATTTATTCAGTGTGATGACAATGAGCAAGCATATTTAAAGGTCTTATGTGATGAAGTTTTTTATAGAGAGAAATTTGTAAAAACTTTGCATATACAAATGAGTAATGTACAAGGTGAAAAAGTAAAAGCAGCTAAAGAAGGTAGGATTGTTAAAAATGGTGAGTATATACATATTTACTCCATAAATGGTTCAAAAAAAATAGGAATAGAGCCCTTATATGAATTAGCTTCTTATGACACACATTATTCTATATTTATTAATCAGGACAATTCAGAAAGTAGTTTGACCGATTATGCCTTGCAAAACGACGAAATTAAAAAATTATTGATTTATTCTGGAATTGTAAAAGATAAGGGAAGTAAAACTAAATTTACAATTAAACAAATTGCGAGAGCCTATGAACAGCTAGAGGCATTTAGGGATTTTATTCATTTAAATGCGGAAAATATAGTAAGAACTGATAGAATGGTGGCTATAGATGATATAGATAAAACCAGACTCAAGCCAAACCAGGTTTATAAATATAGTCATAAAAACGGTAAGGAATATCTGTATGGCATCGATTCCAATGGACAATTAAAGCAAAGATTTAGATTATCAGATAAATTACAACGATGCGATGACTATTATTCGACTAATGGGCTTTCTACTATCCGTGGTGATTGGTGGTCAGGATTTCACATAGATTTAGGTAATATTAACAAGGAAAGTGCTGTCCATTTAGATAATGGTCAAAAACCAGAAAGACTTTTAGAAAATATAATAAAGTTTGTAACCAATGAAAATGATATAATTTTAGACTTTCATTTGGGAAGTGGCACTACAGCTTCAGTAGCCCATAAAACAAATAGAATTTATATAGGTATCGAGCAAATTGAAAATCAAATTAATTTAATCAAAAAAAGATTACGAGATGTTATCCAAGGAGATAATAATAACATCTCAAAAAAATATAAGTGGGAAGGCGGTGGTTCATTTACCTACCTCGAACTTAAGAAATACAATCAAACTTTTATTGAACAGATTGAGGAAGCAAAAGACACCAAAGCACTTTTGGCAATTTGGGAACAAATGAAAACCAAAAGCTTTTTGAACTATAATGTTGACATCAAAAAACAGGAAGAACACATTGAGGACTTCAAAGCACTCAGTCTCAAAGAACAAAAACAACATCTTTGTGAGTTACTGGACAAAAATCAGCTATATGTAAACCTTTCTTCACTTGACGATAAGGACTTTGCATGCACAGAGAGCGAGAAAGCAGTGACCAAAGATTTTTATCAAATGGAGGACTGAGTAAATGGCGTTTTTTTACGATATATTCGATAACACATTTGCGAGAAAGGCATTAGCTGAAGTCTCCATACCGAATAGCATCAGAGACAATCTAAAATATAGCATTCGCCCTTATCAGGAAGAAGCCTTCAAACGTTTTCTATACACGGTGCAGGAAGATTTTCCCGAAAAACCCCAAAAGCCCTTACACTTGCTCTATAATATGGCAACCGGTAGTGGCAAAACAATGATAATGGCAGGCTTGATCCTTTACCTTTATGAGCAAGGCTATCGCAACTTCTTATTCTTTGTAAATAGCAATAATATAATCAAAAAAACAAGGGATAACTTTCTTAATACAAGAGCGAATAAATACCTCTTCACAGAAGAAATCATCATAGAAGGCAGAGCAATTTACATCAAAGACATAGATAACTTCGATGAAGCCGATAACCGCAATATCAACATCAAGTTTGCTTCCATTCAGATGCTTACTTCGGGATTGCTTACGAATGTTCGTGAAAACGGATTAAGCTTTGAAGATTTTGAAGATCGTAAACTGGTATTGATTGGTGACGAGGCACATCACAATAATGCTGATGTATGGGGTGATTTAGTTATGAAAATCCATCAGATGAACTATGAGAATATACTCTTGGAGTTCACAGCTACCCTAGACTATGAAAGCAAACAAATAGTTGACAAATATCAAGACAAAGTAATCTATAAATATGACCTTTCCCAGTTTAGATTAGATAAATATTCGAAGGAGATTAATCTAATCCGGTCGTTCTATGATGAGCGTGAGAGGATATTACAGGCCTTGATTCTAAACCTATACCGCCAGGAGCTGGCTTCATCAAAAAATATCAACCTCAAGCCAGTTATTATGTTCAAGGCAAAAAAAACCATAGCTGAATCTAAAAGAAACAAAGAGAACTTCCATAAACTCATTGATTCATTATCTGTCGAAGATATTGAGAAGATAAGGTTGACAACCACAGTAAATGTTGTTCAAAGAGCTTTTAACTTTTTTGATTCAATAGACCTAACACATTCTGAAATAGTGAAACGTATTAAATCGAACTTCAGGGAAGAATATTGTCTAAGTGCCAACAATGATGCAGAAACGGAGCAAAACCAGATTAAGCTAAACACACTTGAAGATGAAAACAACCCAATTCGAGCAATCTTTGCTGTACAGAAGCTAAACGAGGGATGGGATGTTTTGAATCTCTTCGACATAGTTCGCCTTTATGAGGGCAGAGATGGTCGATACGGAAAACCAGGGAAAACTACTCTTTCGGAGGCTCAGCTTATTGGTCGTGGTGCAAGATATTACCCCTTTTCACTTGAGGACGGCCAAGATCAATTCAAAAGGAAATTTGATGACGATATTACAAATGACTTGAAAGTATTGGAGGAGTTGTACTATCATACAAAGGAAGATGTCAAATATATTTCAGAGTTAAAGAAAGCCTTGGTTGATTCAGGAATATACGAAGACGATGAAAACTTGGTTAACAAACAACTTTCCCTCAAGTTCGACTTCAAAGAAACTGAATTTTATCAAGAAGGCAAGGTATTCTCCAACAAAAAACTCCCAAAGAACTTTGACAGAGTCAATTCATTTTCTGATTTAGGTGTTTCCAAGCAGAATTATAAATACACTCTTTCATCCGGCATTGGCAGGAAAACCAGTGCCTTTTTCGAGCTGGAAAACCCATTGGCAGATAATGAAGTCATTAAGTCAATTGATGTCGCAATGAGTAACATACCTTTACATATAGTGCGCTTTGCAATGAGTAAACTACCCTTTTTCCATTACAATCGACTGGTAAAATATTTTCCAAATTTAGATTCTGTATCACAGTTCATGAAGTGCAAAAACTATCTTGCAAGCCTTGAGATAACTTTTCGTGGTACTCCAGAACGCCTTCAACGAATAACTCATTTCGACTATTTACAAGCAGTTAATGGTCTCTTGTTAGATATTGAGAGTGAGATTAAGAGCAATGTAACAGAATTTGAAGGTTCTAATTTCTTTCCAAAACCTGTGCATCAAGTTTTTAAAGATAAAGAAATCAGAGTTAATAAATTTGATGAGCGTGCTAATGGTCAGGAAGAGCTAGTTGGAAATGCGCCTTGGTATGTCTATAATGCAAACTATGGAACATCTGAAGAAAAGAAATTTGTTGAGCTTTTTGCCAGACGTTTCGATGGCTTAAACCAGAAGTTTGAAAACATCTATTTGATTCGCAATGAGAGGGCACTGAAAATCTTTGATAAACAAGGTAGAGCATTTGAACCAGACTTTATACTTTCCTGTAAACAACGTGAAGGTGAGCACCTAACTTATCAAGTCTTTATTGAACCCAAAGGTAGTGTTTATTTTGCCAAAGATAAGTGGAAGGAAGACTTCTTAGAAGAAATTAGGGCAGAGAAGAAAACGATCAATGTATATACAGATAAGTATTTGATCACTGCCGTGCCTTTCTATAACTATGGCAATGAGAACGACTTCAAAGCAAAATTTGAAAGCACATTGAATGATGTTTGATGCACCTTGATTTACTTAGCTGGTTTAATCCACATATTTCCACAAATCAAAACCCCCGACATCGGCCGGGGGTTTTGTATATATCGTGAGTTGTGCTGTGTGAAAGGGGGCGATTATGTTTTTTTCCAGTCCAGCGCGCCGATGGGGCAGTTGTCGATGCAGGGCTGAAGCTCCGTTTCCTGCGATAGGTCTGAAAACAGGATATAAATACCCGCACAAAAAAAAGGGGACACCCTTCCCCAAGGGCGTCCCAAATCCCCCCAAAAGGCCAACTGCCCTGACTAAAAAGGCAGTATATCAACTATCCCGAATATCTTATCGGAGTGTGGGGTGATGGACTTTAGCCCTATTTCGATCTTTCCCCAAGGGTGCGGAAGGAGGCAAGCATGACCTCCACATGGCGGAAATACTTCTCCTTCTTGACGCCCGGAGCAAAGACTGCGCCGTCGACTGTATAACGGATATTGTTCAGCGTGTCGTCCAGCACATAGGTCTGAAATGGGCCGCCGAGAACAGCCCCGGGGTTTACCCAAAGCCCGTCTATGCGCCAGCCGGCAAGACCATTGGAGGTGAACTCTTCCTCTATTGTCATGATAGAGTCGACAATATCCCCCTCATACCAGATGGCGCAGATGCTGTCCCTGAAGGCGGCGAATGTCGTGCCTGTGACAGCATATGCCCCTTCAAGGGGCATTCTGTGGACAAAGAGCCATTTCTCGGGTGTCAGATGCCGGAGCCAGATGAAGTCATCGCCCTTTTTCTCCAGCACAAAGCCCGTCGGTACGCCGACATGAAAGCCGTATTCCCTTTCGATCTGTTTCTCGATCTTCTTTTCTTCGTATCTATAGCGATTCCCGAAAAGCCCGTCTGCAAGAAGCTCCGTAACCCGCTCGTCGAAAATCGTAGCAAGGCGCGGGCCTTCGTTCTCTATGGCCCATGCGAGCATATCCGCATCTGTGCCGACAAGCAGGCCAAAGGTCTGCCCCCTTGCCCAGATGTCTTCCTTGACAAAGAGATATGAGCCGCCTTCCATCACCTTTGCCTTTGCCTCATCGGAGAGCAGCCTTCTGGCAAGATCCCCTGCAAAGCCCTCTGCATTGAGCGTCGTAACACAGACGAGATTCCGCCTTTCCAGATTGTTGATGAATGTTGTCGAGTCAACAAAATGAAGCCTGAAAATGTCCTCAAGTGCAGGTGTGGCTATTGTCTTTTGCAGGTGCTTTTCGACAAGTGTCTCCATCTGCCGGCTGTGGGGGCCGCCGGTTATGACGAAAATATTGTAGTAGGAGCCGAAGGCCTCCCGCATTCTGTCGCCGCTGCAGCCTGTCAATTGCAGCAGTGTGAGAAGCACAAACGGCAGCAGCTTTGCCCTATGAAAATATCTTTGCAATGTCCTCCAGTACGTCCTGTGATCTTTTGAGAAAACGCCCGAGAATGTCCTTGTCCTTGTCAAAGGCATCGAGGGCCTCTTCTGCGCTTTTCCTGCCGAGTGCGATGAAGTCGTCCACCCTGTCGAAATCCCATACGGACAGGTCTTCATCGTGGTCGGGAATGTATATATCCGGCTTGACGCGCTCCAGAGAGCGCATGGTCAGGAAGGTCTGATTGATGTCGAGGGCATCCATGGCAAGCTCTATGGCCTCCTTGTCGGATTCTGCCTTTTCGGAAAGGGGCTTGTATTTCCTCGGCTTGCCGGGCAGCTGTGGCGTGCAGCTTACAGCAACCGTCAGATCCGCCCTGCCATATATATCGTGAAATTCGATGGGCAGGGGATATTCCAGCCCACCGTCATAGAAAATATAGCCATTGTGTGAAAAAGGCTCGAAGAAAAGGGGGACGGAGCTTGAGGCAAGCATAGCCTCGGCAAGGCCGCCCTTTTCGAATGTGACGGAGCTTCTGTGTTTCATGTCATAGGCTATGGCTGCAAAGGGGATTTTCAGGTTCTCTATGCGCGCCCCCCGGGTTATCTCCTTGAGATATTCCAGTATATTGTCCGAGCGGACAAGACCCTTGCGGATTATGTCGAGCCTGAAGAATTTCAGCGATTCCACGCTGTTGAGATTTCCGGCAATCTCCCTGATTTCTTTTGTGTTGTAGCCATATGCATAAAGACCGCCGACAACTGCGCCCATGCTCGTGCCAATAATGCTCTTGATCCTGTATCTTTCCTCGAGCACCGAGATAACACCGATATGCGCCAGCCCTTTGGCTGCACCGCCTGAAAGGACAAGATTGATTGTCTTCATACTACTCCATTCCCTGACAGCCCGAATCCAGACCTGATGAACTCCGCCAATCAATATAAACCTGACCGAAACTAATCAGATTTCCACTTGCAATATAGCTGAAAATATCGTAAAATGCCAGCATTATGAAGGAACATCTGATGCATATATTGGAGAAAAGAGCGAGACAGATCCACAATCACTCAGGCTCTATAAGGGTGATGAGTCTCAACCTTGCCCATGGTATGCATTCGTATATTCCATTTCGGGGCAGGCCCGGTATACGCAAGGTTCTCGATGGTGTCATATCACTTATTGAGGAGCTGGAGCCGGATATTGTCGCCTTTCAGGAGGCCGAGGGACGCTCGGTATGGACAGGCAGATTCCACCACCTTGCATACATAACCCAGCATTCGGATTTCGAATATTCGATTATGGGCGAGCATATGGACAGGCTGCTCTTCTCATACGGCACCGCCATAATGGCGCGGACAACACTCACCCATCCCGGCTCGACAAAATTCAGGCTGGGCAGACCCTGCTTTCCAAAGGGCTTTGTATACGGCGGCATACACCTTGAAGACTTCGGCGACATAGACATTGCATCCTGTCACCTCGACCCCATGGGCAGAAAGAACAGGCTGAAACAGGCTGAGATAATCTGCGATGTACTGGGCAGGAGAAACAGACCGCTCATACTCACAGGAGATTTTAACTGCACATGGCAGAAAGCGGACTCTGCACTGAGAATGATAACCGAGCGGCTGGAGCTATTGCCATACAAGCCTGAGAGCAGAATGCCCACCCATCCCTCCACAGGCAGAAGGCTCGACTGGATACTCATCTCAGGCGGTCTGAAATTCGAAAGCTATGAACAGATAGACGCCGGGCTTTCCGACCATCTGCCGGTGGTTGCAGAGATAGGAGTGGCATGAGACGGGTATTCTTTCTTTCGGTTATCCTGCTTGTCATACTCGGCAGCATAGCACTGACAGAGCTAATTGAGCACAGGAAGGACTTCAACACATTCACATATATTGTCCTGTCAGCTATCGGTCTTATATATCTTCTGACCATTGCCGGGATAATCTTCACAGTGATTCGGGACAACAGGGATGCAAAGGCAACGCTGGCGTGGGTTCAGGTGCTTCTTTTCCTGCCTGTTCAGGGAATAATACTCTATCTCGTCTTTGGCATCAACTACAGAAAGCGCAAGATGTTCGACAGAAAGATGCACGAAGACGCAGATATGCTCAGCAGGCTTGTCGGTCATCACATCCATCTTTGTGAACTACCCGAACCCCCGGGTGAAGAATCCATAGAGGGCAAGCTGATGGGGCTGCTGCTCGGCAATAACAAGGCACACATGACCTATGCCAATGCCATCGAGAGCATACCCGACGGGCGGATGTTCTACGACAGGCTGATCTCGGACATCAAATCTGCAAAGGATCACATTCACATAATGTTCTACCTGATCAGAACAGACAAGACATCCGATGGATTTGTCGATGCCCTGCTGGAAAGGGCAAGGGCCGGCGTCAAGGTAAGGGTGATATATGACGATGTCGGAAGCTGGCAGTTCAGGAGCAAATATCATGAAAACCTGAGAGATGCCGGTGTTGAGTTTGCGCCATTTTTCCCTGTCCGCTTCAGGTTCTTCTCCAATAAGGTCAACTATCGTAATCACAGAAAGGTATCTGTCATAGACGGACGCATAGGCTATATGGGCGGTAATAATATTGGCGACGAGTACATGGGTCTTGATCCATATTTCGGCTACTGGCGGGACACACATCTTCGGCTCATGGGCGATTCTGTCTATTCCCTACAGCGAATTTTCCTGACCGACTGGACCTTCGCCACCTCGGATATGCCGTCCTTTGACGGGCTTTTTCCTGTTCACGATATAAAGGGTATGCTGCCTGTTCAGATGGTGACCTCCGGGCCAGACTCCGAGTGGCCGAATATTCTGCACATGTATTTCTCCGCCATATCCGGTGCGCACAGGTATATCTATCTTATATCGCCATATCTTGTACTCGACGAGTCGATACTCCTTGCCCTTAAGACAGCGGCACTCTCCGGCATAGATGTTCGGATAATAATGCCGGAAAAGCCCGACCACATTGTCGTGCATCTTGCGTCAGTTTCCTATTATCAAGAGCTGATGGACACAGGCGTCAGGATATATCGCTATAGAAGGGGCTTTGTGCATGCCAAGGTCCTTGTCATTGACGACAGGGTCACATCCGTGGGCACTGCCAATCTCGACAATCGCAGCCTGCAGATGAATTTTGAGGTAAACGGCGTGATCTATGACAGGGACTTTGCAGTGATGACAAGGGAAAGATTCATGGATGATCTCAAGGACTCCACAGAGATAGACCCGGATATATTCAGGCAGCGCAGCGGATTTGAGAAGACAAAGGAATCCATGGCGCGCATACTCTCGCCATTGCTCTGAAAATATCTGTCAGGCCGCTACAAAGCCCGCATTGTTCCAGTCCTTTATTGTGAAGGCAAAGACAGCACCCCGACCATTGGGATTGTCCTCTATCCAAATCCTGCCTCCATGCCTCTCGACAATCTTACGTGAAAGGGCAAGCCCAAGGCCTCTGCCCTCCACCTCCCTCTCCAGCTTCTGAAAGAGGGTGAAGACCCTTTCCCTGTATGCGGGCTCAATACCCGGGCCGTTGTCAGTAAGGCGGAATACGTATTCACCTTGATTAAAGGAGGTCGTCAGCCTGATATGGGGTCTTTCGGAGTCATTATATTTGAGGGAATTTGCCACAAGGTTCTGGAAAAGCTGTATCATCTGTACTCTGTCGACCTGCAGGCTGGGGAGCGGCTCTGTCTCGACGAGTGCATTCCTCGATGAGATATTGAGCCTGAGCTTGGATACGACAAGGTCCCAGATATCGTCAAGGTCTGTTTCCTCGAACTGTCTGCCGGTCGAGCCGACTCGTGAATATGTCAGGAGGTCGGAGATAAGGCCCTCCATCTGCCTTGCACCGCCAATGGCAAAGTTCATGAATTCCAATGCCTCATCAGGGAACATGTCTCCGTATCGCTTCTTTGCAAGCTCCATATACGAGGAAACAGCGCGGAGTGGCTCTCTGAGGTCATGGGAAATGATCTGTATGAATTCCTCCATCTCCCTGTTGGACTTCTGCATATCGGCATTTGCATTTTCCAGCGAGTCATTGGATTTCATGAGCAGATCCATCAGGGACTCCATCTGTTTCTGTTGATTCTTGATCTCTGAAATATCCTTGGTGCTCTCAATAATTCCAAGTACTTCTCCCGACTCAGAGGAGCGGAAACCGGCCGCAGACTTGATTGAGGGTATCTTTCTTTCCCCTGCTGAAAAATCGATTTCACGTTCATATCTTTCTGTGCCATTGCTTATCATGACAAGGGGACACCTTTCTGAGCGGCAGAAGTCCGTAGGTGTCGTCTCGTAGCAGGGTTTGCCTATAATCTCCTTAAGGTCAAGCTCGCACATCTCGGCAAAGCTGGTATTTGCCTTAATTGTTATGTAATCGCTGGAGATTATCCTCATCGCATTGGGTGCATTGGAGATGAACATATCGAGCTGTTCGGCGTTGAGTCGGGCCTTTTCCTCGGCCTTTTTCAGCCTGTCCAGTGAGTTAACCGTGCGCATGGACACCCATAATGACACAAAGGACAAGACTATGAACAGCAGCAAAAATGCGTAGACAGTCTTTGTTGATGCCTCTACTATTTTGACAAGGGGTATGGTATATATGATTGTCCAGCTAATATCAGGAAGAGGGGAAAAATTACGGGATAGATGATATTCTCCGTCCTTCCAGAAAAAGTCTGCTCTGTTGATCTCTGACAGAGATTGGTGGGAACATCCGAAGAGCATCCTTCCATCGTTGTCAAAGATACAGACCTCTTCCCCTGTGAGTACTTGATCTATATCTTCCATTGTGGAATGAAAGGAATATGATATGTCGGCATCAGGGAAGTAAATCACGCCATCCTTTATTACATAGTCACCTGTGCCCCTGCCGACTGTCCTCAATATATCCTTTTCTATGCTCTCGGATATGACATATGTTCGGAACTCGGCTTCCTTTTTGAGAAGGCGTACGATACCCACAACATCCAACACCAGCACAAGGGCAAGTGCGGATAAAATTATGAAGATAGAGGGCAGGAATACACGCGCAAAGGTTTTCCTGCGCCTCAAAACCACTTTTATAAGGCAGTTCTCTCTGTTAAACAATTTTCTACCCTCCGAGTAGCCATAATATCGGCATCAAAATGGGCATTCTTTGGGTTGATTTTTTTTCCTATTGTAATTTTTCCCAAAATTATCGTTCATTTCTACATGTTGGGGACGAATTTTCCCTTTATTTTTCATGAAGTGTGGCTAAATTACTATTTTATACAGAGGAAAAACTCAGGGAGGACAATGGGCAGAATACTTTCTTTGGCAGCAGTTGTTTTTTGTGTGGGAATCATAGTCGGATCATCGGTTGATGGGCCGCTCTTTCTATATCAGGAATATATAAGAACAGGGCCGAGATGGGGTTTTACAGACGGCGATTCCAATGTCGTCATTCCTGCGGAATATCTCCTTGCCTCCTCCTTTCACGAGGGACTTGCCTGGGTGCTCATATCCCGAGACTATACCGGCGATAAATATGGCTTTATAGACAGAAAGGGTGAGCTTGTCATAGAGGGCGGCTGGGAGGATGTCGGCGACTTTTCCGAGGGGCTTGCTCCCTTCAAGGAAGACGGAAAATGGGGATTCATCGGAAGGGATGGACAGACAGCAATAGAGCCGCAGTATGGATGGGTATCTGCCTTCAGCGATAACAGAGCGATATTCAGAATGCGTGACAGGCGCAAGGGCTTGCTGGCCTTCGGCTTCATAGACAAGGCAGGCAACACAATAGTCCCTGACAGATATGACTATGCAGAGGTCTTCAGCGAAGGCAGGGCGATTTTCAGAAGGGATTCCCTCTATGGCTTCATCAACGACAAGGGCATAGAGGTGATACCCAATACCTATACAGCAGCCCATTCCTTTTCAGAGGGGCTGGCAGCCGTCAGGGATACTCTCGGCAAATGGGGGTTCATAGACACAACAGGCAATCCAGCCATAGACTTTATATTCGACGATGCACGACCATTCAGCGAGGGAATAGCCTGCTGCAGTGAAGAAGATCTCTGGGGCTTTGTCGGCAAGAACGGCAAGTTTCTTTTCAAGGCCATATACCTCGATGCAACAGAGTTCAGCGAGGGGCTTTGTGCAGTTCGCATAGACTCCACGGTCTGGGGCTATGTGGACACAAAGGGCAAGAAAATGGTCACTCCGGCCTATGACATTGCCCTGCCCTTCAAGGATGGCGTAGGCACTGTTTTCGAGGAAGACGACAGGGGTAATCTCAACGGAAAATACATCAACGAGAACGGCTACAGAATAGATTTCATGGGCTTTATACCCAAAAGGGAGCGATACAGAGTAGCCGTATTGCCGGGCAAAATACTTCCATACGAGGGTGAGAATATTGACTGACACAGTCCAAAAAGATCTATTCAGGATGCCCTTTTTCTGCACAGGCAAATGCAGCTATGGCTTCATAGACAGAGAGGGGCATACTGTCATAGATCCCGAATATGACGATGTTCTCGACTTCAGTGAGGGTATGTCTGCGGTGCTCAAAGGCGATAAATGGGGTTATATCGACAAGCAGAACAGGATGCTGATAGAGCCCCTTTATGACTTTGCCGATGACTTTTCCGAGGGGCTGGCAGCTGTATCCAAGGGGTTGAAGCGCGGCTTTATTGATATGGAAGGCAATGTAAAGGTTAAGCTGCTCTTCGACAGGGCTCAGCCCTTCAGCGAAGGTCGTGCCGCGGTTGCCATAGAGCGGCGCTGGGGCTTCATTGACAGGAAGGGACATATTACTGTCACTCCACAGTTCAGCTATGCAGGCTCATATTGCGGAGGTTTGGCAAAGGTGCTCCTGGACTCTGATGTAATGAAATGGGGCTATCTCGACAGAGAGGGCGATATGCTCTATATGTTTGAGGCATATCTGGCAGGAGATTTCTCAGAAAGCGACCTTGCTCCCGTGAATGTGGAGAACACCTTTGGCTTCATAGACAGGCAGGGTATGTATCGCATACAGCCCGACTATATTTCCGCCGGCTCATTCTCAGAAGGGCTTGCACCTGTGCAACTCCCATACGAATGGGACGAGGTTGAGATAAAGGGTGTCAAGCAATATATGGCAAGAGGAGCCAAATATATTTTCATAGACAAAGATGGCAAGCGCGTGCTTGAGGACGGATGGGATTTTGCCAACCCATTCAGCGAGGGGCTTTCTGCTGTGATGCACCACAGCAAATGGGGATATATCGACAGGGAGGGTCGCGCTGTCATACCCTATGAATTCGACACAGCCTGCAATTTTGATGGAGGACTTGCCTTCTGCCAGAAGGGCAATCTCTGGGGCTATATCGACAAAAATGGCAACTGGGTGCGGGCATCCCGGAAATGACTGCAATAAAATTAGCCGCTCTGAATGATACTTAGCAGTCTAATATTCTATAGATCAATACTTATCGATTGCCATCGAAAAGAATTAACCGTTATTGCCCCAATCTAGGGCTGCCCCTATCGACAATGATAAATCTCATCTTTTAACAGCCTCTCTAATTCACAAAGGATAAAATGGATTTTGAAAGCCCTCAGAGTCGCTGGCCGTCCTGTGCCTGTTTGCGGACCTTGTCGTCCTTCTGTCCGGGCTCTGTGTCAGGCTCTATTGTCTGAGGACGTGTGATGATGCGGTGTTGATATCGCTCCTCGCCGAAGTCCTCAGGCCTGTTGGAGACAGGAACCATCGGTGTACCGGGAACATTTCCATATATATTGGCTCCCGAGCCTTCTACATCCTCCACAGCAGGGGTATCGGAATTGTCGACATCGCAGCCGTGTTCGACGTGCACATCTGGATGGTCGGCTACATATTTTCTGATGCCTGCGCAGGTATTGTCGCCGAATGGGTTGTCGTAGATATAGAGTTCCTCTATGGATGGCAGCCCGTAAATCGGGGTGATGTCGAGATCGGCGAGGCTGTTGGCGGCAAGATCGATGCGCCACAGAAGCGATGCAGAGCGAAGAGGCTCCAGATCAAGATAGGCAATGCCGTTGTGGAAGAGGTCGAGCTGCTCCAGATGGGGGCATTTTGCCAATGGCATAAGATCGATATCCGCAATCTGGTTAAAAGAGGCCCACAGCCCCTTGAATTTTTCGCCGGAGACAATGCCCGAAAGATCAATGCTTACAAGCTCATTCCTGTCGAGTATAATCCATTCAAGTTCCTTGCTTGCGGCAAGGGGGGTAAGGTTCAGATCGGTCAGCATATTTGAATATAGATCGATTTTCCTGATTCTGGGCGCAGCGGGAAGGTCTACGGACACGAGCTGATTGTAGCCGAGAACAATCTCGCCGAGCATGAGGCAAGAGCGCATTCTCTGCATATCTATTGCAGTGAGCCTGTTGTGTGAGGCGTCAAAATATTCCAGCTTCTGGCACAGCCCCAAAGGGGATGGATCGATGAAGGTCAGGTGATTGTGTGAAAGGTCGACATATTTGAGCTCGCCGAGTGTAGACAGGGGTTTGAGGGAAAGCTCTTCGAGAAGATTTCCCGAAAGGTCGATATATTCGACGGCAAGGGCGGATTTGACAGGGTCCAGATCGACTGTCTCCAGCGCATTGGAGGATATATCCAGCAATTTCAGATTCTGAAAGTTCATCACAGGCTGCAGGCTCAGATCGGAAAGTATGGAATTATCCTTTATCACAAGCTCCTTTACCGCGCCTGTCTTTCCGAGCGGCGTGAGATTGATCGTAGTCATCGATGTGGAGTTTATCTCGACATATTCCAGTAGAGGAAGGTCCTTGATCGGTGACAGGTCAATGGTCAAAAGTCCGGGCATCGAGAGTGTCAGCCTCTGAAGCCCTGTGAGCGACGAGACAGGACCGAGATCGACCTGCACAAAGTCATCGCCTGTCAGGATAAGCTCCGTGACAGTCTCTGCATATTCGGACAGGCCGTCGAGAAAGCCCGGCTCGCCATTTGAAACAATTCGCAGAGATGTCGGGCAGCCATCAGCGGAGCGAATGACATCCTCAGGTGGAAGGGGATAACCTCCTATGACAACAGCCAGTGTTGTGTCACAGGTAGAACGCTCAATATCGAAGGATACCTTCTTGGTAATCTGCTTTCCCTCCCAGAAAGCGATGGCCTGAGCATCGTATCTTCCCGGCTCATTGGCCTTGATATCGAAGGTCATGGCAAAGGGTTCGCCGGATTTGAGCTTGCTCTTATTGTCGAAGAAGAACTCCACAGAGTCGGGTTTTGGAAGGACATCGACCTCAATTGTGAGTATATTTCTGACCTGCGAGCCTTCGCCCGGCTTGGTGATGGAGAGCATATGCGTCTCTTTAACAGGCTCCGTCGGCGGAGTTTCCTTTTCCTTCTTCTTGAAGAAATCGAAGCATCCGAAAAATGTAAAAAGTAGCAAAAGCAGCGATAGTCTTAAAACTATTTTGGCAACCCTCATCAGTACCTTCTATGTGACTACTGTGACCTTTATCGGAATATTAATACAAAGTAAATAATAGCTCAAGTCGGGGCTGGTGTCAAGTCCATTGGGGGAAGTGTAAATCAAGAGGGTAGTTCATGGAGACCAACCCATCGCCGAAAAAAAAATCAGTAGCCACCTTCGAGCCTACGGGAAAGGTCTATGACTCTGATCTCCTTTTCATCGCAAAGCTCGGGTATGGCCTCCTCAAAACCCCTTGCAGTGACCTTGTTGCCAGAATGGGTTGTGACGAGAACACCCTTTTTTTCGAGCATCTTAAGATCGCCGTCATCAACATTCTCTGCAAAGGTAATGGAGATCATAAAATACGGCTCGTCGTTGGTGAGGAGGTGTTCCCTGAGTGTCGGGGTTATCTTCTCTCCGCAATCTTCCCACGGCTTCGGCGGTATATCGGGTATGGACTTTTTGTCCGGTCTGTTGCTTGAGCGCAATGTCTGATCGACCTCAACCCGCTCCTCAACAGAGTTTGCAGCGCATCCGGTCAAAAAAATGACAAATACCCCAAGAAGGAATAATTTCAGCAAAACTGGTGCTGATGGGAATTTTTCTTTTATCTTCATGTCTGCCTTTGTATTAGTCTATTTGCTCTTCTTTTAGGTAAATTTAGCACCGACATACTGAAAAGTCAAGGGGGTGTTTTGTATTGCCACCACAAGCAAAAGGGAGTATTTTGTCCTTCGAGAAGAAAGGATGACGTGGGATTTTTTAGAAGAACTCTGATAGTTTCATTTCTAATGCTGCTGATTTTCGGCTGTCAAACCGGCGATAAGAAGGTTGTCAACCAGACGCCCCATCACCTTGAGAAGGGGTTCTCACAGCTGAATGCAGGCAATCTCGACTCAGCAGAGGACTATTTCCGACAGGTGCTCTCTGATGAGCCGAAAAATGGCAGGGCACTTCTCGGGCTGGGTGAGGTATTCCTTGCCCGTGGCGATGACTACCGCGCAGAGCAATTCCTCAGACAGGCTGTGGGAAATGACCCTTCGCTGAGCATTGCCTATGGACTCATTGGCGAGATCTACATACAGCGCGGCGATGAGGCAGAGGCATTGAAATTCTTCGAGAAATGTCCCCCCGAAGATCCCCATTACGCCAATCTCCACTACTATCTCGGCAGAAGGTATCTCGAAATCGGCGAGAATCACCTCGCAAAGGACGAATTCGAACTTGCCCTGACCCACCCAGAATTCTGGGGTGGCCACTGGGGCATGGGCTATCTGGAATATCAGAAGAACAACTACGACGATGCCCTCACCCACTTCAGAAGGGCAGCCTCACTAAATCCCGAACCAATCGCCCTTCTCGGTCTTGCAGACGCGCTTTTTGCCCTCGGCAAGGACACACAGGCGCATTTCTTCTATCTCAGATACATGGCAGAAGCCCCCGAAAGCCCGGAGCGAAAGAGGGCAGAGCAGAACCTGGCTCAGCTGAAGGAGCGTGTCGGCGAATTCGCAGCCTGTGAAAAGGTGACATTCAAGCTCGACAAGGACAAGAACGTCAAGGTTGCTGTTTACAATGAAGAAGGCTCACACCTTAAGGACCTCTTCACAGGCTTTCTATGTCGTGGCAACTACCTTATGGGATGGGACGGCAAGGACTTCGACGGCGGCGAGGCAGAGGGAAGCGATTTCTACGGTATAGTTGAACTCGGCGACTCCACCATAATTCAGAAAATAGAGCCCGGCAACTGAAGCCATAACCCTTCTGCCTGACCAATCAATTATCGGTCAACTATTTAGAGAACGGGCAAAATCCCTCTCACCCAGGGTTTCACCCCGCAGTTTACGATGCATGGAGAAAACCTGCGTGGCTTGATATTCCCAGAACGTCATGCACGGGGCTAAACAATCGCACCCCTTCAGGGTGCTAAGAGTGAGAATCAGGATTCACAGGATTTAAGGATTAACAGGATAAGAGGGAAGAGGGATCGAAATCTTAATTATCCCAATCTGTCTTCAATCCTGTAATCTTGAAAATCCTGATTCAGACTCCCCATCTTTGTCCCTTCAGGCATAGCACGTATTCAACCACCGGTGATGGCTAACTTCTCCTGTTCGTGTACCCCTTCGAGAGCCTCAGGGTACGTTGCTCACCTAATCAAAACACATTTCCCATCAACAACCGCATCCCCCAAAACCGCCCGGACAATATAGACACCGCTTGGGACATTTTCGCCTGCATTCCAGAGGCGAGATGTGCCGAGGTCGGCGACTATGCGCCCTTGCGTGTCGTGGATGGTGACGGTGGCTTTTTCTGGGGCTGTGATGCGAAGGGCGGAGTTGAAGGGGTTCGGGTGGGTTTTTATGGTCAGCTCATCTGGCTTTTCGTAGTAGCTACACTGCCCCGAGAAGGACATATTCATTTTGAAGCAATAAACACCAAGTGTGTCCCGTAAGTCCCCTGTATATATCGCTGTAAAAACATACAAAAAAGAATCTTGTACTATGGCATCATAGAAAACTTCGTAGTTATGACCTTCATGCTTGTAAGAAGCTATGACCGATAGTTCTGAAGTATCTGCTATACTAACGAATAAAAGACTATTACTTCTTGATAGAATGATTGTCGTATCGTTGATAACTGAAGAACTGTAGGGAAAGGGGTACCGTCCATCACTCCAGGTGGTGGTTGATCTCGCCCAACCAAAGGCTGTATCAACTTCTATGAATGTTAAAAAAGGTGATCCCGTCAGACCTATATAATAATCTCCAACTTTCGCCAGACTTGTCAGCTTGTTTCCAAGGTAAGATGAATATGATAAGAGGGTTGGCGAGTATGAATATGTCTCTGTAAGGTCAATCACATTTATGAGGGCTTCCCAGTCATATGGTGTAGATGAATACTCAACACGGCAGGGCATAAGAACATAGGGATAGTTCTCTTGACTGACAACAGGCAGATAATAATCAGCCCAGGGCAGAGAATACCCTCTTACATAGGTTGGGTTTGTGGGGTCGGCGATGTTGATCAGATGTACTTTGTTTGCAATAGCTATCAGCAAAGTATCCATCAAGAATATTTGATTTGAGTACCGTATCGAACATGAACCCAGAGAATCAAAGACCAAGGGATCAGATACATCATAGATTAGAACATCATAAGTGTTGGAGACATACGCCAAATTATCTCTAACAACAATATCGCCAAGATTATCTTCAAGATTGCCCAGAACAGTATCGACAAGTTCCACATGACCTGAATCGGAGGTCTCAAGAATATAGATATAATCACGCCCAGGGAAATATAGATAGCCATCGTGTAGCGCAAGACCTGAACTCCAAATGCTTCCCTCTCTAAGATACGGACACTTCCAGACATCCACCAACTCCAGATTATAAAACTCATCCGCAAAGAAGGGCAGCACAGCGGTAAGGACTATTAAAATACATAGAGCTTTTCTCATATATCACCCCTCAAGAATATCATTCTATTACATGGGTAATATAGCGTTTTGGGGTGGGGAGGGGCAAGGGGAAAATGGCATGATTAATGAAAGAAGGGCATCCCCGAGGGAGCTGACTCGGACTTCCCAGTCCATAGCCCCTACAATTCATTGCAATACAATGTCTTATGTAGGGGCGCTCCTGTGTGTGCGCCCTCTTGGTTACGCAAAATGTCAACCGCCTATCATGAATGTAGGGAACGGACAATGTCTCCCTGCCCCCAGGGTTTCACCCCGGGCTAATCAATTGCACCCTTTCAGGGTGCTAAGAGTGAGAATCAGGATTCACAGGATTTAATGATTAACAGGATAAGAGGGAAGAGGGATCGAAATCTTAATTATCCCAATCTGTCTTCAATCCCATAATCTTGAAAATCCTGATTCAGACTCCCCATCTTTGTCCCGTCAGGGACAACACATATTAGCCGGTGCAGTTTTTGGCAGGCATTCCCATGGATGACGAAAAGTGCTTAGATCTTAACAATTCCGGTGGACTTCTTTGAAGTCCGATGTTAAGATCAGGGCATTCTTATGACCGTTCCTTAACCTTCGGACAACATCAGCTGTTCGCGATATTGTGGAAAATGTGTACCTAGCGATTATGTCTCCTGCGTCATGATGATCTTGGCAAAGAGATCGTCTTTCTCCAGCAACTCTTCGAAGCTGCCTTCCTCGGCTATTCTTCCGCCTTCGAGAACGAGTATGCGATCTGCGACCTTGGCTGTGGCAAGCCTGTGGGTAACAACGAGCACAGCGGGGGAATCATCCATGAGATTGTCCCAGAACATCTTCTCTGTGTCGGCATCCATGGCTGCTGTGCAGTCATCAAGAAGCAGGAGTAGTGGCTTGCGCAGGAGCGTCCGGGCTATGGAGAGACGCTGCTTCTGGCCGCCGGACAGGGACAGCCCCTTCTGACCGAGCTTTGTGTCCATGCCTTCGGGGAAGGTGGCGATCTCCTCTATCATCTTGGCGGTTGAAAGGGCATTCTCCATCTCACGCTCTGTGAAGGAATCGCCGAGCAGGAGATTGCCCCTTATGGTCTCTGAGAAAAGCACGCTCTCCTGCCTTACATATCCAATAAGACTTGAAATTTCCCCTGGGTGAATATCCCGGGCTGGCAGACCATTTAGAGTTATGTCGCCGGATGTGGGATCGAGATTTCGCTGGACAAGCTCAAGGAGCGTTGTCTTGCCGGAGCCGACACGCCCGACAATGGCTACCTTTTCGCCCGGGGCAATGGAGAAGGAAATATCCCGCAGTACGTCATCTTCGCCGTCCGGAAAGCGGAAGGAGACATTCTCAAATTTCAGGCCGTCGAAATCGCCTATGTCCCTGTGTTCGCCTCCTTCCTTTATCGGCGGGAATGCGCCCTCTGTCTCGTCGAGGCGGTCTATGTATTTGAAGACCTGCTTTGAAGAGGCATAGAACCACGACAGCGTCCAAATCGGGTCTATCATGCGCTGGAGATAGATGATGAACATCAGGAATGTGCCGAGGGTGATGATTTCCTGCGCAACAAATTGGCTGCCGACCAGAACCACAATGATCTCCCCTGCATGATTGACGAGCATGGAGAAGAAGTGGATTATCTGATTGATCTTCAGGAAGTCCTTTTCCTTGCGTATTCTCTCGCCGATGACCTGCCTGTATTTGCCCTTCTGATCCTCCTCGGAATTGGTGGTCTTGATGACCTTGATGCCGCTGAAACAGGCATCGAGAACATTGTTGCAGTCGGATATGGATTTCTGTTTCACCTCTGTGTATTGCACCATCTTGTGCTCTGTCTTTGCCATGATCAGAACGAGAAAGGGCAGGGGTATGAAGGTGAACAGGGTCAGCCAGAAGGAATAGTGGAACATAACACCCAGCGTAAATGACAGTACGAGTATCGCCTCAATCGGGCGGAGAACGCCGGAGCATATATACCATCCCAGCCTGTCCCAACTGCCGTCAATGTCGTCTGTAAGTCGGGTGAGTAGATCGCCTGTGCGGAAACGCTTGAAGAAGGAGAGGGGCATTCTCGTGTATATCTGGAAGAAGCGATCCCTGATCTCGGCAGCAATGGTATTGTTCATAAATGCCCGTGTCAGAGGCAGTGCGCGGAAGACAAATTCATTTATCACGGCCGCACCCACGAAAATGGCTATCATCTGATATGCCTCGCTTGGTGCAAAGTCGCCGGAAAGCTTATCTATAATGTATTTCAGCAGCACAGGGAATGCTGTCTTGATAGCGATCACAAAGACAGTGAACATAAGCAGAAAGGTCATATATAGCTTATGCCTGCGCCAGAACTGCCACATCCATCTGAAATATTTGCCGAATTGTCTTATCTCGCCTCTCATCAATGCCCCATCTGTGTTGTGTATAGATTGCAGTAGAAGCCTTCACAGTCCATCAGCTCCCTGTGATTGCCCTCCTCGATGACCCTGCCATCGACGAGTACGAGAATCTTATCAGCTTTTTCGACTGTTGTGAGCCTGTGCGCCACAACAATGGATGTCCTGCCCCGGAAAAGCCTGTCCATTGAGTCCTGAATCTCCCGCTCTGTGTAGGGATCAACGGAGCTTGTTGCCTCGTCCATGATCAGTATGTCCGGGTCAAATGTCAATGCGCGGGAAAAGGAGAGCAGCTGCCTCTCGCCGAAAGACAGATTGCCCCCATCCTCGGAAAGCTCGGTATTGTAGCCATTGGGGAATTTCTCCACATGCTCGTCCAGTCCGATTATCTCGGCAGCCTTTTTCACCTTTTCCACAGGTATGTCTTCCCTCAGAACGCGGAGATTGTCGAGGAGGTCGCCGGGGAAAAGGAAGATGTCCTGAAGTACAAGGCTCATCCTCTCGCGGAGGCTCTTCCTGCAATAGTGGCGTATGTCCTGGCCGTCTATGAGTATTCTGCCCTTTTGAGGGTCATAGAAGCGTGTCAAAAGGGAGATTATCGTTGTCTTGCCAGAGCCTGTTGGCCCGACAATGGCAATTGTCTCGCCCTTTTTTATCTCAAAGGACACATCCCTTAAAACCTGCTTTTCGCCGTCATAGGAAAAGGAAACATTCTCGAATCTTATTGATTTATCGAAGGTTATCGGTCTGTCCTCGCCCTCTTTGACCTCCGATTCCGTGTCGAGTATGCCGAATATCCTGTCCGCTGCGCCGAAGGCCCTCTGAACCTCGGAGAACTGCTCTGCTATCATCATAAGGGGCATTATGGCGAGCTGAATATACTGTATGAACATCCAGACAGTACCTATGGTGCGCGTGCCGTCTAGGAGATGTGGTACAGATGTATATAGTATAGACGCTATGGCGATCTGGGGTGCGAGGAAGATGAAAAACCATATCGATTCGTTCATGGCGTAGAGCCGGACATCATAGACAGCCCTCTCCCTGTTGATCTTTCTGAACTTCTCGCGGGACCAGTCTATATTGTTCATGTTTCGGAGCACAGGTATGGCCTTGATATGCTCGCCGAGAAAGCCGACTATACGGGCATACAGCTCCCTTTCCTTCCTGAACCTGTTCCTGAGGAATTTGAAGACCAGCCATGCACCGAAGGCATAGACAGGTATGAGTGGCAGCACAACATATGTCAGCTTTATGTCCTCCCTTGCCATCATGAAAAAGGCGAGAATAAAGGTCAACACACCCCACATAATCTGGAGACCTGCCTGGGAAAAGAGCATGAAAAGCTTCTGTGAATCCGACTCTATGCGGGAGATGAGCTTGCCCGGCGCATTCTTGTCGTAGAAGCTCATAGACAGACCGAGTATGTGGTCGAAGAGCTTGAGCTTGAGATTATTGACTATCTCTATGCCCATATATCCCAGCACTATGCCCTGTACAAATTCCATTACGCCGCGCAGTACCAAAAGGGCAAAATACGCCAGCCCGACCATGAGAATAAAATTGAAAACCCCGGAGGGTATGGCTTCATCTATGAGATATTGAAAGAGCTTGGGCAGGGATACTGTCAGGCTTGTGCCGAACAGAACAAAGAACACAGAGAGAATGATCTCCTTCCGATGGCCTCGGAAGAAAGGTAAAACCCTTTTGATTGTGGCGATCCTGACCCTTCCCTTGGGGTCGTCGTCAAAACGATGCACTTTGCCTCCAGATGGAAACGCTTCATAGGTTTTTTCTCTCTCTAAGTGTTTATCTCTCATCGGAAAATATCGCAATGAAAATAATGGTCAAGGATAAAAGCTCATGTGAATAAAGTATTAAGCATATGGGACATTGTTCTGACGAAGAAGTTGCCCTCAGCTCTGAGAATCGGCTTGTTCTAAGCCTTTGGCTATATCCCTTGCAACAAGCAGACCGGAGAAGATTGCAGGAATATATGCAATTGCAGAGCGCCACAAAAGTGCGAAGGCAAATGGGGATATGTTTTTAGAAATCAGAGGGAGAATAAGAAGAACAAAGGCCTCTGAAAGGAGGCTTCCACCGGGAGTGGGTGAGACATATTGGAGAAAGAGAAGGGCCGAAATACCGACAAGGCCGGCGATGAAATTTTCCCCATAGCCCATACCATATAGAATGATCAAACCCATTGCCAGCTTGTTTAGCAGAAGGAAAAGGGAAATGAGAATATTCCAGAAAACAGCGTTGCTGCCCCGCATCATGACAATGGCGTCAGCAAGGGACAGTCCCTTTTCTGCAATAAGGGAGACAGTACGTTGAATCCAGTGCCCCGGGAGAAAGGGAGCGATTTTCCGGGCAAATGCTGAGATGAGCCTGCCTATTCTCTCCGGCATGAAAAGGAAAAATATCATCAACAACAGACTTGCCAGAAGAGCTGTTGCCGCTGTTTGAAAGGCTGTGGAAATAACCGGATTATCGACGATGTACACGCTGAGAAAAAGGTATGCCGCAAGTGGCAGAAGAGCGAATAGCGAGCCGAATAGATGCATGAATGAAATTGCAAGTCCCCTCTCAATCGGCACACCTGCACGTCTCAATACGAAAATCTGTCCTGCAGCCCCACCCGCCTGAAAGGGCGTGGCATATGAGAGGAAAAGTCCTGCAAGATTTGCCCGCCATGCGCAGGAGAACTTGAACTCTGGTGTGAATATGTATATGCGAAGGGCACCGAGAACAAACTCCAGCCCCACTAGCAGCAGTAAAAGCGCGATTGCAATTACCGATATGCTTCCAAATGCCTGTGCACTGCCCAGTATCTCTGGAAGAATAAGAATCACAAGTCCGAGAATTGACAGCAATGCAAAAAGAAATATGCTCCGTGTAAATCTGTTCATAGCTCATAGAATATCGATTGTCAAACAGATAAGGACAATCTTTTTTTCCTTTCAGGCAATGGAGATCAAAAAATATATTATCGTGTCACTATAAACTCTGCAGACAGATTACCGATAGTTTTAATGAAGTGTCAACTCAGGAAAGGACTGGGATGGATTTCTACGTAAAGGTTCTCGAAGGTCTTTGCGGCTTATCTTTCAAGCCTTTGTCTTTGATCGATAAAGGCAGTGAAGACCTTGCTGCAAACATCGTAAGGGAGATAGTCCCCGGCATTTTGGTCGTTGGTGACAGGATTGTGGTCCAGGAGGCAGGAATATCTGCAAGCATGGATGGCTGCGACGAAGAGAGGGTTAACCTTGTTCTCGAACTTCTGACTCGCTGCCAGAAACAGAGCACCACGCCGGATATCTTCGAGAGAATCCGGGCGGCCAATATGTCCAAGAATCGCTTCATCGCAAATATAAGCCATGAGATAAGAACACCGCTCAACGGGATTGTAGGCATGGTTTCCATGCTCAAGGACACCGGGCTTGACAATGACCAGAGATCATTTGTCAGAACTATCGAGAAAAGCTCCGAGACCCTTCAAACAATAATCGAGGATATCCTTGATTTCTCGAGGCTAGAGGCAGGGAGGGTCCGCTTTGAAAACACGGATTTCAATCTAAGGGGCATTGTCGATGAGGTTAAAGAACTGCTTGCCATACAAGCCCAAAAAAAGGGGCTTGATATAAGGCTTAAAATTGCTGAAAGTGTTCCACCGTTCTTCAGAACCGATCCCCAAAGACTCAAACAAATTCTCACAAATCTGGTGTCCAATGCGATCAAGTTCACAGACAATGGATATATTGAGATTAGTGTAGAGGAGCATAGCAGGGGCAATCTTCTTTTCTCGGTGAAAGATACCGGCATCGGCATTCCTACCGGGCAGTGGGAAGATATTTTCGAGGCATTCAATCAGCTCCAAAATGGCAGTAAAGTCTGCGGAACAGGTCTGGGCCTTGCGATAACTAAGAAACTTATCGAGGCACAGGGGGGCAGTATTAAATGTGAGAGCAAACCTCAGGAAGGCTCCCTGTTCACATTTTTCCTCCCTGAGAAGGAAAGGGATCACAAAAGAAGAATACCTGCCATTCTGCTGATTTCGGGAGATTCAGGATTCATGAACATTCTTGATGAATATAAGGTCAGTGTTGACAGGGTTGAAAGGGCAGATACAATATCACCTAAATACGACTATCTGATAATCGACGGTCGTAATATACCCTGCAATCTCGACAAAATAGCTGCATCAAGGGGGAGAAGACCCTATTTCATCTATAGGGGCGAAGAAGAATCTTCCATGGGTATTCCCACTGTCAAGGATGTTGAGTCCCTGCCCAGATTACTTGGCTTGCAAAAGAGAATCGGGAAGTCAGTACCCAAGGACCAAAGAGAGAAGTATCGCCTCTTGCTTGTTGAGGACAATGAGATCAACAGAAGTGTGGCAGTTTACATAATAGAAAAACTCGGCTACAGATTGGATGTCTGTGAGAACGGAAAGCAAGCCATAGAAATACTAAGCCGGAGTGAGTATGATCTTGTCCTGATGGACATTCAGATGCCTGTCATGGACGGAACAATGGCAACAAGGATAATCAGGGACATAAATTCAGATGTTCTCAGGCACGATGTACCGATTGTAGCCATGACAGCACATGCCATGAAGGACGACAGAAAGAGATTCATAGACATGGGAATGGACGACTATATCCCCAAGCCAGTCAGCCCTGACAATATTGATAATGTCATCAGCTCCATCCTTCTCGGCAATGACAAGACACAGCTTCAGGAAAAGGAAGAGACAAAGGTTACATTTGACAGGGAGGAATTGCTCAGAAGAACAATGGGCAATCATCAGATAATGGAGAAGGTTCTATCCCTATTCAGGGAAAGACTTCCCGAATATGTCGATGATATAATCACATCAATAACTGCTGGTGACTACAATGGAGCGAGGATACACAGCCATACACTCAAGGGTGCGGCTGCAAATATCAGTGCCGGCAGACTCTTCACAATAACGAGGGAGATCTGTCTGACAGAAGGTGAGATCAGGACGCAGTTCATCAACTGCCTCAAGCGCGCAAAGAAAGAGTTTCTGGATACAACAAAGAAGAAAGGTATAGAATGAGAACACTAATTGCAGAGGACGACTTTCTCAGTAGGAATCTTCTACTTAGCCTTCTATCGCCCTATGGTCGCTGTGATGTAGCGGTCAACGGCAGGGAGGCATTCAAGGCCTTTGAACAGGGGCTGGAAAACGGAAGAAAATATGACCTCGTTTGTCTTGATATAATGATGCCGATGCTATCAGGCAAGGAGGTACTCATGAGAATAAGGAAGCTGGAAAAGCAGAGAAATCTTCTCGGTCTGTCCGGCGTTAAGATAATCATGACTACAGTGATCGAAGACCCTGAAATGATCATGGACTCCTTCAAGGAACAGTGCGATGCATACATAGTCAAACCCATAGATCTCAGACATCTGCAGAAACACCTCATAGACCTCGGTCTCCTCGACAGGGAGGATCTCTTTGCAGCCTGAGACAGTACTCATAGTCGATGACGACATTGTCAGCCTCTCTGTATTAGAGAATATAGTTAAAAACTCATATGCCACCCTTACTGCACAGAGCGGAACAGCAGCTCTGGAGCTCATCGAAAGCCATTGCCCTGACCTTGTGCTCCTTGACATCAATCTTCCGGATATGTCGGGTTTCGATGTCATAGCCAGAAAAAGGGAAGGAGTATTTCTGCCCTTTATCTTCATGACAGCAAGTACCGAGGACAAGGTAAGGGCATTCATGGAGGGTGGAGTGGACTATATCACAAAGCCCTTCGATCCCGATGAGGTGGTGGCCAGAATAGAGACACATCTGAGGATAAAAAGGGAGCTTTCCGAGCTGTCTTCGGATAATCTGAAGCTCTCAGAGATAGTTCAGGGGCAGACAAGGGAGCTTATAACAGCCGAAAGACACTCGGCATTCAGCCTCATGATTCAGGGGATAGTGCATAATCTCCGCAATCCCCTCACATCTGCTATGGGGGCAGCAGACATTGTCAGGAAAAATACAGAGAAGCTCAGGGAGAAGATGCCCTATCTTGTTGAAATAGAGAAGATTCTGAAGTATACATACATTATCAAGAAAAGTACAATGACCCTCAATGAGATGATCGATGCAATGATGACAAGATCCAGACAGGGAAATCGCTCACAGCTCATGGTTCAGGATTTATCACAGATCATAAGGGAGGAGATGGATTTCCTTCGAGCCAGCAGCAGGATAAAAACCAAGCTGGGCCTCGTTCAGATATCCCCATATGCCATTCCCGTTCGCATGGTTTCCGCTGAGATTGCCCAGGTCATCGAGAATCTTGTCCACAATGCTGCAGATGCATTGATAGATTCACCAGAAGGCAGAATAGACATCACAATGGAGAAGGAGGGTGACCTCGTAAAGATAGCTGTGGAGAACAATGGCCCTTCTATACCTGAGCAGATCAAGGAAAAGATTTTCGAGCCTTTCTTCACGACAAAGCATCGATGGAATCAGGAGGGTGGAAAGGACAAGCCCATAGGTACAGGGCTGGGACTTTATACCAGCAGGGATATCATCCAGAGACATGGCGGCAGTATCACCCTTGTATCGGGAGATTGGGGAACAAGGTTCACAGTTTCCCTGCCCCTTGCCGGAACTTCCAAGGCTGCCTGAACTTCTTTTAATTGACTTCAACCATTTTTTTCCTACATTATATTTATGAAATATGCCGGACACATACTTTTCTTCATTCTTGCAATACAGCTCTTTGGACTTATCCCCACAGAAAGACTCGCCAATCAACTGCCACAGAGCAGCGATTTCCGGCAATGCAAGATACTGCTCAGAAATGATCTGAACTTCGAAAGCCTCCAAGGTTCCCGTCAGGAGAGAATTGCAGAGGCCAAGGGGATCAGCGAGGATTTTTCGTTGCCTCTCAAGGCTCTTCTGGAGGGGCTTGAAGCCCAGGGGCATGTCAGAGATCTGCACATGCTCTGGATAGTCCCGGGTGCCCTCTTTGAGGCTGATGCCCATGCCATTCGCAGCCTAATCTCCTATCCATTGGACGGCTTTATTGACCTCGATCCGCCTCTCCCCGCTCTTATGGAGAGCTATGACACAGGTGGCGCAATGGAGACAGAGGACTGGGACACACTGGCATGGGGTGTACAGAGGAGCCAGGCCAGCGCAGTCTGGAAGAATTATGGATTGACTGGCAGGGGTGTCAGGGTTGCGATTTTCGACACCGGCATTCAGCCCAATCATCCGGATCTAATCGACAATCTTTGGGTTAATCGGGGAGAGATACCCAGAAATGGTATAGATGATGACGAGAATGGATACATTGACGATGAACATGGCTATGACTTTGTTTCCAATCGAATTCAATACGACGACAGAGGTCACGGTACACATGTTGCCGGAACTGTGGCCGGAACCGGTGCAGCAGGTATGAAGTCCGGCGTTGCCCCTGATGTTGAACTTATGTCCGTTAAGGTGATAAATGATGAGGGATCGGGCATAGTCGGCAATTCATGGCGGGGCGTTGAGTATGCACTGCTTATGAAGGCACACATAGCCAACCTTTCTATAGGGTGGACATATCGTGAAGGCCTCGACAGAGGTGGCTGGCGTGCAGTGGTGGAAAATGCCAAGGATCTTGGATTGCTATTCTGTGTTGCCTGCGGCAATGAGGGTGGGGATGAAGAATCCTGTGATGACCTGCGTTGCCCCGGCGATGTACCCGATGCCTTCAGCATTGGGGCCCATGTCTATGCAGGATATTATGCCGGTTTCTCGGGTGTCGGTCCTGTATGCTGGGATGATGTAGATCCATACTATGATTATCCATTTCCGCCGGGACTGACCAAACCGGATATACTCGGTCCGGGTGACGATATCCCCTCCTGTGCTCTTACCGGAGACTATGTCCTCAAAAGTGGTACTTCAATGGCAACACCCCATGTTGCAGGGGTCTGTGCCCTGCTTATGCAGATGGACACTACACGTTCTCCCGACTTTATCGAGGCATTGATCGAATCGACAGCCCATGATATTGGCATAGTAGGCCACGACAACAGAAACGGCTGGGGTCGAATGCAGGCCGAGCAAGCGGTTCTCATGGCAATAGGCTGGCCCGGCTGGATCAGAATCACCTCTCTGCCGAATATCACATTTCATTTTGAACCACAGGGGCTAAAGGCCAGTACCGACGATACGGGCGAGCTTATCCTCTGTGCACGGGGTGGTGTTGAATATACCTTCACCACAGATGCCTTTGGATTCTGGCCGGATTCAGGTTCAGTTACCTTTGCGCCGGATACAACCGAGATCAGCATTTTTCCTTCAGCTTCGGATTCCTTTCCCCTTCTCATTGAGGTTCTGGACATGGCAACCCTTGAGCCGATTGAGGCCACAGTCTATTCTGATAGGGGAGATACGGCAGAATATACAGAGGGTTTTCACACCGGTCTTTGGGGCTGGGAATCTCATCCGACAGTCGTCCATGCAGACAAGGTCGGCTATAGATCGGAAATGGCCATATTCCCCAATGACGACAGACGAAAGAGGCTATTCCTCCACAGGGCAAATCAAATGGAAACATTTGATGGTTTCTACTGGGACGGTGATTTCGAGTTCGGTTTACCCCTTCTCGAAGAGCCGATGCCAAGGAGCGGACTGTCATGCCTGGCTACATCACTTTCCGGCAACTACTCAGATCTCTCAGATTCGAGGGTGATTACAACCGACTGGTTTACTCCGGCGGATTCCACAGCACTTCTGACCTTCTTTCACTGGTACGAGATAGAGGCGACTACATGGGGGATATGGGACGGCGGCAATGTTCAGGTTCGCACCAGTACAGATACCACCTGGCGCATCATCCATCCCCTTTCGAGATATCCCGGTCATGTTGACGATTTCAATGAGCTTATGGCCTGGCAACCTGCTATTTCCGGTACTCTCTGGGGTATATGGTGGCAACAGGAGGTCTTCCCCCTCGCAGATTATGCAGGAGAATCAATTAAGTTCATGTTCCGTTTCGCTTCCGATGACAACACCAACTATCGGGGCTGGTATATTGACGACTTTCTCTTCACCGAAACAGAGCTTCACCCGCCTGTCATTCGCAATTCGCTCACAGGTTCCGAGGGTGACACACTGAGATTTTTCTGCGAAGCTTTCGGCATATATGAACCGATCGACACCTCCGGTGTGTATATGCACTATATCATGACTGACTTTGGCGGTATTGCTCTTGAGGACAGCTTAAGAATGACCTGGTCAACCGGTACCGATGCTTTCAACGCAGCACTAGGTATGCCATTTTATGCAGAGATCGATTACTTTTTCTCCGCGCGGGACGATGCGGGACTGTGGACACGTTATCCTGCCGACAGCAGCCTCCATGTGAGCTTTGGCGGAGATAGCATACCACCTGTAATTCACTTTCCGTGGTACAGACAGAATATGATCATTTCCGATACCTTTTTCATAAGGGCTGTCATCACAGACTCCCTCACCGGCATCGATACATCCTCAATATCCATGGAGTTTCACGGCTTTGACACATTGATAAATCTCAGCCCATTTGAGATCAGAGGCGACACAGCCCTCTTTGGCTGGCGTCTGCCCTATCTTCCTGTGGAGGATAATATATGCAGTCTCAGCATAGGTGCAGGTGATATCTTCGATCCTCCAAACAACTCTGTAACAGATTTTCTGCCGATACTCTTCGATACAGAGCTGGAACTGGCAGCAGATTCGGATACATCGGTTTTCCGAGATCTCGGTGGCGACTCAATCTGGGTTTTCGACTTAGATGACGGCTGGGAATGCAATCTCACCCGTACCGGAGTCGACAGCCTCGTTATAGGTGATATAAACCTTGCAATACCAGCAAGCTGGGGATGGATTGAGGCAGAGATGTATCTGGAGCTCTCCTATGAGCTCTGGTCTGGTTCTGGTCTGGATTTCCATACTGACCTTGGAATCTTGTATCCCGAAGGCGGATATACAGGATATCTGCCAACCCTTATGAGCGACGGTCTTTCAGGTGTATCGGGCGAGCCTGTTGTCTTTGATGTCCTCGATCATATAGGCAGTATTTTTGATCTTGTCATCAGAATAGGCTCCGATGGAACAGATGGAAATGTGACACTGACGGGTTTAAGGATTTCCGGCAGCGATGGAATCGATGAGACGCAGATAGTAATACCTCTGACAACTGATATTGACGTCTGCCCCAATCCCTTCAACGGAGCTGTTACCATAGATATAGCCGAAGGGGCAGAGGGGGATATTTTCGATATCAGAGGCAATCTGATTCACACCCTTGAAGGTGGGAGGAATATCTGGCGACCAGATGCCTATTTACCAACCGGCGTGTATCTCGTAAAAGCAGATCTCAATGGAAAGACAACCACAAGAAGGCTGATATACCTGAAGTAGCATATCTGACCTGCCGAGGCCGCAACCCCGGAGATTCCATAAATATTATATATAGAATAATCATTATGGTTTATCTTATTCTAAAACGAAACCCTTGCTTTTATAGTTCAGTTTCTTTGTCCTGAAGGGACAAGAGATTATATTTGTTCTAACCGACATTTATGTTTTTTCATTCGGCTGCATTTAACAGATTTTTCACATCCTGTTACCTTTAAATAACTTGAAGTATTCGGCATTCTTTGTTTAATTGATTCTAAAGCAAAGATTTGAGGTGTTATGAACAGAAAAGCACTGCTGATTTTATTTTTTATTCCCTCAATACTTGTATTCGGTCAGACAATGATAAAAAGAACTCTGACATCAGGCGGTCAGGTAGGGGAGGGTTTTCACGGTTTTGCAACTGGGCAGGCAGCTCAGGGCAATGCACACAGTTCGGCAGCGGACTCTGCTGCATATGGCTATTGGACATTTCAGGGCGATTTTGAGATATGCATCGAGCTTGTCACAGACTCCATATGGAATGTGACCGATGCCATGGGCAGAGACACAATAGACCTGCATTATACAGCAAATATGCACGAGAGGGACTATTTTTCCTTTTATAACTGCGGCAACTGTGCGGTTGACCTCGGGGCAAGGGTAGCATCGACTTCACCGTCCACCATCACTACGGGTTACTATTCAAGCCTCAACCGCGCAACTGTCAGGGCGCAGTTCAGAGAAGACGAGATATGCCCTGTTACATACAATGCCACCTTCGACTGGATTAAGGACATCACAACCTGGGCGACAGATTATATTTTTGGTCCTTCAGGGGACAATCTTGAGGCAGGCAAGGTGATAAAGCTGTGGACGCAGATACTTACGCCTACAGACACCGATGACAGCGGTGAATTTATAGACGAATTCAGCATTATAGTCGAGATTCAATCTCGAATATTTCTACCATAGGGGGACAGATGAAAAGATTATTTCTAATTTTGACAATAGGACTGCTCTTCGGGCAGGTTCCACAGAAGATGCATTTTCAGGGGCAATTCCTCGATGAAACCGGATATGGATATCACGGAACATATCCAGTGACCTTCAGAATACTCGAGACCGAATCAGGGCCGGTTCTGTGGGAAGAGAGCCGCAATCCAGATTTCTACAACGGACATATGAGTATCTATCTCGGTGAGGTAACACCCATTCCCCCTTCACTCTTTGATGGTGCATCACGTTTTCTCGCCGTAAATATCGATGGCACAGACTTCTCCCTTACCGAGCTTATCACTGTACCCTATGCCTTCCGCTCCGCCAATTCGGACACGGCTTATTATGTCCACTGGGACTCGATTGCAGGCATACCTCCTGAGATTGGCGGCGATCTCGACTGGCAGATTTCCGGGGAGGATATGCATTCATTGCCTGAAGGCAATGTGGGCATCGGCACAGAGACGCCGGACAGAGTAAGCAAGCTCCACGTTCAGTCCGGCGGTGAACCGGGTGGCAGGGCTGTTCTCGGTCGTTTTTCCGATGCCGGGCCTGAAGGCTGGCTGGGCACAAGTCTATACGGCGCATACGGCGAATTCGACTCCGATAACTATGGAGCCCTCGGCTCAAGCGGTATCGGAATATATGCAAGGGGCGAGTTGAACTCTGCATATCTTGAGGGGGATGTGGAGATAGTTGGCGACATTTCCCTGGGAACAGGGGCAAGCCTCATCCTTGACGGCGATCCCGGCTCAGAGGATGTACTGATGGCGGATGTGGACGGAAATCTATACTGGGGTGCAGGCGGCACGGGTTCTATCGCCGATACAGAGGCAGAGCTCGAAGCCCAGATAACAGATGTAAGGGACATCTTCACAGATAATGACGGCAGCCTCACAGACGATGATCTTTCAGACAATTTTCTCGGCGAACTCTCAGACGTAGGGGTCTCCGGCGCGACAGACGGGCAGGTGCTCATCTATGACGGAGTATCAGGGCACTGGATAGCCGGAACAGGCGGAGGTGCATCGGCAGGTGTGGCCAGTCTCAACAGCCTCACAGGGGATCTTAATATTGTCGGCACAGGCGGCATAGAGATAAGCGAAACATCAAGCGAGATCACCATAGACCTGACCCTGGAGGCGGGCGACTGCGCAGGCATTGATGACATAACAGGCGGCACAGCAACCAATACAGATGTCCCTGTCGCAATTCAGGCATGGAATCCGGCCATCGGTCAATTCCTCCTGACAGATGCTGACCTTGGCTGCACAGGAGGGGCAATTTCGCGCATAGTGCTCTACACGGCAAGGACTTCGGGTACATTCGAGGACTTTGACCTCTATCTCGACAATGTTCTTTTGACCTCCCTCGCAGGAAGAAACCCCCTTTTTGGAACTAATGTTGCCAGCGGTGTTACACTGACCATAGCTTCGGACGGATCCGTTGAGATACCCTTTGATCACAGCTTTTACTATTCAGGAGGCAATCTCCTTGTTACACTGCGCAAGAACACAGACGTTGCTGCACCATGCGAATGGTACGGTACGACAACAGCAGAAGTCATGGCGCGCTACAATGACTCATCCACAGACTATCCCCTGCCTGAAGAGGCATATTTCAGACCGAATATCACGGTTGACTATCTCCCTGCCGAGCTTCCCGATGTTGTGACAACGCTAAACTCCGAGACAGGCGATGTTTCCATAGTCGGTGGCAGTGGCATCGATGTATCGACATCATCCGGCACTGTTACCATATCCTCAACAGGCGGAGAAACAGGCGGTGGCAACTGGACTACACATACAGATATCGGCACAGGCACAGCGGACAGCACCCTCGTGACCAACGGCAGATGGGGACTTTTCCGCATGGGCGGTTCAGCCTTCGGCAATGCATGTTCCACACATGTAAATCTCGGCATCGGCGGCATCACAGGCTCTCCGGGCGAGAATCTCAAATACTCAGCAGTGCTTGCAGGAAAGGCAAATACTGCCTCAGGCTATGCAGCCACAGTATCCGGCGGAGAGAACAACACAGCATCCGGCGATCATTCTGTGATATCCGGCGGTCATGACATCAATATAGGCGGCAATAACTCCTTTGGTCTCGGACATAGCTTCAGTTCTTCCCTCAATAATTCCGGAATAATCGACTGGGGCTCAACCGGCGGCGCACTTTTTGTAGAATATGTGCCCACAGCGGCAGAGGACAGCCTGACAGGTGTATATTCACTGGTAACAGGGGAGGGGGCAAAGTTCGGAGGAGACATAGTCGGAGAGGGCGGCCTTGCCATAAAGGGACTTGCCAATGACAGCTCCCCGGACTCGGTATTGTCCATTGTCGATGGTGTTGTGATGCGCACGGCTTTTGCAGGCGGTTCTGCATCCGATGGCGACTGGAATATTTCGGGTGACGATCTTTATTCGGAGGCTGTGGGCAATGTCGGTATAGGGACAACTACCCCTCTTTATAAGCTCGATGTGGCAGGTGACATCAACCTGACCGGAACGCTCCATGTTCCGGGCATCAATCTCGGCGGAGAATTCAGGGATACATGGCCCTCCGGCACAGGGGGAGACGACTGGGGCGCACAGGTGGCAGAGGTTTCAGCAAGACTGACAGGCGATGGCACATTGGCCACACCCCTCGACATAGCCCAGCAGGGCGCAGCATCGGGGCAGGTTCTCAAGTGGAACGGCGCATCCTGGGCCCCTGCCAATGACGAGACCAGCGCAGGCGGCACAGGGGACATCACAGCAGTCTATGCTGGCACCGGATTGACAGGCGGGGGAACATCCGGGGATGTCACCCTTTCCCATGCTGATCTATCCAGCCAGAGCAGCGTTTCCGAGAGCGGCGGCACTGTTGTGCAGGACATATCCCTCGACTTTACAGGCCATGTGACAGACATCAACACAACAGACCTCGATTCGAGATATGACGACTATGACTACTGGAGGCTTCAGGCCAATGGCGGCACGACTACAAATATCAGCTCCTGGGAGTCTGTAAACTTCGAGGAGGGCTCAGGGATTGATATCTATCGCTCGGGCAATTCGATATACATATCAACCGCCGGCGGCAGCTCAACGCCTACACTTTCTGAGGTTCTCTCCGCCGGCAACAGTGCCGGCTCATACGACATTGACATGGACTGGAACAATATAGAATACGTTGACTATTTCCAGGGCAATCACCTGAATATCGGCGGCTCATCAAGCCAGGCCCTCTGGGTTTACGGAACATATATCAACACCGCAGGCGACATATACTGCGACGACGATCTGACTGTATATGACGACTGCCAGACAGGTGACTACTATGCAGACGACGGTTCCAAAGGAGGCGACGCCACAATACTCGTACTCCACGAAGCAACATGGAGCAATGTCAGCATTCTCGGAACGAGCATGATAGTCACATCCCTTGACATGACAGGGCTTGATCTCGATTTTGACGATGGACTGTGGACGGACTATTCCTATGTCTATCCCTTCTGGGGTGGCGGCGATGTGCCCAAGGATGGGTCAGACCCCGATTCACCTGATCATGTTTCAAGGATGGCAGATGTGGGTTCATCCAAGGCAACCGCACCTGAAGAGGATTTTATGCCACCTGTCTTCAACCTGACAGACGGCGGCTCATCTTCCACAGAGGGCGGCGAGATCTGGGTTGACTTCTCCGAAGGTTTCCAGAGAAGCCTCGATCTTACAGATGACGGAACTGCCTTTGTCACGGTAACTCCCATAGGATCGGATGCGCATCTGCATATAGTCCGCAAGGACAGCAACGGCTTCCTCGTTCGAACAGACAGGGGCGATGCCAACTTCGACTGGATCGCCATGTGTCCGACTAAGCCTGTAAGGGAAAGACATACGACAAAGTACCGCACCGAGGGAGTCATCAAAGGTGATGACAGCCCCGTGATCACCGGCAAGCCAAAACGTTAGAATGTGTTGGATTTGTGATTGCGCCCCGGACTAATCTGTGATAAAAAGATCAGTCGTCAAGCAGCCAGAGCTTGGCAGGTTCTATATCTGTAAAGTGACGGAGATTTATCCCTGACCAGTTGGTCATCACCGTGACAGCAAAGCCCATGGAATCAACACGTTCCTTTGGATATACTATGGCAATCCTGCTGCCAACAGGTATACCTGTCTTCTTTGTGAAGCTCTTGTAGAGCTGGTAGATCTCAATTTCGCCGACATGACCGATAAGACAGTCCTCTACGACAATCCTCTTTGTCCCCTTCTCAGAGCATATATCAGCTATTTTGCGCCAGTAATCGACAATATTCAATATCTGATTGACGCCGCTCACACGGGCATGGACATAACCTTCATCATTGAGAATAGAAATCTTATACAAAAATCCTCCAATCTTTTCCCCAAATCCTGACCGCCCTCCATTAAGCGTCAGGAATATCCCCGATGTAAAATATACAAATAAGTAATTTCAGCTACTGTTTTTTTTCTTTCTGGAAATCCGGTCCCAAAGCAGTTGGCAGTGCTATAAATTCAAAAGCCATGCCTTTGCTCTGTCCATATCTGAGAAGACACGAACATTAACTCCGCTCCAGTTCATGGCAACCATCTCGGCGTATTCCTGAACGGGCATTTTCTCCGGTCTGGAAACAGAGGCTATCTTCGCACCAATTGGCATCCCTGTTTCTTTTGTGAAATACTTAGAAAAATGATGCACATCAATCATCGGTATATCGCCCTCAAGATAGTCCTCGACAAGTACATTCTTGATGTCATGTTCGTTACATACCTTTGCGATGTCCTGCCAATAGCCAATGGAATTCTCGAGGTTTTCCTCTCCATTTACAATGGCATAGATATAGCCATCTCTCTTTTCTATATCTATCGAATACATTTCAGCCTCCTTCGGGGAGTTTTAATAATATTATTAGAACAAGTATCTCTGGTCAACTTTTTTAATCTAAGTATATGTATTGTAGGTGGATATAAAAAACCCCAATCAGGGATCGGGGCTTTTTTTAAGAAAATTTATGAACAGTATCAGAACTCGACAGTCACACCCAGCTGGAAGGAGAGCACAGAGGTCTTCGATTCGGAGACATCGTATATAACGCCGTCGCCGTCGGGATCGTCCTGAATAGAGCCCTCGGTGAGGTACTCTGCATTACCGCCTGCTAGGTACATCACCTTGATATCAAGATAAAGCGGGCCGGACTTTTCTCCATCATCGCCCTCCATGTCCTTGAGCAGTCTTATCATGATACCTCCACCTGCTCCGTAGTTGAAGGCAAAATCGTCAAAATTTGTGGAGCTGGCTATCTCGTTGTCGTCATCGTCATCGCCGACATTGTTCTGGCTTTCGATTTTGCTCTCTGTCCATAGATATGAACCGCCGACTCTGCCCTCTGCATAGGGCTTGATAATACCGAGAGGAAGACCGCCACGCAGGTGCAGATTGAGGTAGGCAAGGTTGTTATTGGTGGTAACATCTACGAAAACGCGGGATATTGTCCCTGAGAAGGACTCCTCGTATCTCTCGCTTCCATAGTTGATATAGCCCCCTGAAAGCCCGATTCCGAAAATGGGGTTTACATTCCACGTAAAGTCAGCATCAAAGCCTACACCGAGATTCTCGACATTGTCCGAGAACTCGCCGACAGGATTGGAGACATTGAGTCTTATTCCAACGCCGGCACCGGCAAAAGCCAAACCAGCAAGCAAAAGCAGGCATATTCTTTTCATAATCTCTCCTTTTTTTAGGAAAGTACCATACTTAGTGGTCAAAATCAACCAAAATATGCCGAAAGTAGAGGTGATATAAAATATTTGACACGCAGGTGATAAGTCCCTAAATATATAGGTGTACTTCCAATTTTTAACATTGTAAGCCAGAGGAAATCTTGCCTGTAGATTTGGAACTTACAGAAATTTTCGACCGCATGCTCGGTGGTTTTGTTCTCTTTTTGCCGATATATGATGAAAAGGGGGAGTTTATATCCTTTTCATTTGGGCATGTGAACAGAGCCTTTGAGCTGGAGCTCGGACTGAATCTCAAAGACATCAGGGGAAAGGATGTACGGGAGGTATGGCCGGGAACAGACTCAGAGTGGTTTGAGGTCTACAGGGACGTATCCGTCAACAATGCCGATAGAACATTCGAGATGTATCACAGCCCCACAGGACGTTGGTTCAAGGTTAGAGCCTTCCCCTCAGGCAGGGGTGACGGCAGCTTCGGAGTGCTCTTTCTCAATATCACGGAAAATCGGAATGCCCGTCTTCGCGTTGAGCATCTCAACAAGGTACTCAGGGCTGTTCGCGGTGTAAATCAGCTTATAACAACAACATTTGATCCTGCGCCGCTCATAGAGAAATCCTGCGATCTGCTTGTAGACTCAAGGGGTTATGACAGCGCATGGATAGTCCTTTTCAACGATGACAATAATGCCCATCTTTTTGCAAGCACCGGAATAGAGGATGCAGCAGTACTCGAAAGATTCAGAGAAAGTTTGAAAAAGGGAAAGCTGCCCGAATGCATACTCGAATCCTGGAGGAGCGAAAAACCCATTGTTCGGAGCCAAAAGGAAAAGACTGCCGACTGTCCCCTGAGGGGCAGTCATCCCTCGGACATTATATTGAGCTCTGCAATAAGATACGGCCGGCGCGTTTTCGGTGTACTGAACATATCTTCCCCCTTCGATCTGACAGGTATTGAGGAAGAGATTGAACTTTTTACCGAAATAGCCATGGATCTGGGCTTTGCGCTGCACAGCATGGAGGAGAGAGGGGCCAACCTCTTCCTCAGGGACGAGATATTGAGGATCAAGGGCATTATCGACAACAGCCCTTTGATAACATTCAACTGGCAGAACAAAGAGGCATGGCCTGTGGAGTTTGTATCCAGGAATGTGACCGATACCTTTGGCTATACAAAGGAAGAGTTCGAGAATGGTAGCACCTCATATGCCAGATGCATATACCCGGAGGATCTGCCAAGGGTTTTCCGTGAGGTTTCACAGAACAGCGTGCCAGGCGTGCAGTATTTCAGGCATAAGCCATATAGAATCATATCCAAAAACGGCAGAATCAAATGGGTGGACGACAGGACAAATATCATCCGTGATAAGAGAGGTAATATCACCCACTACCAGGGAATAATCCTCGACATTTCCGACAGAATGGCTGCAGAGAAGGATCTTGAGGCTCAGAAGGAGCAGTTTGAGCTGGCCGTCTGGGGGACAAATGACGGTATCTGGGACTGGGATCTGCGCACAGGTATCATTTACTTTTCACCTCGGTGGTTCCAGATTCTCGGCTATGAGCCATTCTCCATGCCAGCCAATTTCGAGACATTCGAAAAAATGGTCCACCCCGATGACGTAGCAGAACTCAACGAGTACCTGCAGGAATACCTGATTGGCGACAGGGACAAATACGAATATGAGTTCCGTATGCGCCACAGGGATGGGACATATCGCTGGATACTGACAAGGGGAGCCGCAGTCCGCGGCGAAAACAGAAAGGCACTCAGGCTTGTTGGATCCCACTCGGACATCACAAAACGCAAGAACATGGAGATGGAGCTCAAGAGAAAATCAGAGCTCCTTGACCAGTCCCAGCGTATAGCCAAGACAGGTGGATGGGAATATGACAGCGATAATGGACAGTTTATAACAACGGCAGAGTTCTGCAGACTGCTGAACATCGAGCAGAAGCGAATGGTAGCTCTTTCGACCCTCGAAGGCATTCTTCCGGAATCTGAAAGGGAGAAATTGAGCCGTTTCTTCAGGATGCTCAAGCACTCAAAGGACAGAGAGAGCTTCGAGACATATATTGAAGCTGGTGATGACAGAAGATGGCTGGAATTTGTCGGATCAAGGGAGGAAGAAGGTCATTATATCGGGGCTGTGAGGGATGTTACCGAGCGGATAATCCTCGAGGATAAGGTCAAGCAGGAAAAGGAGATGCTCGGTCAGATTCTCTCTGCCATGGAGATGGGTTTAATACTCTACGATCGAAATCTGGAGATACTCTGGAGCAATAACTGGATCAAGAAAACCTTCCCCCTGACCCAGTTAAAGGGGCAGAAATGCTTCAAGGCGATACAGGATAATGACAGCATATGTCGGGGCTGTCCGGTGGTTGAAGCCTTTAGCACCGGAAAGACAACAACTCAGGAGCTTTACAATAAATTTATAGACAGATGGCTTTTGTGTGTGGCGCATCCAATTGCCGATGAAAATGGCGAGATAACTCAGGTACTTGAGTCAAAGCTGGACATAACCGACATGAAAAAGGCAGAGGCCGACAGGGAAGATCTCCAGCAGCAGCTCCGCCAGGCACAGAAACTCGAGTCAATTGGGATGCTGGCAGGCGGTGTAGCCCACGATTTCAACAATCTCCTTACTCCCATCAGGGGATTTTCCGAGCTTCTGCTATCCGAGATCGACACATCCTCGCCCTTTCACAGCCAGATCACGGCTATATACAAAGCAGCAGAGAGGGCAAAGGTCCTCACCTGGCAGCTCCTTGCCTTCTCCAGAAAACAGATTCTCGACATGAAAAATATCTCTATCAATAAAGTCATAAAGGACTTCCAGCCAATATTGAAGCGGACAATAAGGGAAGATATCAAGATCGATGTCATCCTTGAGGAAGATATACCGGAGATCCGTGCAGATGAACATCAGATAGAGCAGATAATCATGAACCTTGCCATTAATGCACAGGATGCCATGCCCGAGGGCGGAAGGATGACCATAGAGACAAAAACAATCTCCCTTGACAGCGACTATACCAACACCCACCAGGGTCTTGCGCCTGGAGACTATGTGATGCTCTCCTTCTCAGACACCGGTCACGGCATGGACAGGGAAACACTCGAACGTATCTTTGAGCCATTCTTTACAACCAAACCCAAGCAAAAGGGCACAGGGCTGGGGCTATCTACTGTTTTCGGAATTATAAAACAGCACAGAGGCAGCATTTTTGCCTATTCTGAGAAGAATATGGGCACATCATTCAAGGTATATCTGCCCATGCTCAAGAATCTGGAAGGTATATCCAGGAAGGATATCGCCGATATCCGGGCGAAGGGAAATCAGGAGCTGATCCTTATAGCAGAGGACGACGAGATGGTCCTCAACCTCACTGCCCTGATGCTGACCCGCCTTGGCTACAAGCCGATCACAGCCACCAGCGGAGATGAGATTCTGAACCATATACGGGAATATGGTCAAGAGGTTGCCCTGCTTATAACCGATGTAATCATGCCCCACATGAACGGCAGGAAGCTCTATGAAAAGGCAAAGGAGATTCTGCCCGGACTTAAAGTTCTTTACATGTCCGGCTATTCCGACAATGTAGTGGCCCATCATGGCATACTCGACAAGGGTGTTAACTATATACAGAAGCCCTTTTCAACGGAGGAACTCCATAAAAGGGTAATCGAGGCAATGGGCTAACTTTGCTGATGGTGTGATGCTTTTCTCTCACTTAATCTTTAATGAAAGAGACGCTTACGAATATTGTCCTGTGATTAAGGTTTGGAATGAGCAATCATTATGGCAAGTATTGCAAACACCTATCTTTTTTAAATTCATTGAGGTGTTTAGAGCAAACACTTATTAGCCCTATCAGGAACACTATGGTGTTGATTATAAAAGACTTGAAGCCGATCTATACTTTATCATCGAAGTGTTTCAAACACATATCATATAGTCTTTGTGGTGTTTGTAGCAAACACTCAGTAACTCTATCAGGAATACTATGGTGTTGAGTATAAAAGAGTTAAAGCCGATCTAAACTTTATCATCAAAGTGTTTGAAGTAATGCCCGGCATCGATGAGCTTTTTCTTTTCTTCGGGGGTCAGCGATTCCATGCCTGATTTGATGACCTTGTCGAGTATCTCGTCAACCGAACGGGAGGTTTCCCTTCTCTTCATATATTGCTCAAGATCAACGACCTTGTCCTGATAGAATTTCCGCCTGCGCCGCCGTCTGTCTATCAATATATATATCACACCACCGACTATGCCGCCGAGATGGGCAAGATGGGCAATGCCCGAACGTGTTCCGGATATCGATGAGAAAAGCTCAATAGCACCGATTATGATCACAAATACCCATGCCTTCATAGGTATCACAAAGTAGAAATAAATGATTCTGTTGGGATCTATCATTGCGAAGGCAAGGAGCAGCCCGTAGATGGCGCCCGATGCTCCGACAGTCATCGCAGGGGCGAGAAGGAAGGAACAGACACCTGCGAAAGTACCTGTGAAAAGATAGTATTTCACAAATCTCTTTGTCCCCCATTTCCGCTCTATCTCAGAGCCGAACATCCACAGGACAAACATATTGAACAATATGTGGAAAATCCCGCCGTGGAGGAACATATACGTTGCCAACTGAAAGACAAAGCCCCGTCTTATCAGCTCAGGATTGAGTCCGAGAAACCATGTCACAAGGTCAAAGCCATGTATTGGCCGGAGAAAAATCCCGGCCATCGATTGAAGACCATAGATAAAAATCGAAATGATGATTATAGTCCTGGTTGCTGGAGGTATGCCCCCGCGAGAGCCAAAACTGAAACGTACCCTTTTATATCTGCTCATAGATTTTCCTATCGGTCAATTTCCACGGGGATTTAGATTATCCGCCCAAAGCGACAATATATCCCATTTTTCGAAAAAAGCAAAACATCATCCTGTTTGCCGAATCACACCCATCACCCTCTCGACCTCGTCCATTGTGTTGTAAAGGTGGAAGGCTAGGCGTATGTGTCCCTCCCGTAGGGAGTGGATAATTTTTTTATCGAGCAGCCTTCTGTGCAGCTCCTTTGTTTTTTCACCGCCTATGGACAGAATTGAGGAGGGCAGACCTGTGTCAAGGGCCTTGAATGCAGGCGGCAGGTCTTCAAGTAGTCTGTTTTTCAGATTCTGCGAGTGGGAGAAAATCTGCTCTATGCCGATATCAAGGAGTATGTCCAGGGAGCTGTCCATTCCGATTATAGCTGAAAAGGGCAGAGTGCCCACCTCGAAGCGCGTTGCGTCCTCCGGCTGAGGGAGATTATAGTCGAGCAGGTCTGTGAAGTCCCTTGTCGGGAATCGTGACAGCCAGCCTTCCATGGGGGTCTTCAGCCTGTCCATGATGCGCCGCGATATATATAGAAAACCGCTGCCCCAGGGGGAGATCAGCCACTTCTGACCGCCGGAGGCGAGAATATCAATGCCCATGTCTTCCACATTGACGGGTAAATTGCCGAGGGCCTGAATGCCGTCGACAAAGAGGATAATGTCCCTATCCCTTGTGATCTGTGAGATTGCAGCTATGTCTGGTCGAAAACCATCGCCAAAGGATATCATGGAAATCGCAATGCACCTTGTATTCCTGTCTATTGCCGCGAGTATATCATCGGAGGAAGGCCTGGGATCAATCAGCCTGACCTCAACCCCGAATCTTTCGAGCATCTTCCATGGGAGGACATTGGCAGGGAATTCCCCCTTCGGGACAATCAGATTGTCGCCCTTGCACAGCCCGAGGGAAAGTGCGGCGGTGTTCACCCCATATGATGTATTGGGCATGAAGGCGATCTCATCCACACTTGCGCCGATCAGCCGTCCCAGCTTCTGCCTGCAGGAGTCGACAACAGCAAATGTTCTGCCGTCATCGTTGATGCTCTCGTCCTGATATCTTCTGTTGAAGGCCTCCACAGCCCTCAATGAGCTTTCGGGCACAATGCCTATGGATGCTGAGTTCAGATATATCAGCCTGTCCCTTATGGGGAACTCGTTCCCAAGAAATTCACGATCATCGAGCATTTTTTTCTCCTTTTCTTTATCAAACAATTAAACCCATATCGCTTCTTTCCGAAAACAAAAAAGGCAAAAAGAACAGGTATATCATACAGATGGGAAAACTATATATTCAACAAATCAAAAATAATTTACTTGAGAGAATCAAATGGAAAAGCCTTGACCTTAATGCTTTCAAGTTTTATTTTTCAATGCACGTATGCAAAAAATACGGCGGCAGCCCCTGGCTTTTTATGAGTCCTTGGGTTGCAGATGACTGCAAAAGGGCAAAAGACACTTGAAGAACAGAGGGAATACTGCTTTTGGCGAATGATTCCCATGTACTAAAATTAAGGGCAAACGAAAAACTATATTAACCAAAGAAGACGGAGGTGCTCATGCACAAACGTATGCTCCTTCTGGGCATTGTTTTTCTGCTTCCATTGGCGATGTTCGCCGAATGGACAGTAGACTGTATCACCATCTCGATCACCGCAGATGCATTTACCGATGCAACTCTGGAATTCGGTGTGGCAGACGGTGCAACAGACCTTTTTGACTCAGATTTCGACGCAAGCCATCCCCCATGTCCCCCATCAGGGCCATGTGTCTATTTCCCAAGCGATGATCCGCTGGTTACTCTCCTTTCCAGAGATATCCGCGGCACCATTGCCGATGGCGACTCGTTAATCTGGACAATCATGATTTCCGGTTCGATGAACCCCGGAACGATTTCATGGACATCATGTCTGCCTGCAGACGGTGATTTTCATGTTACCTCATCCTATCCCGGCGTTCCTCCCGTATCATGGACAGATATGCGTGTTGAGTCAAGCTATGACTATATGCCGGCACAGCAGATAAAGATCAAATACATTGCAGGCGGCGGCACAGAGCCAGAGGATCTTGAGGCCCCAGAGGTCACAGATATGGATCCTGCAGATGGTTCAATGGACGTTTCGCCCACAGCAACCATCAACTTCTCCATAGTTGATCGCGGCGATGCCCCAACAGGTGTCGACGGTTCCAGTGTCACCGTCTCAATCGACGGTGTCAGCGTACCCGATCCAATTTCCTATGCAACAGAGATCACAAATGGCTATGCATTCTCAGTAGATCCCCTTCTCGGCGGTGAATGGCCTGCAGGTTCACACAGCATTCTGATCAATGCATGTGACAATGCAGACCCTGTCAACTGCATGGAAGAGTTCGAGTACAACTTCGAGATACTCGACGAGCCAGTTCCATATCTCATCTCAGGAACATGCGAGATCGAGGGAATGGACGACTATTCCGGCGTTGTAGTCATGGGCGAGCCAGGTCTTGGCACTGTCACAACAGGCGCAGACGGTACATATGAGTTCATGCCGACAACATCCGGCACATATACAATCAGAGCCACATATACTGGCTACACAGCCAGCCCCGCATCCCACGAGGTCAGCCTCACTGATATGGAATATGAGTCCACAGGCAATGACTTCATGTTCACAGAGGAAATGCCGGACGAGTACATGCTATACGGCATGGTCATGAACATGGAAGGCGACGCTATTGAAGGCGCAGAGGTCATGGCAGGAGCCTATGGCTCGGCAACAACCGGCGCATCCGGTACATATGAAATCTCCGGCATCCCTGCCGGCATGGAGTTCGAGCTTACTGCAACAGCAGCAGGCTATGAGGACTTCTCCGAGATGATGACACTCACAGACGACACAGAATATGACATAGAGATGACAATGACATCCTATATGGTCTCAGGTACCTTCACACTCGAAGGCGAAACAGACTATACAGGCATCACAGTCGAAATGGCTGGCGATGCAACAATGTCTACAACAACAGCATCCGATGGAAGCTACTCCTTCGCAGATGTTATGCCCGGTTCCTATTCCATCGAGGCATCCATGACAGGCTTTGAGAGCTACATGGAGTCCTTCGATGTCGAGGACATGGACGTTGAGATCTCAGGCGAGCTGATGATCGAAGAGCCCACAGCTCTCGGCGTTCCGGCACATGTCGGCGCATCCCAGGGCTACATCGACTTCATCTATGTAACATGGGAAGAGCCCCTTGCAGAGGGTCTTGTAGAGCTCGGCTATGACGATGGCACACCAGAGTCAACCCCCGGCGGATACACCCATATCGGTGTCGGCGGCGATCCTTCAGTCGAGTGGGGCGTTCAGTTCACACCTCCAGGCGATGGCTACAACCTCGTATCAGTCTCCTATGACTTCCTCATTGAAGGTGGCGAGTCAACATTTGAGCTGAATATCCGTGACATGGTTGCAGACACACCAGCGGATAATCTTATCCCTGCATACTATGCAACAATCGACTCCGCCGATGAGTGGAGCGTATATGACATCGATCTCGACCTCACAGACGACGACTTCTATGTCGGCTTCTCTGATGTCGTTTTGGGTGCAGATACAAATAGAATCTACATTGGCTGCGACAAGTCCGACCCCGACCTCCGCTCCTGGATCAACTGGGACGGCTGGGATCTGGTCAACAACATGACCTTCGACGGACTCCCGGAGACTGATCTTATGATCCGTGCACTCGTCCGTGCACCAGAGGGTCTTCTCCTCGAGCTGGAGCCGGCACCTGTACGCGGTGGAAGAATCTCCGCAGGCGCGACAGAGCAGGTATCCTACAGCGATCCTTCACTCCAGAAGGCTGTAACAATAGCCATCAATGACGAGAACCCATTCATCATGGGCGATGAGTTTGTTGCCAGTGATATGTTCACAAGGACAAATACACCAAGCGCAAGGGCACCTCTCTACAGAGACATGGAGTCCATGGAGCTGACAGGCTACAAGATCTACAGAAGCGATGCACCATTCGCAGACACAACAGATGCAGAATACCTCGCAACACGTCCTGCAGACTCACTCTTCTACTTCGATACAAGCGTTATCGACGTTGCAGAGCCATTCGAGTGGATGTGGTACAGCGTAGTTGCCGTCTATGACGAGGGCAACTCCGACATGGCAATGCCGGATTCCGGTTTCTATGTCGATCTCCGCGACACAACAGCAGATGTTCTCATTGTTGACTTCTCAGCAGGTTTTGACTATGCGGAAGAAGGCACAATGAACGAAGCCGAGTGGTACGAGGAAGAGCTGACAGCCATGGGTGTCGATGTTGTAAGGACAGAGGACGGCGAAGGCATATACAGAACAGCCATAGGCTACTATGACGCCATCATCGCAGTCTGGGGAGTAACAGACGGCGGCAGGATCACACCTTCCGGCGACGAGATGGAAGCCTTCACAGAATATGTCGATGCAGGCGGAAACCTCTATTTCGAGGGTCCGATTGTATCCCTCATGACATGGGGTTCACCCACAGGCGACATGATCGAAGATCTCTTCGGCTATGAGCAGGCCTTCGAGGACACAATCTGGGGACATCCTTCTGACGAAGGTAATGTTCTCTGGTTAGAGTCCACCGAAGACTGGTGGGGCTTCTACTGGACAATGGACTATGAGCCATTCACAAATGCAGACTGGCGCAATGCCCAGTATATGGCTGGCTCCGGCGCAACCGAGGTATGGCAGTCACAGCCTGACGGCGAGATGGGCGTTGTTGTAGAGTGGTCACGTTCACGTGCCATCTACAAAGACCACGCAGCACCAGCAGGTAAGACAATGATCTCCTCGGTCTATCTCGGAGCATGCCACGATGACGAGGGCGAGTCCACAAGGACAAGCGTTCTCGAGCATCTGATGGCAGGACTCGGCGTACCGATAGCTGGTGTTGACGAGGACTTCGACCTCATACCTTCCGACGTACAGCTCGGAGCAAATACACCAAATCCATTCAACGGCGCAACAGAGATCCCATTCGAGATCTTCAGAACAGGCAATGTTGAGGTCAGTGTATTTGACATCGAGGGTCGCAGGGTATCAACACTCTTTGACGGCACTCTGAATCCAGGACATCACAAGGTCACATGGAACGGCACAGACGACGAGGGTCAGCCTGTAACATCAGGTGTCTATCTCTACTCCGTCACAGCCAATGGCGACCAGATGGCAAAGACAATGCTCTATGTCAGATAATATGTGATTAAATCGATCTTCGGATTGGTATCATATACAAGACCCCCCAGCAATGGGGGGTCTTTTTGTAAAGGGGGGGCTTTATATAGGGGTATACTTTTTTGGGTGCATGGGTCTTCTTGATTGGGCCTTCACATCGCAAAGCCCAAGAAGGCTGCCTTAATGGTAATTTCGCCTTCAAAATGAAGGGAATATGCTTGATCTATATTCCTGACTGACTCAAACCTATCAAATATCAGTCAAACACGACCAATTAGATTTAGCTCGGGGAAGTAGATAAAATATTGGGCGATAGGTTGGGGCTATTCTTGAATATCCCCTTTAGCTCATTTTCATAAGGTGCTTTTTGCAAGGCGGCCGTCTCTGTCAGCCTTGGATTGCTCAGCTTTATGCCCCCTTCACCACCTCGTCGATTACAGGGCATTCTTCTCTCATGATGGAGTACATTCTCAGGTCGAGATAGCGTCCCTTGGAGAACATCGCCTTTCTGGCCGTGCCCTCGTGGGTGTATCCGCACTTCTCGGCGACCTTCCAGCTCGGGATATTACCTTCTGCGACCATCAGCTGCAGTCTCTGTATTGGCTTTGTGCCGAATAAAAAGGCTGTGAATATACGCAATGCCTCTGTCATTGTGCCTTTGCCCCTTTCCAGCGGCCTGAAAATCCGATAGCCTATCTCAAAGCCCTCGAAATATTCCTGCGGCTTGAAAAAGAAGATCTCACCGAGCTTATTGCCCTGCTTGTCCACTATCAGCATAGTGCCGTTGCCTATGTCCCACATGCCGTTCTTTGAGAAGCCATCCCTGACCTTCTTCAGCGAAGGTGGCGAGCCGAACCAATATTCGCCACCCTCCATAATATTCTCAGTCATCTCTACATATTCCTCAAGATCGGTCTCTCTGAAAAGCCTCAATGTGATATTCTTGCCGTGTATCATTGTCCTCCTCCTTGTAAGAAAATGAGATAGACACGTATGTCTACCCCTATATATTTTCGAGATAAAATAGAGGCAATTCAGCGTTTTCGTCAGCAGAAATTTTGACATAACCCCATTTTGTCTTGACTGAGGGCAATTTTCCGATTTATTCACACCTTCAAGCAGCCCCAAGAGGGCAGAACAGCCTGCACAATCAGGCGCAATAGGAGGAGGAGAATTGGAAGGGAAGAAATTGGCCAACCCGGCTGTAGTCGGTCTTGCCGGCTTTGGAATGACAACACTCATTTTGCAGTTTCACAATCTCGGTCTTGCCGGGCTGGGGCCTGTTCTGGCAATGGCGATAATATTCGGCGGCGGCGCACAGCTCATCGCGGGCTTCATGGAGCAGAAGACAGGCAATAACTTCGGATTCTCCGCCTTTGTGGCATATGGCTCATTCTGGATTGGGCTGGGAATAATCTGGCTCTCCAATCACTTCGGCCTCTACAAGCTCTCTACAACGGATGTGGGCTACTATCTCCTCGGCTGGACACTGCTGACCGCCATCTATTTCATAGGCTCTCTGTACATACACAAGGCCATGACATATACATTTGCAACCCTTCTGCTCGGCTTCATTCTGCTGGATTTCGGTCACTTCGGCTTCCCGATCATGAACAAGGTCGCCGGCGTGGAGCTTATTGTCTGCTCCGCCTGCGCATGGTATATGATGACTGCCATCATCATCAATGACCTCGCCGGAAAGACTGTCCTGCCCTTTGGCACGGCGTTTATCAAGAAGTAATTGGGATTACATATATTATGTAAGGGGGGCATTGCCTCCCTTTTTTTATTGGGGAAAGTCCCTTTCTTTCCAGTAAAGAGGCGATCTTTTGTTGTGGGCAACCACCAAAACCTGAATCACATCGTCTTTAACTCGATATGCTATTCCAATTGGAAATCTCGCCATCTGTGCAGCTCTAATATTGGGGTTCATGGCTATTGTGAAGGATTCAGGGAATTGGATAATATAATCGATGAGTTTCTCGGTTCATATAGATATTGCGCACCCAGGCCAGCCCTTTGGCTCTCATAATATTCGATATTAGCGAGATGCTCCCTCTCTGCCTCGCTCTGGAAAAGAACAGTTATTTCAGGAGTGAACGGGCTTTGTCTTTTACTTCTTTGTAGGGGAGAAGTTCGGCCTTGCCTTCATCTATTTGATTTGCCCTTTTGAGGGCCTCAAGCAGCCATTTATCCTCGTCCATGCTCACGAGAAGCGAATGAACCAGCTCTGCCTTTTCGTCCGGTGGGAGCTTCATAGCCTGTTCTTTTATCGTCTCAAGTTTCATATCACTCCTTGTTCTTTCCCAATTATATAATCAAAAATCACAAGGGGCAAGGGTACTTCCGAAAAAGCCCCCCCTTCCTCGATTTTTCCCATTGTTTCCTGAACGGATACCCCTTTTATTAGTTGAGAGCCATAAAGAATTGTGAGGTGGTATGAAAGAGCTGATTGTCGGACTTGTAAGGGTATTATATGAGGGATGGGAGAGCGTCAATGACGAAAGGTTTCAAAGGGACGAGATAGAGTATAAGATTGAAGCAATGGCAAAGGCGAAGCAGAGGCTTGACGAAGATAGGCTGCGTAGCCTATACAGTTCAGGGGACTATCAGTCTATAGTGGATTCCCTGCTTGAGCTTGCCAAGGCGACTAATCTTCTGTGGATGCCAACCACAAAGATGGGGGATCTTGAGTTTATAACGAATTGCACAGACCTAGAACTTGTGTCTCGTCTTTATATCAATCTTTTGCATGGCGATGGCGAATTTGCAGATAGAATTGATGCTTTCTGCGAAGCTGTTGAATCTGCTGGCTTTAAGTGTGGCTGGCCTGCTGCAAGCTACTTTTCCTTCTTGCTCGGAGATTGTGTATTTGTAAAGCCATCGATAGCAAAATGGTTCATGGGCATTGTTTCGCCGGATTTCAAGTGGAATACAACCCCAAATGGAGCCACATACAGAGATATTGAAGGGGCATATAATTCATTAATTGATGAACTCAGCGAGAGAGGTGTAGGCACTCTTATTGACTCGCAGTCAGTTGTTTTTTCGGCATATAATGTGGCTGCTCGCTTTACAAAGCTCTACAGAAAAAGAAAAAAAGGTGATTTCTTTTCCGAAAGAATAGGACAAATTGAAGGTGGTTTCCCTGCTTTTGCAAAAGAGCTGATCGAAAAATTGCTTGAGAAACCTATCACCAATGAGATTCTTACAGGTTTGATTCAGGTTCTCAAGCATTCTGAACATAAGAATCAAGAACTTGGCAGAAAATATATAATGGATGTCATGGGTTTGGACGAGAGCTATTTTGAAAGATGGAAGACATTGCCAACAGGCTATACAGCTGTTGGTAAAGCCGGAATTAGTGGTCTTTCAGATCAACAACTCGAAGCTGTTCGTGCATTTCTTAGTGATATTTCCAACTCGGATAGCCTTGATGAGATGATGAGACTTTGCGATGAATTTGAGAAAATGGGGATTCCCCAGGTAAAGGCAGGGATTTTCTCGCCCTGGCTTCACTACTTGAAACCAACGAAACTGCCCATTCTCAACGGTGCGGTTATCGATGAGCTGAAATCCTTTGGATATAACCCAAACAGCGATGGATATACCCGTGTGATCGAGATAGCCAATACCCTTATGAAACTTGTCGAAGAAGACGACATGGGGTATCTGGATGCTGTTTTCTATGACAGTGAAGATCAGATAGCCCCACCCTTCGATCGCTTTTTCGCAAACAGAGAAGAGGCGGATCTGTTCTTCGATTTTCTCGAGACAGCATTTGAAGTTATAGGCATTGAAAGCCCTGATGACGAGAGGGTGGCGATTATTCTATATAACGACAAGACTCGCTTCAGGCTTACCTATGGACAATTTGCAATGTTTCAGATCAAATATCGAAAAGGAACGACCAATGTCTGGGGCTTTTCGCTTTTTGGAGAATACCAGGAATTTAGAGAACAAAGAGATCATAACTTCAAGAGCATTGACGAACTATTTTTCTATTCATTCCCTGCAGAGCTTGTACCAGAAATTTCGGACAACATCAAGACAGCTTGGGTGGACTCATTGAGAAAGATTGAGAGCAAAGTATTTAGTAAAGCTATTTCAAGAAGATTTAGTAATCTAGAAATTGTCGAGGCCGTCCTTGATAGAGACAAGAGGGAAGATTTGCTCGCCAATGGTTTGGTTGAAGTTGTCTTGGTGTCTGAGAACGAGATGTCTAACTTAGAGCAATCGGATGAAAGCCCAATCGAATATTACTTCCTAAAGGCCAATCCTGCCATCTGGAGTATTGACGATATGAAAGAAGGCGAGATCAATGACTATTCTGCACATTCCAAAAGTGGGAGAAAGCGTCACGAATACTCAAGCTATGAGAATGTAAAGCCCGGTGATATCCTCTTTGGATATTCAACAAGCCCGGACAGAAGAATTGTCGGACTTTTGGAGATCACAGAGGGGCTTAATGAAGACAGGATAGAATTTAAAATGAAAAAGATCCTCGATTCGCCCATTACATTTGAAGAGTTTTCTGGACTTGATGTAATAAAATCCGATCGTAGACTTTTAAAGGGACAGGGAAGCCTCTTCAAAATCAGCAAAGAACAGGCAGAAGTACTTCTCCAGCTTGCAGATAGACAACTCCCACCAAATCCCCCTTACTCATTGGAGGACTTCAAGGCGGAGACACATCTTGAACAAGAATGGTTGGAAAAGCTGATACGCTCCATAAATATAAAGAAGCAGATAATACTCTACGGCCCTCCGGGAACTGGCAAGACCTATGTCGCAGAGAGGCTTGCAAGACACATCACAGCAGAGACAAGGGGCATTGTCGAGTTAGTGCAGTTCCATCCCTCATATTCCTATGAAGACTTCATGGAGGGCATAAGGCCTAAGGTCAAAGACGGCGCAATCGACTATCCAAATGAAAAGGGGCGTTTCGTCAGATTCTGCGATAGGGCAAGGCGAACAGATGCGCCCTGTGTCTTCATAATTGACGAGATAAACAGGGCTAATCTGTCCCGTGTTTTCGGCGAATTGATGTATCTTCTCGAATATAGGGATAAGGATATAATCTTGCCAAGTGGTGCTAAGTTCTCCATTCCCAATAATGTAAGAGTTATCGGTACTATGAATACAGCAGACCGCTCGATTGCGCTGGTGGATTTTGCACTGAGACGGCGTTTCCGTTTCATCTCAATGGAGCCGGACATGGAAATCCTGCGCAATTTCCACGCAGGCAGAGATATAGAATGGCTTATTTCAGCTATTGAACGGCTGAACAGTGCCATAGCAGATTCACACTATGCTATTGGAACTTCGTTTTTCCTATGTAAGGACATCACAGAGGACGATATAGCCGACATCTGGCAGACGGAAATAGAGCCATATATCGAGGAATTTTTCACAGGAAGACCGGAACAGGTCGAGGAGTTTAAGTGGGAGAAGATAAAAGGATAATCGACCTGCCAGAATATCAGCCAGTTGCTATACCGGCTGGCGAGATTGCGAGATCGCAACTGGAGATTATTCGCAGCAAGTTTTCAATGGTTGTCGATGTGCAATCCTCCTTTTATGGCGATGAGTTCACCCTCATCAATAGGGGTTTTGCTGGTTCTCTGCCCATAGACAGGAGCCTGTCCCTTCGCCTTGTGCCCAAGCTGCCAATATCCAATATCTTCCGCATGATGGAGTATGCCTACAACACAGACCTGAAATTCAATAAGGGCGAGATGGATGTCTCGGATATTGAGGATATTTTTCGAATCATTGCCAAGCTGCTCGCTTTGCGTATTCTAATGCGTGCAAAGAAGGGGCTTTATCGGGAATACAAGGACAGACGGGAAAGACTGCCATATCTGCGTGGGCGCATGGACATAAGGGACAGAATAGCAAGACCCCATCAGATCAGCTTCGATTGCACATATCAGGACTTTACACAGGACATAGCCGAGAATCGTATTGCCCTCTATGCCCTCTTTCTTGCATCGCGCTACCCGGATATAGACCCGATTGTGAGAAAGGCTATGCGTATATTATCGGGTGTTAGCTTGCTTGTCCACAGCTCAATGGATATTGATGATATAGTCTATAACAGGCTTTCCGAGGACTACAGGATGATACATGGCCTGAGTAGATTCATAATAGAGAACACAGGACCGACTATCAATGATGACGGGCGCACCTTGCTGCCTTTTCACATCAATATGGCCGATCTTTTCGAGAGATTTGTTGTCGGCTGGCTGCGTGAGAACACAGATGGGCTTGTTATCCATGCTCAAAGGCGTTGTTTTATAGATAGCAATGGTCACTTTGAGCACATATTCGACATACTTATCGAGGACATTCATTCCCGCGAGAATCTCTGCATAATCGACACAAAATACAAGACACCCGACAGACCATCATCCCACGATATAGACCAGATCATCGCCTATTGCGCGACTATGGGCGATGTTCAAAGGGGAATACTCCTCTATCCGAGGGCTGTCCGCATACCCTTGAATGCTGTTAGGGAGAAATATCACGTCCAGTCCATGACCTTCGACATCACAGCCGATATTGATGAAGGTGGCAGGACTTTTCTGGCGGAGCTTGGGATATTACAGGGCGTTCTCCCCTAAGTAAACCTCTTTCTGTTGCTGAGTATCAGGAGATTCTTGATCTCGGTGATGGACTCTGCGGAGAGCCATCTTTCGCGGAAATCGTCCATGCCCACAAGGGTGGCGATGGAGGCGAGGGATTTGAGATGCAGACCGCGCTTTTCCTTCGTGCCGCCGAGGAAGAAAATGGCCCTGACCTCCGGCTCGTTCTCAGTGAAGCGTATGCCGCTTTGAGCACGGACAACAGCAAGGAACATCTTGTCCTCGCCGTCGAGAATGACATGGGGTATGGCCCAGAAGTCCGAGAGCGCAGTGTTCGACTCCTCCTGTCTGTCTAAAAAGAGCCTGATCAGCTCCTTTTCAGGCACATCCACCAAGGGCGAAAGACCCTTTGTTACGATTCCCAGAAGTGCTTCAAAATCCATGGATTGCTCTATGTCGTATATCTGGGCGTCCCTGACCAGCTGATCGAAGCTGTCCTGCTCTATGTCGTCACGGCTGACTATTATCTCGCGCAGCTCGTCTTCAAGCAGATCTTCGGTCAAGCGATTGTCCGTTATACGCTTCAGAAGGTGCAAAAGGGCATATTCCCCTGACTTGAGCTTTCTGCCGTAGAAAAAGTATATGCCAAAGCTGATGAAAAGCAGCGCAAGGCTGAACTCGATTGCATCCAGCCCCAGATCGATAATGAAGAAGCTGAAGACAATCACAGAGGCTATCTGAAGCCACGGATAAAAGGGAGCGCGAAAGCTCGGCCTGTAGTTGGTGATCCTGCTCTCCCGAAGGACAATCACAGACAGATTTGTCAGGACATAGGATGTCAGAATAACTGTAGAGGCTGCCTTGACAAGCAGTTCCAGTGGCAACAGCAGCGAAAGATAGATGACAGTGCCGGTTATGATAATCGAGACTATTGGTATACCTTTGCGCGTCTTTGCTATGATCTCCGGCACAAGGCTGTCCCTGCTCAACGCCATAGGGTATCGTGAAGCAGCCATTACACCTGCATTGGCTGTGGTGAAAAAGGCGAGCATCGAGGCGACAATAATGAAGATATAGCCCGGCATGCCCAGAAAAGTCCGCGCAGAATCCGCAACAGGTGTAAGCGAAGCCTTGAAGGCCTCTGCATCGAGCGTTCCTGTTATCACGAATGTCATGAGCGTATAGAAAATTGTAACAACAGCTATGGAAGAAATCATGCCAAGGGGTATATTCCGCTTGGGGTTTTTAACCTCCTCTGAGATATTGGCGACATTGATAAGACCGCCAAAGGAAATGAAAACAAAGCCTGCCGTGATCAGTACATCGTTTATGCCGCCTGTGATAAGGGGCGAGAAATGGGAGGTCTCCACCTTGGGCAGTCCGAAGCCGACAAAGAGAATCATCAGCGTGAACAGTCCGCCCACCATGGCAATCTGGAAGATGACAGCCTCCTCAACGCCCTTGATATTCAGCGCAACAAAGAAGAGAGTCAGCACAAGGGCAGATATAAGAAGATTTATCCCTGTGTAGAGGTAGATTATCTCTGCAATACCGAAAATCGCAAAGGAGCTCTTCAGCGACAGGGCAAGCCAGCCGAGAAAGCCCGAAACAGTCCCCACAAGGGGGCCGAAGGTCTTGTTGATGAAGAAATAGTCGCCGCCTGCCTTGGGCATGGCAGTCGAAAGCTCAATGATGCTGAATATCCCCAGCATACCCAGAACACCGGCTATGAAATATGATATGAAGATGGCCGGGCCGACCTTGGCAAAGGCAACACCCGGCAGAATGAAAATGCCCGAGCTTATCATCGCCCCCGATGCTATGCTGAAAACCCCTATTGCCGATATGCTCTTTTTGCTCATCTCAATCCTTGTTCAGTGCCTGAGGGCCATAGCCTTGATCACGTGAAAGCAGCTTTATCTCTTGCGTGATATATATATGGAATGACGCTCACCTCTGCAACAAAAATAAGTTGTTATGGGTCAGGTTCGGGGTGAAGCACTATAAAAATCAAAGGAGTAGCGAATAACTGATATGCACGATAAGAGGATATTCTTCATCAGTTGTGAAGTGTCCTTTTCATATAGGCAAATTTCTTGTCTTCTTTGGCTAGGTGATTGACGAACCAGTCGCGGAAGTAATTGAATATATGACGTGTGAACTCAAGCTCGTCCCTGTCGTAGTGCAGGCGGAACTCGTGCAGGTGTTTTTCGAACTCATCGTGGAGTGCGCAGTGCTCTCTGTAGCTTTCATACTGCATATTCTCAAGATATTTCCTCTCTCCTCTGAAGTGTAGCTGCATATAGTTATCGAACTGCTGGACCATTGGTTTGAGCACATCTCTGCCCTTGCCGTAGTTCAGAGCTGCTTCCAGCTTATTCAGAAGATGGAAAATCTTCTCATGTTCCAGATCAAGCCTGTTTGAACCTACACAATATTTTGTGCTCCAGGCTATGCTCATCGAGTTACCCCTTTTCTTACAGCTATTGCGCAACCTATTCAAAATATCGGCCATTGCGCAGGTTGCTTGACTCTTGCGTTAATAATTTTAATTTGCAAGGGAAGCGAGAACACCGGTTTTCGGGTCTGTGAGCCATGTTCTCGATATGTCTAAAGTTTTTTGGATTTTGTCGATTTTAAACTTGACCGACCGGTCGGTCGAGTGTATAATATCTATGAGGGTTGAAAACAAGTATGGAAAGCCCCTTTTTTTTGGGATGGTTGTCGACCGACTGGTCGGTCGGCGGTTCCCTTTGAGGGCAATAAGAGGTAAGAGATGAAATTACCAGAGGAACTAATCAGACTATACGAACTCGATCAGGATGATCAGAAGCGTATCAAGATCTTCGAGGCCTGTATCAAGGTCTTTGGTGAAAAGGGCATACACAAGACAAAGATCGCCGATATTGCAAAGGAGGCCGGCATAGGCAAGGGTACGGTCTATGAATATTTCAAGTCAAAGGATGAGATATTGGCCTACACCTACTATAAGATGGTGATCATGTCCCATCACTTTATCCCCGAGCACATTGATCCGGGCAAATCCGCAGTGGAGAATCTTATTCAGTATCTGAACGGGGCGGTCAGATTCTTTGCTATCCTTCCAAAGGAGGTAGCGATGGCATATATGGGTCTTTTCCTCGAGTCATTCTTTCACGAAAAGACAGATATGATCACCTATATGGAAAAATTGGGACTCCCCATAGCTGACTTCCAGAAAAGATATCTCAACTATATTAACGACGTCTACAGACTTGGCAAAAAGAGTGGAGACTGGGGCGATCTTACGGAGGCAGAGTTCTTCGGGCTTCTGGTCAACTATATTCAGGGCATGAAGATCATGTATTTCTTCAGTGAGATGCAGTTCCCAGTGCCCAGCCCCGAGCTTTTCACAGATATTTTAGTAAATGGAGCAAAAAAGGAGAAAAAATGAAGAAAATCATTCTTCTGATCACTGTTCTGCCCTTGGCTCTTTTCGGGCAGAAGGAACACAATCTAGATGACATCGTCGACAAGCTCGACGATATGTGGCGTGCAAATTCCAGTATATCAGAGATGAAGATGGACATAATCACCCCACACTGGGAGAGAACCCTCGAGATGAAAAGCTGGACTCAGGGCGAGGAAAAGGCTTTCATACTCATCGAAGCACCCAAGAAGGACGCAGGCACAGCAACACTAAAGATAGAGAACGAGATGTGGAATTACCTTCCTAATACAGGCAAGGTAATAAAGATACCGCCTTCGATGATGATGGGGAGCTGGATGGGCTCGGACTTTACCAATGACGACCTTGTGCGCGAGTCAAGCTATCAGGACGACTATGATGTGAAGCTCTTCCGCCCTGAAGGTGCACAGGAGGGCAGGCTCTATCTGGAGATGATACCCCATGAGGACGCCCCGGTTGTCTGGGGACGCATAGTTACGGAGATTCGCGAGAGCGACTACCTGCCGGTGAAGATGGACTATTTCGACGAGGACGGTGAGCTTATGCGCCGGATGCGCTTCGAGGACATCAAGGAGCTCGGTGGAAGGACAATTCCGACTGTAATGGTGCTTGAACCAATGACAAAGGAAGGTCACAGGACAACCGTAACCTATGTTGATGCTCAGTTCAATGTGAATGTACCCGACGACATCTTCACACTCAGAAGGCTCAAACAGGGAAGATAGAATCGATGCCCAAAGGCATCGCGCGAATAACCCGAATGTTTGAAAAGTTAATAAAAAAAAAGACGTTGCCTGCAACGTCTCTAAAATCGGGAATTGATTTATGTCTAATCGTATATATTACCGATGAGTCCGACCGTTTCCTTGAGCTTCTTTACGAAGGGCTGGGCGTGGCTGCGAGCCTTTTTTGCACCTTCCTTCAGAACATCGCGGACAAAGTCATCTGTGATTGTCTCCCGTTTTTCACGCATGGGACCGAAATAGTCCATGACCTTTTCGAGGAGTTCCTTCTTGGCGTGACCATAGCCAAAGCCGCCTGCCCTGTATCTGTCTGCGAGCTCTTTCTGTTCCTCGGTGGTTGAGAAGAGCTTGTATAGGGCAAAGACATTGCAGCCTTGGGGATCCTTCGGTTCCTCAAGGGGTGTGGAATCTGTGACAATGCCCATGATCTGCTTCTTAAGTGCCTTTTTCCCGGCAAACATTGCAATGGTATTGCCATAGGACTTGGACATCTTCTGTCCGTCTGTTCCGGGCACAATCGCTACCTCGTCAGGGATCATCGGCTCTGGAACCTTGATATATTCGCCGTCATATTCCATATTGAACTTGATGGCAATGTCCCGTGCAATCTCCACATGCTGCTTCTGATCCTTGCCAACGGGCACAATGTCCGCATCGTAGAGCAAAATATCCGCAGCCATCAGAAGGGGATAGTAAAAGAGCCCAACATTGACAAGCTCGCCCTTGGCCATCTTGTCCTTATATGAATGGGCCCTCTGAAGGAGCCCCATGGGTGTGACATTGCCGAGAATGAAGGCAAGCTCCACCACCTCCGGCACATCAGACTGGAGGAAAATGGTTGCCTTCTGTGGATCAAGCCCAAAGGCGAGATAGTCCCTGACCGCCTCAATGGTATTCTCTCTGAGTATGTCAGGGTCAGGTCTTGTGTTGAGGGTGTGATAGTCGGCTATGAAGTAGTAGCCGTCGTATTCTTCCTGCAGCTCGACAAACTGTCTTGCCGCCCCGAAGTAATTCCCCAGATGGAGAATCCCTGTGGGCTTAATGCCCGAAAGTGATCTCTTGGCCATCAGCTAAGTAGAAGCCTTTCTCTATGTGTTTTTGCCAGCTTCTTCCCTCCGAGAATCTCAACTATCTTGAGTGCGAAGACCATGGCAGTTGCAGGTCCTCTTGATGTCAGGATATTGGCGTCAAGCACAACCTCATCCGCCTGGAGTATGGCACCTTTAAGGTGTTTTTCATAGCCGGGATAGCAGGTTGCATTCTTTCCGGAAAGCAGCCCCAGCTCACCGAGAACAATCGGAGCTGCGCAAATGGCAGCAACCAATCTCTTCTTTTCGATGTAGTCTGAGAGCATGCTCTTAACTCCGTCATGCCTTTTGAGATTGAGAGTTCCAGGCATACCGCCGGGTAGAATCAATGCATCGTAGTCGTCTCCGTTGAGAAAGTCGAAGGCAATATCCGACTCTATCTTGATGCCGTGGGCATCCTTGACGGTCTTTGCTCCTGCTGTGGAGACGATATGCACCTCAATTCCAGCCCTGCGAAGAATGTCGATGACAGTAATTGCTTCAATCTCTTCGTAACCGCTGGCGAGAAAAATCGCTGTTTTCATCTGTCTCCTCTTTGTATTTTCTTTAACTAGTTCATTTTTAAATATATAAATAATTTTTCATTTGTAAAGTATGACCGACATTTTTTTACAGTACGATTAATCGATTACTTAAGCAGTAATGATAGTGTTGAAAATATAGATTAAATATAGCTCATAAAAAAATCAATGCAAATAAAAAAAACAGGGGGTTTAGTGATACTCTTAATAGCCTTCAGAAACATATTCCGCCAGAAGAGGCGGACAATTCTCACCATGCTTTCAATGGTCGGTGGCTTTACGCTGGCATCCTTTGCCATCGGCTTTCAGGACGGCACCTATGACAATATCATAGATGCCTTCACCCGCTCGAATATGGGGCATATTCAGGTTCACAAGGGCGACTATACCGACAAGCCGTCGATATACAAGACCATTGAGAACTATGAAGACCTTATGTCCGAGCTTTCGAAGAATGAGGACATCGAGAATATGACACCACGTGTTCTTGTCTCCGGTCTTGCAAGCCATGGGGAGAAGACATCCGGTGTACAGATAATCGGCTATGACCCGAAGCTGGAGAACGAGGCCACAGGCTTTGACAAACAGGTCAAAGAGGGTAAGCCTATTGACGAAGCGAAAATGGATGTGCTCCTCGGCATGAAGCTCGCCGAGATAATAAAGGCCGGTGTAGGCGATTCTGTCATCATAATATCTCAGGCTGCGGACGGCTCGATGGCCAATGACATCTTCCATGTCAACGGCATTCTTGACTCCGGCGAAGAGGGAAGGGACAGGATATCCTTCTATATACACATAGACGATGCACAGCGCATGTTCGCACTCCCCGGACAGGTTCACGAGATAGCCATAATGCTCGAAGAGATAGGCCCTGAGCGCGAGCTTGCCAAAGAGCTGAACAAGGAATATGTAGATGAGGAGCTGAACTTTGAACCCTGGCAGGTAATTGCCGCTGTCTTCTATCGATCGATGCAAGCGGACAGGCAGGGTGGATATGTCTCCTATTTCATGATACTGACCATCGTTGCAGTGGGAGTTCTGAACACTGTGCTTATGACGGTATTGGAGAGGACAAAGGAATACGGCGTACTCAAGGCCCTTGGCACCCGCCCCGGCGAGATTGTACGGCTGGTCTTGCTTGAGGTGAGCATAATGTCGGTGTTCTCGATAATCATAGGCAGCATTATCAGCTACTTTCTCATATCGTGGCTGGCAGCAAGGGGTATTGACCTCGGTACAAGCATGGATGTCGGCGGAATCACGATGAGCCGTTTCTATGCCAAGCTATTGCCCAGAGCCTTCACGTGGCCGGGTGCGATGGTGCTTGTGATGTCTCTTCTTGCCGGAATTTTCCCCGCTGTTCATGCCGCAAGGGTGCAGCCTGCCAAGGCACTGAGAAATCTGCAATAAAAATCATATAAAGGAGACATTGTGATCTTCAAAATTGCCCTAAGGAATATATTTCGCCAGAAAAGGCGGTCGTGGCTTACGATGACCTCGATGACCTTCGGCTTTGCCCTCGGTGCATTGAGCATTGCCATGACATACGGGGGTTTCGGTAATATCATCGATGCCTTCACCCGCGCCCACACAGGACATATACAGGTGCACAGGGAAGGCTATCTCGACAGACCTTCCATATACAAGACAATAGAGAATGCCACCTCTGTCATGGACAGCCTCAATGCCGAATACGATATAGATGCCATGGCACCCCGCGTGCTTGTCTCCGGCCTTTGCGCAGGCGATGAGAAGACATCCGGCGTTCAGATAAAGGGCATAGACCCGGAATTGGAGAACAGGGCGACCTCCTTCAACAATACAGTGAAGGAAGGCAGCCCACTTGAGACAGCCGATATGTCCATCCTGCTCGGAAAAGGGCTGGCGGACTTTCTCGGAGCTGGAATTGGTGATACTGTGGTTATTATATCACAGGCAGCAGACGGCTCTATGGCGGATGCTCTGTTCCGGGTCAGGGGCATTGTCGATTCCGGCGATGAGGCTCTGGAAAAAACAGCCTTCTATATACATATAGACGATGCACAAAGGCTCTTTGCCCTGCCCGGACAGGTGCACGAGATAGCTATTGTGCTTCCCAAGCTCGGCCCTGAGCTTGAGCTGGCTGAAGACATGAATCAGCGTTTCCAAAAGGCAGGCCTGAGCTTCGAACCCTGGCAGGTGATAGCCCGTGTTTTCTATCTTTCGATGCAGACCAAGCTCGACGGCAGCAATTTCTCAACAGTGCTGATACTCCTGATCATTGCCATAGGCACTCTGAACACCGTCCTCATGACAGTGCTGGAACGCACAAAGGAATACGGCGTTCTCCGTGCCATAGGCACTTCACCCGGCAATATAGTCAAAATGGTGATGATAGAGGTCGTCATAATGGCTGTCATCGCCATTATCCTCGGCAGCATAATAGGCTTCACCGTGATCTCCATACTCGCCAAGACCGGCATAGACTACGGACAGAGCATGGACTTCGGCGGCATAACAATACGATATCTATATCCACAGCTTTTAATGAGATCCTTCACAATGCCCGGCGCAATTCTCCTTATCATGTCCGCATTGTCCGGAATCATTCCGGCTCTGCGCGCATCGAGAATACAGCCTGCCAAGGCATTGAGAACAGTATAGGAGGTAAGATGTTCTTCAAACTGGCATGGCGAAACAACCTGAAAAACAAGAAAAGGACGATAATCGCAGGCCTTGCCATAGGTCTGGGCATATCCTTTCTCATCTTCTATGACGGGATGATGGAGGGCATGACCGACAATATGTACTCGGCTGCAACAGAGCTTTTCACAGGACATGCGCAGATACACCACAAGGACTTCCGTGAGTCCTATGATGCAGAATACACAATAGAGAACCCCGATAATGTCATGGAAAGGCTGTCTGAAGACCCGGAGGTCAAATACTATACACCACGTGTCATGACATATGGTATGATCACATCATCGTCAAATGTCAATGCAGTCACCCTTGTCGGTATAGACCCTGATATGGAGCGCAATGTCTCCAAGATAGACGATGCTATCACAGAGGGGAGCTTTTTTGACGGCAGCAAGAAAAGGCCGATAGTCATCGGTGTAAAGCTGGCAGAGCTTCTCGATGTGGAGTTGGGCGACAGAATAGTGGTGACAGCAACCGATGCCCACACAGGCGACCTTGCACAGGAGCTTTTCCGCATCACAGGCATCTATGACATAGGCGACCGCACCTTCAACTCCATGTTCGCCTTTGTGCCGATGGAAAAGGCGCAGTCCATGCTCGGTATAGGCAACAATATACACGAGATAGCCATTGAATTCGACAGCTATGCCTATGCACTGGACGACAGCCTGCCCTTCTGGCAGGACTATTCCAACGGCAATAACAAAGCAATCTCTTGGACGGAGATCATGAACAGCCTCATTGCTGCTATGGACATGGCGGACATTGGTCTTGCTGTTGTCGGCGGAATTCTGTTCATACTCATTGCCCTTTTGGTCTGGAATACGCTTTTCATGTCGCTCTATGAGAGAATATATGAGTTCGGAGTTCTGAAGGCCCTTGGCACAAGACCTTTCAGCCTTGCCAAGTTGATGGTATTCGAGGCCTTTTCCCTCGGCATAGTCTCCTGTGTGCTGGGCATTATTCTAGGTATAGCCCTCCTTGGAATCACAGGCATGACAGGTCTTGACTTCGGTGGCACGGAATTTCTCAATGTAACCATCAGGGAGCCTGTTTATCCGACCATGCATCTATATCAGTTCATAGTCTATCCCCTTTTGGTTCTGGTCGGCACAATAATCATTTCGCTATATCCTGCAATTTATACAGCAAGACTCAATGCTTCAGACGCCCTTAGAAAGGGCTTTTAAGGAGGAAATATGGATACCATCATAAAGACAAATGGCGTAAAAAAGACATATAATGACAATTCCGTGCCAGTTCACGCAGTCCGTGGCATAGACATGGAGATACACGAGGGCGAGTTCACAGCCATTGTCGGCCCTTCCGGGAGCGGAAAGACAACATTCCTGAACATCGTCTCCGGGCTGGATGTCCCAACAGAGGGCACAGTGATACTCGGCGACAAGAAGATATCCCAGATGTCCGGCAAGGAGCTTTCCGACTTCCGCAGGGACAATATAGGCTTTGTATTTCAGGCATATAATCTCATACCCGTCCTGACAGTGGAGGAGAATATCGAATATATCATGCTCCTTCAAGGCGTGGACAAGGAGGAGCGTCACCACAGGGTGCTGGAAATACTCGAACAGGTCGGCCTCAAGGGCCAGGAGAACAAGAGACCGACACAGCTCTCCGGCGGTCAGCAGCAGCGCGTTGCCGTTGCAAGGGCTATGGTCGCAAGACCAAAACTCATACTCGCAGATGAGCCAACAGCCAATCTCGATTCCGAGACATCCGGCGCACTTCTGGACATGATGCACGAGCTGAACAAGAAAACAGGCATGACCTTTGTCTTCTCCACCCACGACCAGCTCGTCATGGAGAGGGCGGAGAGGCTGATCACACTCAAGGACGGCAAGATATTCAAGGATGAAAGGAGAAAATAGTGAGAAGGGGATTATTAATAATCCTGCTCCTGTGCAGCCTTGGTCTTGCCGATTTCAGTTATCGCGGCTATGTGAAGTCCTTCTATATTGTCAACCGCATTCCCGGCTATATGTCCAGCTATATGGATGCGAACGAGGAATACACATCACAGGGCAGCCAGAGATTTCGCGGAGAGGTCTCATGGCAGCCTGTGGGGTCTGTGTCGCTGAATGCAGCATATAGCCTTCAGGCCAATACAGGGCAAAGTCCGCTGAATATCGACTATGATGCCTATTTTTCGCTGAATCCCCCCCTGGGCTGGCGTTTCGATGACATCACCAATCCCATATATCCCCAGGGTTCGGAGATAAGCCCTGACTTTCGGTTGACGCAGAATCTCGACAGGCTTTATGTCCGGCTGTCCCTGCCCCTTGCCGATCTTTTTGTCGGCAGGCAGACGATAAGCTGGGGCAGTGCACGTGCCTTCCCCTGCTCGGATGTCATTGCGCCCTTTTCCTTCGATGCGCTGGACACCGAGGAGAGGCAGGGCGTGGACGCTCTTATGGCGCGCATTCCCATCGGCCTGATGAACACTGTGGAGACTGGATACATAGCAGGTAAGGACTTTGAACAGGACGCATCTGCATACTATATCCGCCCTAAGTTCTATGTACTCAATACAGACATAGCACTGACTGCCATGAAGCACAGACAGAATATACTCTATGCGCTGGACATGACAAGAACCATAGGCGGAGCAGGTGTGTGGCTTGATGCAAGCTGGCACGATGTGAAAAGATCCAAGCTCGATTTTCACAGCAGCGATCCCTTTATTGTCCCCAGCACATTTGAGCAGATAGAGGACGAGTTCGCCAGAATCTCCATAGGTGCGGACTATTCCTTCTGGGGTGAGCTTTATGCCTCGGTTGAGGCCCACTATAACGGCGCAGCCCAATCGGAATACGATCCCATGCAGATGCAGCTTGCCCCTGCCTTTCTCGAAGGCATAGCAAGCAATACAGGCGAGTTCTATATCTCGCCAATGGCCAGCTATCAGATAACCCCCCTTCTGACGGTCAGCATTCAGGGCTTCTGGAATCTCGATGATCTGTCATCTGCATGGTCGCCTATGCTGGAGTTCTCGGCATCCCAGAATGTCTATATCGGAGCAGGTGCATATATTGGCATAGGCGAGGGCAATCTCGCTACCGAATATGGCATGTACCCGGACATGGGCTTTGTAAACATGCGCTGGTATTTCTGAGCGAAAAATCCATAAGTAATTGATGAAAGGCGAGCCTTTGGGCTCGCTTTTTTTAAAACTTCATGTAAGGATAGGGGTACAAGACTATTCGCTTGGTCTTTTACGGAATGATAGGCTATGGGCAGGATAGTATTGATTGGTTAATCACCGTACCCTGAGGCTCTCGAGGGGTGCGCCCGTTCTTATTAATCCCCCATTTGTCTATAGTGTTTTTGAACACTTACAATACAAAAAGGGCATTCCCTCGACAGATTCTCTGTCCCTAGACATTCTCTTTCATTGGCTTGCAATGTTGGAGACATAGGTGGACCGTCTTGTATATGTAACAGCCGCCCCCTGAGCGGAGTCGAAGGGGAGCGGAGTTTATCCTATCGGGTAGCTGAGCCTATTGCCTTGAGCCTGTCGGTGAGTCGAAGCTAATCTCCACCCGGGCATCCGCCCACCAGCGGTCGAATTCCTGTTTGTATTGATCGACTATATCGCCGCCTGTGAAGTGGAGGAAATTCTCCGAGCCGTAATTCGTTCCGCCCATGGAATAGTTGGCAGATGAGACTATGACCTCTTTGTCTGTGGCATTGCGATCTATGATGGTGAATTTGTGGTGGAAGGCATAGGGGCATGGATCAAGTCTTACATCCACCCCTGCTGAGCGCAGTTCATTGTATTTGGCAGGGCTGCTCCACGGCTCATCGCCCTTGACAATAAGCGAGTCCATGATAACCTTAACGTCAACGCCGCGATTATGGGCTGCAATAATGTCGTTTGTCAGGTAGTTGAGAGTGAGGGCATAGATGGCGATTTCCACTGATTCGTCGGCATTTTGGACGGCATTGCGTAGAAGGTCTTCGGTGTTGTCCTGAGGACTGAATCGGCATTCTACTGTAGTGCCTTCGAGGGTGGCTGTCTCATAGCCATTGGAGCTTTTGCTAGTGTGGAAACGTCCCCCCCACATCTGCTGAAAATCCTCAAGATAGCCCAGGGCAATCTCCCTGCTCTCGACAATTACAATGCTGTTGTTATTGGAGAAAAGCCCGGAATATGTCCAGTTTGTGCACCCTCCTATGACAATCATGGAGTCAGCGACAAGGCTTTTATTGTGCATTGAATTGGAGTTGTCGTCTGTGACAATCTCTATGCCTGCGTCCTCCAGCCTGTCATACTGTGCGTCATAGTTGTCTATATTCTCGTCATCTCCTATGACCCTGACCCGAACCCCGCGATTCTTGGCGTTTATGACAGCGGTAGCCAGTGTCTGATCCTCGCAGAGGTAACAACATATATCAAGTGTCTTCTCCGAGCCTTCTATGATTTCCAGAATCTCGTCCTGAACCTTTTCAGCACCCGAGGGGTTGACAAAATATGACCTTACCTTGTAAGAGCCTATATCGTTATTCGAATCCTCGCAACCTGCGAAGGCAGCAAGAATGTATGTTGCAAGCAAAATGATGATTGTCCTTTTCATATTCCTCCTTTTCCATATAAGAAAGGGATTTGGACAGGATAAACAAGGCAAATAATATTCAATAGAAAAGAATTGATGGGTTCTATGCAGCCATTTATCTTGAGTAAAAAGGAGGTTTTGTGGAGAGAACAGGTCGAAATGTTATTGCAGAGCTTATATGCGTGACATATGACATAGGCCCAAGCCTTTCGCCATTTGTTGCTGAGGTGCTTAAGGTCATAGAGGCGGATCAGAATGTTGAACACGTGCTCACGCCCATGGGCAGCGTTGTTGAGGGCGAGTGGGCGGATGTGCTGGCTCTTGTTGACAGGATTTTTAGGCAATTTGCACCGGATTTCGAGAGGCTGGGTATAACACTGAAAATAGACTACAGGCGTAGCAAGAAGGACAGGATAAGGGGCAAGATCGCATCTGTTCGGGAGAAGATGGTGTAACACATTCTATCACACTTTTGGGCGAAGGTAATGAGATAGTCCTGCGTTTAAGCTTTTTGAGAGGGGGGATCAAGCTCTTTTGTACAGTGATAGTTTCATACACACGTAGGGGCGTACCCGTGTGTGCGCCCTCTTTGTTTCTCAAACTCTTTTTGAAAAGTGATATGTTCTGAACCTTCAAAGTCCCAAATCATGTTGATGATGTTCATTTTCTTTGTATGCCCAAAGAAAACGAACCAAAAGAAAAGGCACTTTTTTGAAAGGCAATTCGCAGGCGATCGCCAAATTCTCAATCTCCATGCTTTGTTTTGATATGTGAACATATCAAAACGCAATTCCGATTGGAATTTGTCTATTGCTGTTCAAAAAAGGTATAAGAATCAAGACATTCAATAGAAATTGTATCAGATAAGGGAAAAGAATAAATTCAGCTACCATTGTTGATGTAACTGTCTTATTTATAACGATCAGCTTAGAAACACAGAATTACTTAAGAAGCACTAGCCGCTCTGTCAAAAGCTCTTCGCCGGAACGAACATTGACGAGATATATACCAGAAGGCAGACTTTGAGCATCCCAGAGCATTGCGCCTTTTTCGGGAAGGTCGTTGAAGGTCGCAACCCTCTTGCCCCTTGTGTCGAAGATGTCCATGTCGACCTGATCCTTGCCCTGCCAGCTTATGCCAAGGGTTGTGTTGAAGGGATTGGGACCAATTTTAATTTGGAGCTTTTCGGGCATTGCAGTGGATTCCATTCCCATTGCACCCCTGTGTATCCACAGAACTGCATCGGCAATGACAACGTCACCCCCTGTTGCGTCCCTGTCGGAAAGGCTGACATATCCTGCTGTTCCCGCATCAAAGGTATATGCGCCGAGATAATGCCATGTGCCGCCTGAGCCTGTCTGCGCCACCCAGAGGCTGTCATTGGCTGTGCTCATGATACGGACAAAGACATCATTGCAGCGATTGGAGCCTGCCAGCCACCACATATAGACATCGTATTCCCCTGCATCGGGGAGATTGGGATTCCACATCGCCCAGTTTGTCCCTGTGACGCTTGCCCAGCGATAGCTGCCATCCCAGCCGCCGGAATATGTTCCGGTTGACCACGAGCCGCCTACGGAGAACTCAGGATCAATATTGTCTACAATAATGGAGTCTGAATCTCCACCCGGGTCGGGATCTTCGCCGTAGACAGGAGCAGTGATTCCCCTGTGGAGACAATAACCATTGGCATAGGCAAAGCCCTGCCTGCCCTCGTGATCCTCCCAGTTGGTGGCATAGCGTGCTGACTCGTCCCATCCCGCTGTATAGTCGATGAATGTTCCTTCGCCGAGTATGGCGGGCATTGTGGTATTGCGGAGGACATAGTAGTCGCCTGTCTTAGTCCCCCTGTTGTAGTAGCCGTGTGCCCAGATGAGCTGGGGCTGTACCCTGTTTCTGAGGTCGATGCTCTCCGAGTCTGCTGTAGGATGGCAATATGTCTCCGTACCCTGAACGCTTGCGTCAAAGGCATTCTCGTGTATAGACATAAATCTCTCCCAGCCACCGGAATTGGCGATGGTTGTTCTGTCGGCAAGGGTGAGGGTGGCATCTGTTGACCTTGTCATTCCGACACTTACACCAACACCTGTGAGATAGTCCCTCGCATAAAGCCCTACGTCGAGATTGGCGTTCTTCTCGTAGTATGAAGGCCCTGTAGCACCGGAATCTGTGCCCCCGTGCCCGGGATCGAGAATGACATTGGCTGCGAAAAGTCCTGTTATGGCCAGTATGATGAGCAGATGTCTCATTCTCTTACCTCCAGAATATCGCCGGAAAGTGTTGTGATCAGTATGCCATTCTCGGCGTGCCAGTCAATATCAACCGGTATTCTGTCCCAATGCTCCATAAGTAGGGGCATCCCTTGGGGGTGCCCATCTTCGGGGTGTCCAGCCTCCATTTCATCTTTCAAGGAAACATAGTAGATGCTGCTTTCCGTAATATCATGACCATCGTCCACCAATCGGAGTCCGAGTATGCCGCCCTCTGCGAAAACAGGTTTATCGAGCTGTGGTAAGGTCAATGTCTCGCCTGATTCAACATCATAGAGAAGCTCTCCCTCTCCTGCCCTCTGGAAAAGCACAAGTCTGTAGTTATCAGAGACGATTGGAGCAAAGGCGTTCTCTATGTCGAGGGCATGTATCTTGCTATTATGTCTGTGAAATGCCTTGCCTTCTCTGTCGCACCATATATAGCCATTTGCCACAGGTACAACGATATATGCACCGCCTGTGAAGCTTTCAATGACATTGCCAACTCTGTCCATTCGCCATGTTGTTTCGCCGTCTGAAAAGACAATTTCGCCCTCGAAGGTGAAGCTCGCAGGGCCGATATTCTTGCCTTTATGGATGACATGGGCCTTGCCGGTCTCCATGTTATAGATGGTGACAAGCCCTTCTCCGTCGAAATCCGGGTAATCTGTGAAAAGGGCGAGACTGTCCCGGAAATCCGGTCTGTATCCAGCCTTCCAGCCGTCCGTGATGGTATTGCCATTTTCCGTGTAAAGCCCTCTGTACTTGGCCTTTGTTGTCAATACATCGCCTGCTTGTGTCCATCGTGCTGAGATCCAGTCCCCTGCGGAAAGGGCTATGGATATCGCTGCCATTATCGCTGCTATTCTCAAAGTATCTCCTTGTTCATCGTTATCTATATAATATGTCATTTGCTCAGGCTAATGTCAATATCATAAGAAAATGATGAACTACCGGGATGACAACCGAAGAAAGTGTGCCATAGTGTGCGATATATGGCGCATATTTGCCATAAAGGCACAATCACCAATGTGCAAAGCCTTTAACGAAAAACACCCAAATTGCGTAAGTATCTGGTAAATAATAAGTAAGGGGTAACGGCGAACTTTGGCACGGCAGATGCTATAGTAATAGTGAACGGGAAAGGAGCAAGATGCAGACAGCAAAATGGCTACCAAGGATTGACATCCATACAGAGAACTCAAATCTCGTGATAGATGCTGACTTACCAGGCATGAAAAAGGACGAGATTAATATAGAGATTGAAAACGGAATACTCAGGATTTTCGGTGAAAGGAAGGCTTCAGCCTCTATTAGAATCGAGCGGAATAACGGCGCATTCGAGAGGACATTCGAGCTTCCCTACACCTATGATATAGCGGCTGTTAAGGCCGTCTATAGAGGAGGGGTACTCACTCTTTCCATTCCCAAATCGGCGAAGGCGGAGCCGCGTGAGATACCCGTCCACTGATCCCCACCATTCCCAATCGGGAAACCTATGGTGGATACCCCCATATCAACTACCCCGGCTCCTCTGTTCCCCACAGAGGAGCCTTCCCACCTTTTTGGAGGGCGGAGGGTTCAGGCGGATCAGGTATTTTAGTTTTGTACGTAATTTTGAATAGGAAAAAAAAGGAGCAACTATGGGCAAAGTAATAGGAATCGATTTAGGAACAACCAATTCATGCGTTGCCGTCCTTGAGGGCGGAGATTCGCAGGTTATTCCAAGCGCAGAGGGCGGCAGAACAGTGCCCTCTATGGTAGCCTTTACCCCTGACGGTGAAAGGCTTATTGGTATAACAGCAAAGAGGCAGGCAATCACAAATCCCAATAATACTGTATTCTCGATAAAGAGATTCATGGGGCGTAAGTTCACAGAGGTGGAGAACGAGACCGGCGAGGTACCCTACAAGGTCGTAAAGGCAGACAATGGCGACGCAAGGGTTGAGATCAACGGCAAGCTCTATTCACCCCCTGAGATTTCCGCCATGATTCTCTCCAAGCTCAAGGCAGACGCGGAGGCATATCTCGGCGAGCCTGTGACAGAGGCTGTTATCACAATTCCTGCATACTTCAACGACACACAGCGAAAGGCAACAAAGGACGCAGGAAAGATCGCAGGTCTCGATGTAAAGCGCATCATCAACGAGCCGACAGCAGCATCCCTTGCCTATGGCATGGACAAAAAGGGCAAGAATCAGAAAATAGCTGTATATGACCTCGGCGGCGGTACTTTTGACGTTTCGATTCTCGATATCGGCGATGGTGTTTTCGAGGTACTCTCGACAAATGGCGATACACATCTCGGCGGTGATGACTTCGACCAGAAGATCATAGACTGGCTCGTGTCGGAGTTCAAAAAGGATCAGGGCATAGACCTTACAAAGGATCAGTCTGTCATGCAGCGTCTCAAAGAGGCTGCGGAAAAGGCCAAGATAGAGCTTTCCACAACCAGCGAGACAACGATTAATCTCCCCTTCATCACAGCAGATCAGACAGGGCCCAAGCATCTGAACATGAAACTCACCCGCGCCAAGCTCGAGCAGATGGTAGAGGACCTTGTTGAGCGCAGCGTAGGGCCATGCAAAAAAGCTCTGGACGACGCAAGGCTCAAACCCGGTGATATTGACGAAGTTCTCCTCGTAGGCGGGCAGACCCGTATGCCCATTGTACAGCAGAAGGTCAAGGACGTGTTCCAGAGGGAGCCCCACAAGGGCATAAACCCCGACGAGGTTGTTGCCATGGGCGCAGCCATTCAGGGCGGCATCATAACAGGCGATGTCAATGACATACTGCTCGTCGATGTCACACCTCTTACACTGGGTATAGAGACACTCGGAGGTGTTTTCACTCCGCTGATCGAGAAGAACTCCAGCATCCCGACCAAAAAATCACAGGTGTTCTCAACCGCAGACGACAATCAGGACACAGTGACAATTCACGTGCTTCAGGGCGAGCGGTCCATGGTGCAGTATAACAAGTCCCTCGGTCGCTTCGACCTGACAGGCATTCCACCTGCGCCAAGGGGTATGCCAAAGATCGAGGTGACATTCGACATTGACGCCAACGGAATACTCAATGTTTCCGCCGTTGATCAGGCAACCAACAAGAAGCAGGAGATGCGCATTGAACCTACCAGTGGACTGACTGAGGACGAGATCGACAGAATGAAGAAAGAAGCTGAGCAGAACGCAGACGAGGACAAAAAGCGCAAGGAACTCATAGAGACAAAGAATCAGGCGGACTCCCTTGTCTACAAGACAGAGAAGGAGATCAAGGAATTCGGCGATAAGCTGGATGAGGGCAAAAAGCGCGAGGTAGAGACAGCAAAGGACGCACTCAAAGAGGCCATAAAGGGCGACGACATTGAGGATATCAAGTCCAAGCTGGAGGCCCTGACACAGAAATGGCACGCCATATCCCAGGAGCTTTATCAGGCACAGCAGCAACAGCAGGCAGGCCCGCAGCCAGGGGCCCAGCAGCAGGCAGGTCCGCAGCCCGGTGGACAGGAAAAGCAGGGAGGCGATGACGACGCTGTAGATGCAGACTTCGAAGTCGTTGACTGATAGAAATAAGAGGGCAGGGGGGAGCATCCCCCCTTTTCCCTTTACATGCCGGGCAGATTTTCATAATTTGCCCTCTCAATCACAAGGGCGAATACAATGGAGTAAACGCCCTTTTTGCAAGTAAACTGGAGGCCAAATGTTTTACCTTTTCGACCCTACAATGATCATAATTATTCCGGCTCTCATTCTGGCCTTCTGGGCGCAGGCTAAGATGCGCTCGACATTCACCAAGTATTCGAAGATAAGATCACACTCAGGGCTGACAGGAGCCGAGGCGGCAAGGCGCGTGCTCAATCAGGCGGGTGTTCCCGGGTTGACAATAGAGCGCATATCGGGCAATCTCTCAGACCACTATGACCCGAGGACAAAGACGCTCAGACTGTCTGAGTCCGTTTATTCCCAGCCTTCCATAGCTGCAATAGGCGTTGCTGCACACGAGGCAGGTCACGCCATACAGCACAATGAGGGCTGGTTCCCGATCAAGGCCAGAAATGCCATTGTCCCTGTGGCCAATTTCGGTTCTTCTATGGCCTTTCCCCTTTTCATCGCAGGGATAATCTTCCGCGCACAGCCCCTGATGCAAATCGGCATAGTCTTCTTCTTCTTTGCTGTGCTTTTCCATCTTGTTACCCTTCCAGTGGAAATTGACGCTTCCAGACGAGCCATTGCATCAATTGAGGGGGGAAATCTCCTCGACCAACAGGAGATCAAGGGGGCGAAGAAGGTCTTGACAGCAGCTGCCATGACATATGTCGCCTCAACACTCATGGCACTTCTCAATCTCCTGAGGATGATCTTGCTTTCCAGGAGCAGATAGATGGATCAAAAGGATTACTATAAAATACTCGGTATTTCAGAGAACGCCTCGGACGATGAGATAAAAAAGGCCTTCCGAAGGCTTGCCCGGAAATATCACCCTGATTCCAATAAAAAAGACCCCGATGCAGAGAAAAAGTTCAAGGAGGTCTCCGAGGCATATCAGGTTCTCAAGGACAAGAAAAAGCGCGAAGAATACGACACCATCCGCAAATACGGTGGTTTCCGTCCCGGTGGCGGAGGTTTCAATGCAGGCGGTGGTCAGTCTTTCGACTTCTCAGAGATATTCAAAAACAGGGGAGGCTCAAGGACAGGTGGGGGCTTCGGAGGTTTTGGCTCAATTTTCGACGACCTCTTCCGCAGCGGAGGGCAGAGCAAACCATCCCGCAGACGTGGGTCAGATGTGCATGTCGAGATTGAGATACCCTTCCGCAAAGCAATAAAGGGCGGCAAGCACACCATACGCCTCAAGGCAACAGAGACCTGCAAGGCCTGCGGCGGCACGGGTGGAAAGCCCGGAGCACCTGAGACAACCTGCCCACAGTGCAGCGGAACAGGCACTATTGTAACCGGGCAGGGTGGTTTCTCCATATCTCAGACCTGTCCCACATGCATGGGCAGAGGCAAGGTCTATACTCAGGCCTGCCCCGACTGCCATGGCACGGGCAAGGACGAGACAATAAAGACCATCAACATTAATATACCCAAGGGCATAGAGGACGGCGGAAAGATTCGTCTCCGTGGGCAGGGCAATCCCGGCGAAAACGGTGGTTCATCCGGCGATCTGATAATCACAGTCAAGATAGAGAAGGACGCCTTCTATACCCGCAAAGGCAAGGACCTGGAAGCGCAGATAACAATACCCCTTTCAAAGGCGCTGTCCGGCACAAAGATAAAGCTCAACACAATAGACGGGCAAAAGGTCATGCTCACAATCCCTCCCCTCACACAGCCCGGCACAAGGTTCAGAATACCCGGCAAAGGTGCGCAGGAAGGCGGAGATATGATAGTCGAAGTTGCTGTTTCAATTCCCAAAGACCTCACAGGGGAGCAGATAGAAAAGATCACAGAGATTCTTGAGCAAGAGAATTAAAAACTTGACTAAAACGCCCTTTAAATAATATTTTTACAGAGGGTAAAGTTCAAAAATATGAGTGGATGCTGGGGAATCAAATAGTTGAACAGATAAGACTGCTCATATTTATCGGATTACAAAGGATATAGATGATAGAGCTGATTCTGAAATTCTACGAAAAGTTGACCATGGATCCGGGTCTACTCGACCGGGGAAGGCTCGACATGGGTGTTACGGATGTCTACTATCCCGAAGAGGAGATAGCTGCCGCCTTCAACTATGCCCTGGGTCTATATGAGAATGCATCACAATCAAGACAGATTCGCTATCTTTCACCCGATGAGATGAAGATTTTCACCAAAGAGGGCTATGGACTTCTCATGTCCCTCCAGATGGCAGGCATTGTAGGGCCGTCCTTTGTAGATATGCTCATGACCCGCGCTGTGATAATGCAGTCCATCCCCCTTGATGAGCCTGAGATTACAGCCCTTGCAGAATACTATCTCCTCAACCCCGACAATATAGACACACCTCTTTCTGTCGATATGCTCTTCTTCATGCCACCCAGTGCTGAAGAAATCAACTGAGCCCGGCAGAGTCGGCTCTTCTCGAACATCATAGTTAATAAGTCTTTTATGCTGAGTCAAGGCAGATTTGATGATGCCCAAAAAGAGACTGTGAGTTGAACTTCTGGCAAAATCGACGGATAGTGTGAATTTTATAAATCCCTTTACAATCAGAACCCTTCGATTTATTTTGGCCATATGTCCAGAAAGATAATACATATCGATATGGATGCATTCTTTGCAGCAGTTGAGCAGCGCGACAACCCCGAACTCAGGGGAAAGCCGGTCATTGTCGGCGGCAGACCAGACTCAAGGGGCGTTGTATCCACCTGCTCCTATGAAGCAAGAAAGTTCGGTGTTCACTCGGCTATGGCAGCATCCCTTGCATACAGGCTGTGTCCACAATGTATTTTCATATATCCCAATTTCGAAGCATATAAGGAAGCTTCGGAAAAGGTAATGGAAATTCTCAACAAATACACCGAACGTGTTGAGCAAGTCTCAATAGATGAGGCATATATGGACGTGACCTACAATAAGAAGAATATCCCCTCTGCAACAGAGATAGCAAGGCTCGTGCGCAGAGATATCTGGGAGGCAACAGCTCTGACCGCCTCCGCCGGAGTATCATACAACAAATTCCTCGCCAAGGTAGCCTCAGACTATCGTAAACCCGATGGGCTTACTGTAGTCACACCGGACAAGGCTGTGGAGTTCCTCGCTGCACTCCCCATCAGGAAATTCCACGGCATAGGCAGCTCAACAGAGGAAAAGATGAAGGCATATGGCATAAGGACAGGCAGAGACCTGCAGTCAATGTCCCTCGAAAAGCTCTCACAGCTTTTTGGCAAGCACGGTGCCTATTACTACAGCATCTCAAGGGGCATGGACGACCGTGATGTAAAGACCGAGAGAGATCCACGAAAATCCCTCGGCAAGGAACGGACATTCTCCGAAGATATAGGCGATATGGGACAGATGATGGAGATACTTGCCTCCATTGCCGGAAGAATATCCGAAAAGCTGCATGAGAAAAGGCTGAGGGCAAAGACCGTCACACTCAAGGTGCGCTATGCCAATTTTCAGTCAATAACAAGGGCAAAGACACTCTCCCGCCCTATAGACAGCAAAGAGGAGATAATGCAGCCCATCCCCGAGCTGCTCTCACAGACAGAAGCAGGGCAGAGAAAGGTCCGTTTGCTTGGCATTTCCACATCCAATTTCGTGGATATGAACCTACTCACAGCAGAGTCGATGCAGCTTTACCTGCCCTTCGACATAGTGTAGTGTCAATACAATAAAACTAATAAAAAAATCGTCAAGATTTTGCCCTTGATCCCGATAGTATACATGAACATTTTGCTCGATGGGTATGAAAAAAAGAATATTATTACAAATCCTGCCGATGGCGATATATATCGCCTTTTTTGGCATTGCCTATAGATATGTCGGTTCAAGGGCTGCCACGTTCATGGGCATACCAATTATTATTGCAGCCTTTTACAGTGGCTTTAGCTCGAGTCTTGCAACTTATTTTATCCTTGGAGTTACCAACTCGATAACCATATACTTCTACTATGGTGGAAAGGCTGAGCTCCTCGAATACTTCGGCAATGGCGGTGGTTTCTTCGGCTATATCATGGCCTTTCTCGTCACACTTCTTGCAGGCTTTTCTGTGGACGCTGTCAGAAGAAGGGAGACCAGGTTATTCGCTTCCGGCAGCAGGATTGACAGCCTGATGCGCACAGAATACATCTACAAGACCCTCCTTTGCAACTATCCCAACTCGGTAATAATACTGTTCGATAAAGAGGGCAGAATGCCCATAGCAGCAGGCGAAGCTTTGCCGAGAACGGGAATGAGCCGCCAGATGCTCGAAGGGAAGCTGATCGATGAGGCCTTCCCTGAGGACATCATTCCATTCTTTCATGAGCTTCACAGCCGTGGGCTAAACGGTGAAAAGTTCAATTTTCGCAGCGATTTCAATGGTGCGTCCTTCAGCTCCCGCGTTATACCTATTGAAAATGCCAGGGAAGAGATCGAATATATTCTCCTTATCTCTGAGGACATAACAGAGGTAGAGAGCTATCGTTCCAAACTTGAGCTGTCCATGAAACGCCTTCAGGATCTCCAGGAATCATCCGACCAGCTCATTTATGAGATAGACAGCAATGCCATCTTCACCACCGTTTCCGACAGACTCTGCGAGACCCTCGGATATTCCCGTCAAGAGCTGCAGAGCATCACTGCCCTCGAGATAATTTCTCCCAAGGATATGGAATGGTTCATAGAGTTCTTTCAGGAGGCATCTCGAAAACTACAGACCATATTCGGTCTCGAATATCGTGTCAGATCCAAGGAGGGCAAGGATATCTGGTTCTCTGTAAACGGTATTCCCATAATCGATGCAAAGGGCAAATTTGGCGGATGGCGTGGAACATGTCAGGATATAACAGCGCAAAAGGAGAGACAACGCCTTCTCCATCTCTTCGAGAAGACCATATCCCAGATACAGGATGCGGTCTACATAAAGGACATACACGGCAGTCGCGTCTTCTCCAATAGGGCGTGGCATGATCTCCACGGAAGTGGTGCGATTTGCATTGATAATATAGAGATATCTCCAGACCCCAATACACATGGCAAGCTCGCCGAAACACAGTTGCCTGAGAACCACTCATGGCACATAGGAGCCGACGGTGAAAAATTCATCTTCGAGTCCACAGAGACAGAGATAAAGGACGACAAGGGACAGAAAATTGCCACGGCTGTTGTAGGCAGAGACGTCACAGAGCAGATGCGCAGGGAAGCAGAAAGGAATACCCTCCTCGGAGAGCTGATGGATGTTAACGACATGCTCGAAGAGCTTGCAGCAAAACTCCAGCAGTCCAATGCCGATCTGGAAGAGTTTACACATGTAGTATCCCACGATTTGCAGGAACCCCTTCGCATGGTGGCAAGCTATGTAGAGCTGCTCAGGAGGCGATATCAGGGCAGGCTTGACGGGGATGCCGATGAGTTTATACAGTTTGCCATCGATGGTGTGGAAAGGATGCAGGCATTGATACAGGGTCTTCTCGGCTGGTCTAGAGTCGATAAATCAAGGCGTAAACTCAAGGAAGTCAGCCTTTCGGATGTCCTCGATACAAGCATCAAAAACCTTTCCTTTTCGATAGGGGATAAAAATGCAAGTATCACAACATGTCCCCTGCCCAAGATACAGGGCGACTATATCCAGCTCATTCAACTCTTCCAGAACATAATTGGCAATGCAGTTAAGTACAATGAGAGTCAGATACCAGAGGTAATAATCTCATCGAATGATTATCCTGACTCAATACACATCGCTATCAAGGACAACGGCATAGGCATTCCTGAAGACCAGCGGGACAAGGTCTGGGGAGTTTTCCAGCGTCTGCACGGCAGAGAGGCTTTCGAGGGTACGGGAATAGGGTTGTCCATAACAAAAAAGATCGTAGAACGCCACTGGGGCAGAATTTGGATAGAGGACAATCAACCCAATGGCACAATCTTCAATATACTTCTCCCCAAAAAGCAGCCATCAAACAAGGCCGCCTGATTCTGCCTGATTTTCTCTTCAATGGAAGATTTGCGACCACCAGAACAACTCGTTCTTCTCCCAGGAAAGTCGTAGACGCATATTTAGCACATAAACACCCAACCAAAAAACCACAAAATTAGTAGAATAAACCACATGTAACAGCATTATCCCTATCCCCCAAAAAAACAAAAACCCCGATCAAAGTTCATCACTATTTCCCCAAAACCTCTGCTCAAAGCCCTCCGGAGACAAAACACATTTTTCCTTTACAACCACAACATCTTCCCTTGACATTCCCTCCCTCCCCAATATATTGTATAAAAGACATCAACAACCCCCTTTCGGGAAAATGCTCGGTGCATTTCGTGAGACAAAGCTATTATGCTGAATTTTCACAATGAAGGTGGTCATTGACGCACTGCCTAAGATGGATCGACAAGCTGGCAATGGGGGTTTGATGAGCTGCGGGTATAGTTAAAGCGGGCTTGGGCTTTTTTGGCTTTCTATGTTCTCGCATGAATATAGAGAAAGCGCCTCGGAAGAGGTGCCGATCAGGACCGTTTGAAATAGAGACCTGATTGCTACCGTAGAAGGAATCACATTTCTGCGCAATGCGGAAAAGAAGCCTTAACATATGTAGCATTTTGAATCTTGAAGATGTTGCTTCTTTTGAAGCAATCCCATTTGCAGGGGGCGATAAACCCCCTGCAAGGGGGGGCATAGTGGTAATGGTATCCGTGGCTGGGCCGTGATGAGATCGAGGCTGTCTATGTGTCCTCCTGCAAAGGGGGCATAGTGGTAATGGCATCTGTGGCCTTGTTAACGACCTAAGTTGATGGAAGTTGTAAATATATAACAATTTATACGGCTGAAAAACCGATGGAACGAAGAAAAATGACCTGACAGATGTCAGCTATTATATAGAAAGTGAAGATTTTTACATATTGAGGGAAACCTTGGGGGGCTACATGGAGATTTCGAGGGGATATCCGATCACAAGAATCAAAAAGCGCGATGGCAGATATGAAGACTTCGACGCATCCAAGATCACTGAAGCATTGAAAAAAGCCGGAGAAGACACAGGCGAATATGGTGAGAACATATCCCGTTTTCTGACAATAAGGGTTCTCAATCTCGTTGAGGAGATGTTCAGGGGTGACCCACCAACAGTAGAAGATGTTCAGGACATCGTAGAGGATGTGCTTATCACATCGCCATACAAAAAGACCGCAAAGTCATACATCATATATAGAGAACAACATGCCCAGCTCAGGAATATTGTCGAGAGGGCGGATGTCAAGCTCATAGACGATTATATAGAAAAGCTCGACTGGAAGGTCAGGGAGAACTCCAATATGGCCTATTCCCTCCAGGGTCTGAACAACTATATCTCCAGCGAGATCAGCCGTGTTTACTGGCTCAACAAGATCTACACCCCCGAGATAAGGGAGGCCCACAGAAAGGGCGACATACATATCCACGACCTCGGACAGATCTCCGTCTACTGCGTGGGCTGGGATCTCTATGACCTCCTCGCCTCCGGCTTCACCGGTGCGATGGGCAAGACTGAGTCCCGTCCGCCAAAGCATTTCCGCCCTGCACTGGGGCAGGTTGTCAATTTCTTCTACACCCTTCAGGGCGAGGCTGCAGGTGCGCAGGCCTTCTCCAGCCTCGACACATTGCTCGCACCATATATTCGTTATGACAATCTTACCTATAAGGAAGTCAAGCAGGCCATGCAGGAGTTCATCTATAATATCAATGTCCCAACCCGTGTGGGCTTTCAGACACCCTTCACCAATGTCACCCTCGACCTTGAGCCTGCTGCTGTTTTCCGGGATCAGAATGTCGTCATCGGCGGCGAGCTTATGCCCGAAAAATATGGCGAATTTCAGCACGAGATGAATATGTTCAACAAGGCCTTTGTCGAGGTTCTCACAGAGGGCGATGCACGGGGCAGGGTCTTCACCTTCCCCATACCCACATACAACATAACAAAGGACTTCAACTGGGACAGGCCCGAGCTGGAATCCCTCTGGGAGGCGACTGCCAAATATGGAATTCCGTATTTTGCCAATTTCGTAAATTCCGACATGAGTCCGGACGATGCCCGCTCGATGTGTTGCCGACTACGCCTCGATCTCCGCAGCCTCGAAAAGCGCGGCGGCGGTCTCTTCGGCTCCAATCCCCTGACAGGCTCCATCGGTGTTGTCACCATGAATATGCCACGCATCGGCTATCTATCAGAGACAGAGGACGAATTCCTCGCCCGCCTCGACCGACTAATGACCCTTGCCAGAAAAAGCCTTGAGGTCAAGCGCAGGGTTCTGGAGGGCTTCACTGAGAAGGGTCTATATCCATATACGAAATTCTATCTCCGCTCTGTCAAGGAACGTTTCGGACGCTACTGGGCCAATCATTTCTCGACCATAGGTCTTGTGGGTATGAATGAGGCCAGCCTCAATCTCCTCGGCAAGGACATAGGCACTGAAGAGGGCGAAGCATTTGCAGTCCGTGTCATGGACCACATGAGGGAAAAGCTCGCAGAGTTTCAGGAGGAGACAGGCAATTACTACAATCTCGAGGCAACCCCGGCAGAGGGGACGTCCTTCCGCCTTGCAAGGCTGGACAGGACAAAATATCCCGAAATCATAACAGCAAATAATGCCGACAGAGACAGACCATTCTACACCAACTCCACACAGCTGCCTGTAAACTATTCCACCGATGTTTTCAAGGTCCTCGACATGCAGGAACAGCTTCAGTCTCGATATACAGGCGGAACAGTGTTGCACATCTTCCTCGGCGAGGCAGTAAACGACACACGTTCTGTAAAGGCATTCGTCAAGCGCGTTGCAGAGACATATTCCCTGCCATATTTCACGCTCTCGCCGACATTCTCCATCTGCCCCACCCACGGCTATCTCAAGGGCGAGCAGCCCCAATGCCCCGAATGCGGCGCAGAGACAGAGGTTTTCTCCCGTGTTGTCGGCTATCTACGCCCCATCAATCAGTGGAATGACGGCAAGCAGGCCGAATACAAAGAGCGCAGGGAATTCCAGATACAGGGGGAATAGTGGTCATAGGTGGTTTTCAGGAATTCACGCTCATAGATTACCCCGGCCATCTGGCCTGTGTGATATTCACACAGGGCTGCAATTTCCGCTGCCCCTTCTGCCACAACGGCGAGCTGATCCCCATGAAAAGAGGGGAGGGGCTGTTAGAAAGAACAATTATCGACTTTCTTATATCCCGTATGCGCAAGCTCGACGGCGTTGTCATTACAGGCGGAGAACCCACCCTTCAGCCAGACCTGCCGGAATTCTGCGAGATGCTCAAGGATCTTGGCTTTTCCGTCAAGCTCGACACAAATGGCTCCAATCCAAAGGTGGTGAAGAAGCTCATAGAAAGGCAGCTTGTCGACTTCTTCGCTATGGACATAAAGGCCCCCTGGGACGGCTACAGAAGGCTGACGCGTTTTGAGCATCCCGTCCACCGCATTGTCCAGTCCATGCACATGATAGCCCAGTCGGGCATAGAGCATCAATTCCGCACCACCCATGTCGAAGACCTCCTCACACAAGACGACATTGCCCGAATAAAGGAAATTATTCCCAAAGACTCGCCCTACATTGTCCAGAAATACAATCCCCACATGGCCAATGACCGCCGCCTCCGCCAGCACATAATCCCCACCGACCTCCTGCAAGATCCCTTTGTGCCGGGGGGTATGAGGTGAAAATGCATGGTGCTTATGTAAATAGCTTTGTACGGGCGATCCCAAATTCCGATGCAAAATCCCTCAGGGGTGCTCTGCTTTCATTTTGCGGGTAAAAAGTGGGACATAGAGAAAGTCAGAGTCAGGATTTTCAAGATTATAGGATTGAAGACAGATTGGGAGAATTGAGATTTCGCTCCCCTCTTATCCTGTAAATCCTCAAATCCTGTGAATCCTGATTCTCACATCTNNCACCCTGAAGGGGTGCAATTCATTAGCCCAGGGTGAAACCCTGGGAGCAGGGATATATTTCCCGTTCCTTATCTATCCCCTGTGGTGGTTTCAACTCCTCAAAGGGACATTTTCCCTCAATGTTTGCGATAAGGAACGGTCATGAGAATGCCCGTTCCCTACATTTGGTAATTGGGTTTTGTCCTTTTGCGGTACGAAAAGGGCGCACACACAGGAACGCCCCTACGTATAACATTGTAGTGCAATGATTTGTAGGGGCGACCCCGCATTCAGATGCGACGACCAAGCATTCCAATGCAAAATCCCTCAGGGGTGC
>NPID01000490.1_pt1 | contig 101143 bp, 87 predicted proteins | sample 8637491 | NCBI WGS metagenome assembly NPID01 (sample SAMN07420843, study PRJNA396082) | bioreactor metagenome | isolation source: sample BA6 brine-fed electro-methanogenic bioreactor BA | place: Japan: Kochi | collected 2016-06-14
AGAGAATAGGGATGTCCCCTATGTTCTTTACCTGGAAATATCTTTCTCAAGAAAGCTTTTTCCCTTAAAATATATTTGACCTTCAATGTTTTACAAAGGCATGGATTATGGTCAATTGTCATGGAAAGCCCTATAAACAATGCTCCTATACCCGATATTAATAAGATGTATTCCATTTATTTTCTCCTGAATTTATTATTGGCAAAAAATCAAAATATATCAATAGTATTCCCTAAATAATTTAGACCTGGAGCAAATATTACAGTACCTAAAATTATCAAGGATGATTTTGTAAAATTACTTGCAATTATCCCCGGAGTTGCATTTTGAATTGCATTGAAAACACTTTTACCATACAAATTAAATGTAGCCATAAATCCCCTTCTAGATATTTCCCCAGTAGCCATTCTATTTGCAGCTGTGGTTAGAGCCGTTATTCCTTTGCTTCCAATTCCATTCGCATATAATTTACTATTGATTAATCTAGCATTTCTAGCTCCAGCTCCACTAATTGCTCCTGCAATTCCACCAATTACTCCTGCAATAACTATTCCTTGGACGGTTATATCAACATTATGCAGACCACACGATGCTGCATATTGTCCTATTCCCATTAATGATCCGATTCCAGCAGAACCTAAAACTCCTATACTCGTAGCAGCAATAGCTACAGCTGCAGAAGCTAATGCTCCATCTATAGCAACTTGTACTAAATTTATGTCATCCCATCCATATTGTACACCTTGACTTATCACGCTTGCGGTGGATGCGATTATGAAAGCAGTAATTATTGCAGCTGATAACGATATTGCAAATTCGCCATTAGGATCTGTAAACATTATTGGATTATTTTTGCAATATGCGTATAAATTATGCGATAGAACATCACCTGTAGACCCAGCTAAGCTATCAGCATTTAAGAATCTACCTATTGAAGGATCATAATATCTAGATTGCAAGTAATATAGCCCAGTTTCTCTATCAAGATAATATGATCTGTATCGGAATGGATTCTTATAAGATAACCCTACACCAGAATTATCCGTAGAATCTACGACATTACCCCAAGCATCATATCTGTATTCTACCATAGTAGTGCCATTAACATCAACTATTTCAATAATATCCCCTTGTAAATTCGTTATATAGAAATATTCATTTCCGTTATAATACATGCTGATTATGGACCCATCTACATCGTAAGTGTAATAGATACTTTCAGAACCATTTATTTCAGCTAAAATTAGTCCGTTGTCTATCATATATTCTATTGTATATGAATTTCCATAACTACTATATGATTTTTCTGTTCTTATACCTTGGTCATTATACTTAAAAGCAAGTGAGTTTACATAAGGAACGCCTACACTAGATAATTCTCTTCCATCCCAAGTATAGTTTTTATTAGAACTGGACTGTAAACTGCTGCTTGTTGAAGTTGGATTACCATTCACATCATACGAGTAGTCTACAACATCTGTAAAATTACCATTTTCCCATACGGTTTTTCTCGTTAACTGGTCTCCCCAATTATTATTGTATTCAAATGTTGTTTCTTTTTGTAAATCTGTACTTAGTCTAGTATTATTACCTGCTTGATAACTATACTCACTAATACTCAGAATATTGCCTTGATTATCATATTCATATATTTTGCTTACAATACCAGAACTATCAATCTTGATATTTTCTCTTGTTAATTGGTCGAACCCATCATAATAATATTCATAATCATCCAAAACAGTACCAGAGCTGTTTTTTACAGTAATTTTCGTAATATTTCCTAATATGTCATACAAATACTCATACTTATATTTTACTGTAGTACCAAGTTTATATTCAATTGAGTAAATTCTATATGATGCATTACCATACGTCACATCGTTATTATTATAATAATCGTAATTCATTGTTAACTCGGTACTGCCAATAACTAATCTTATATTATCTAGTCTTTTCAATGACTCATCAAAATAGTTGTAATATTTATCGACATCAGTCCCATTTGATAACTCATAAGATGTGTACTCATATTGATTTGTGTCTTGGTTATAAATATAATATACTCCCCTATTATAATTACCATATGAGTATTCATATTGTCGCAGATTTCCATTATCATCATATTTATAAATAATACTATTACCATCTTTGTCGATGATTTCTGAAATTCTTCCTAGCGAATCAAATGAATAAAAGTAGATATTTTCATTGTAAATGTCCTTCAAAACAGATAATCTACCCGTTGAATCATATTCATATTCATATCTAGTTACACCATTAAAACTTATTGATTTTAAAGTGTCATTATCGTAATAATCATATGTAATATAATCTCCATTACTAAATATTTTGTCTTCAATTAAATCAGTAAAATAAGTATTAGTTCCGTCAATTTTTTCCATGTAGTCATATTCTACTAATTCTACATTGGCTATCTTAACATTTGTAAGCTGATCAAGATCGTTATAGACCAATTCATATACATATCCGTTTCTATAAATGTACTTGAGGCGTTCTTGATTATCATATGCATATTGTGAAGATATCGTGTTTCCAAATTCATCTTCTTCAACTTCTGTATAGATAACATTGCCATATGAATCATATGTATAATCTGTGCTTGTATATTTCGAGTTTAATATTGCCTCAACCAACCCAGTCTTATAGTCATAATCATAGCACATCCAATTTTCAAACTCATCTTCTGTGTAGCCAATATATTGATATCCCTTTGGACCATACAACTCTGTATATGCTATAAAATAGTTGTCATCAAGAACAGGATCATCTATTGCGCCTATATATGTTTCTAGACTAGCAATATATGGACTTGAGGACGAAATTTCATCATACACATATGATATCCTTACATTTTCTTTATTTATACTAGTAATCATATCATTTGAGTTTCTATTTATTGATGTTATTATACCATTATCATTTACAGTCTCAAGATTCCCGTCTTGATCATATGTATAATATATGTATGTACCATCGCTGTTTTGAATACTGAGAATCTTTCCTGTTTCAGAATCATAATTGTAAATGCTGGAAAGCATTCCTGGATATAACTGAATATTATCGAAGTATGCAGTTCCTTCTCCTTGATAAACTCCATAAACCTTTATCTCAGCAGCTATTGGTGGAATGTCGAAAGTAATCATTTGATATTGCCACTCCTCTATATCTGCGTTAAAAGGTAAGTATTTTGTTTCATAATAGGTACCAATTTCAGGATCTGGTGATTCACACATAATAACAACTTTTAATCCGAAGAATCTACCATCAGAAGCTCCCAAATATCCATCATCATAAGCTTTGTTTGGCACGGCATCAGCAATTGCCCAACCACCTATCGTATAAGTTTCACCTGTTAATACGAGATTGGTTATATTTTGGTAAAAATACTGATTCTCAGTTGCTTCTCCATCAATCTTGATTGATTTATTGCCTAGAATGTCATGTAAATCAGCAGAAACATTTATATCCTCAACAATAACAGAACTTGAACTGATTGTCCAGTTTGATAAACCTTCTTCAAACGAATTATTTAGCAATGAATTATATCTTGTTTCTATTGATCCCTCTCCAAGCTGAATATTGTCAAAATAAGCAGTTGCATAATCACTACTATTTGCTAATTTAATTTGCACAGTTTTGCTTGTGTCAATATGAAAGGACAAGGTGTATTTAGTCCAACCGTTTGAATTTAATATAGGGGTTAGGGTCCCTTTTGAANNATTGGTGATAATTTTGAGTGACTGAGCACCCAAAACATATTCTGAATTATCATAGGTGATGTAGCCAGAAGGTCCGCAGCCATAACAAGTCCATCCTCTTGTACCTTCTTCAAACCCATGATTATCAATATAGTTTTGACTCTGTTCAATTATATTAGATTTCACTAAAAGTGCATGATTATTGTAATAATCAGGCTCTAAATCAACAACATTATATGTGTTCAGATATTCTTCTAAATTAGTATATTCAGTAAATAATCCACCATACTTAAAATATATAGCGTTACTCTCGGAGTCTATTATGTTTATCGTATGTCCATAAAAGTCAAAATAATAGGTCATACTTTTATCTTCAAAATTTGTATAAACAGTTTTATTCTCATCATATGCAATATTCATCATCTCTATTCTATTGTTGTTATCGGTTATTAGGTAAGAATCTACTTTATTGTTTTGATATGAGTACTGAATCTTATACATATTTTTCTGATTATAACAATTAATCAATCTATTATTTGAATCGAAATAATATTCTAGTTTGTCATCTAAATCATTTGTCCATGTGGTTGAATCATTATTATACTTATATTTGTATTCCACATTGTCTAAATTCTCATAATTATCGTAATTATAATCTCTTTGTTCAACATCATTAAAATTATTATTAGTTTGAATGAGACTGAGTTTTGAACTTACCAATTCTCCACTTTCATATATCAAATCTATTTTATTTCCAAGACCATCAAGAATATAGTCTATAGTTTCATCACCATTTAAATACCAATCACCATCCATATTCCAATAGAAGACTTCAATATACTGATTATTTGTCGAATTTGTAATTTTGGTTAAGTAACCTCTAGAGTTAAATTCATATACAAGATAGTCCTCTGTATAGATTTCAAAATAATCAAGGAAAGTTCCATCATAGTGTTCATGCAATTTAGACTTTGATCCATCCTCAGCAATAAATTTTCTTTCTAACAGTACCTCACCATCTTTTATTTCTTCTTGCAAAACAAAGTATACATTATTCCCATCGGGTTGATCTAAGAAATATTGATCGTTTTTGTCATCAATCACAAAATTATAACTTGTTTTCCATCCCTTTCCATACCCAATATTTTCGTCTCTTGAACTATAGTCATATATAAAGTTCAAATTTAAACTCATATATTCACTTGATACAGAATATTCATTTCTTACCCACGTTAAATTACCGGTATAATCACTTATGTATCCTGTTCCAGTCATTCCTATATCTTGCGATGTATAGGTCCAATAATCCTTAAGACCTGATGGTAATTCATACCCAATTGTCAGTTTCGGTTTAATTCCTGTATCCGAATCTAGAGAATCAAAATAAACGTAATTATTCGAAGTTTCTATTTCATTTCTTAATTCGATTATACCATCCGACACCTCATCTTCGTACCAAATATTCATTGCCTTTGTAATATCAAATGTATAGTCTTGAGAATTTGTATCTGTAGGTTTCACCAAAATATAATCAATGACTCTAGTATCAACATCAAGCAAGTTTTCGCCTATAATGCTGTCCCAATCAGTTGTTTGATTAACCATTCTTGCATTAACCTGAATATCGCTTGTTGTACTATATTTTGAATAGAGATTCAAATTTAAGTGCGCATAATTAATTACAACATTATCAGGAATACTATCAATGGCGAACTCAATATAACTTCTATATTTGTAGTAACCATAATAATAACCTGTTTTTAGAACGGTATTTGTTGAATTTCTCCCTGTATCAGAAAAAACATATTTATCTCTAATATCTGTATCATTGGTTTGCAAAACTATACTAGGATCAATAGTAACTGGATAAGCAGCCGTAGTCAGAAATTCATCATTTGGTACAACTTCTATATTATACTCACCTTTCTTTACTTCAACAACATTAAATTCTATACCAGATGATATTTCTCCGTTAGCATCAATCATATATAAAGATCCAAGAGAGAAGATACATTCACCTAGATCATTAACAAAAACATAATCACCATTATCACCTTGAATTAAATATAGATTTTTAACAAAGTAGGTAAATGAAATTGAATAATCATCAATGTAATCATTAAGAATAATATTTTCCTTAATTTGGTTTCCAATCAAAACATATTCTAAATCCACATTGTCTTGGATTCCAAAATATGTTACTTTCTGGCTAATATTTGTAAGTTCCCTTAGGTTATTTGATTTATTATCATTAGTTTGATATATAATATCAGATGAATATATATCGTTTACTGTCCAGTCAACTTGATAATCATCCATACTGAGCTTAAATTTCTTATTTTCGTCAATTTCTTTAGGTAATTTAATTTTAAATTTGTTTGCTTTATTCTCATAAGAATTATTAGTTTCATCTAATTGAAGTGAATTATCTATATTAAGAAAATGTCCATTCTCTTCGTAATGAACCGAGGTATCATATATAGCAACTTCATATGTTCCATCAATTTTTCTAAAATATTTCTCATATTCAGTTCTTTTATCCGTAACTTCAAAGCTGATTGGCACTAAAGAGGGATCAACTTCAATACTATCATAGTATTTATCGTCACCTTCCTCTTCTAAAATAGAATTATCAAAATTCTCGATTCCATACACTTTCATTTGGTTCTGAGGTATAACACTTCCTGCAATCATAAATAGAATCAATAAAACAATCGTAATTTTCTTTGTCATTATTCTTTCTCCCTATATTATTTTTTATAAAAATAACGAACATAGTTACATGTTCGCAATTACTCATCAGGAAATTATGATTTTACAAAGTTGTATATATATATTATATTGAAGCTATTAATGAATTTCAAGCGACACATTTAGCCTAAAAAATGATGGTTTTATGTCGCATTAAAATCAAAACGTCTAATTTTAGGCGTTTTAGAGGGCTTTTATATCACGTCCAAAAAAATAATGATGGATAAATAATTTCATTTTCATATAAATACAAGATTATATGCACTGCTATGAATGATGACTTCGAACCCTTCACAACTTTAAAATGGCTCTGTTAGTATATAAAAAAGGTCTGATACAATTGTATCAAACCAATGCTTTCAATATGGAGCAGGTGAAGGGAATCGAACCCTCATAATCAGCTTGGAAGGCTGAGGTTCTACCATTGAACTACACCTGCATATTTACGCAAAAATATGATAACACAGTATAGGGTATGCTGTCAACTACTTTTTTTGCTTTTTTGAATTACTCTTAACTTAGCGCTGTGAGACCGATTATTTGCTTCTAACTCACTATCAGAGGGAATAACTACTTTTCTATTCACTAGGCTAATATCAGGGATTTCATCGCTAATAATAGCTAATCCCTTTGGAATATATATCGTTGATAATTCTTTAAATAATTGTTTGCAAACTCTATCCTCAAGTGAATGAAAAGTTATTACGGCTAATCTTCCGCCTTCCTTTAATATCCCAATTGATTTTTTCATAGCCTCTTCAAGAATCTCTAATTCACTGTTCACGGCTATTCTAAGTGCTTGAAATACTTTTTTTGCTGGATGACCCTTTTTTATTAGTTCTTTATTAGGTAATGCTGTTTTAATAATATCTACTAAATCGAATGTAGATACAATTTCACTTTTTTCTCTTTCTTTAACTATTTTTCCTGCAATTAGTTTTGCGTATTTTTCTTCTCCATACTTAAAGAAAATCTCAACAAGAGCTTCGTAACTATAATTGTTCACAATGTAATGTGCATCTAATTTTGCTTGTTGATCCATTCTCATATCTAAAGGGGCATCAAAACGATAAGAAAAACCTCTTTCAGGGATATCAAACTGAAAAGAAGATACTCCTAAATCAAATACTATTCCATCTACTTCATTTATCCCTATTTTTTCTAACTCTTCTTTAGCAAAGAGAAAATTAGATTTAATTGCTTGAAAATTATTGAATCTCTTTAGTTTTTCTCTCGTTTTAGTAATTGCATACTCATCTTGATCAAAACCTATTAACCTTCCATTTGTTAATCTTTCTAAGATAGCTTCTGCGTGACCGCCACCACCTAATGTCATATCAACATAAACCCCATTAGGGTCTATGTTAAGTAAATCTAGTGTTTCTTTTAACAAAACTGGGATATGTTTTTCCATAGAATAATTCATTCTCCTCGCGTTTTTATTATAACATAAGACAAAAGAAAAACGTTGAAATTTCAACGTATCTTTTTCTTTTATTCTGTTTCAGCCTTTTCAGCTTTTGGTTCAACAATCAATTTTCCTTTGTAAAAACCACATGATTTACAAACTTGATGTGATAAAGTTAGTTCGCCACAATTTGGACATACTGCCATTGCTGGCGCATGTAATTTGAAATGAGTTCTTCTTTTTCTTTTTTGTGATTTACTTACTTTTCTAAACGGTACAGCCATGTAATAACCTCCTTATTTTTTTAATCTAGCAAATGGACTGTTCTCAATTAATTCTTCTTCGCTTAACTCTTCTAACTCCTCATGATACTTATCATAGGCATCTCTACTAACAATCTTCATTGGTTTTTCTACGAGAATCTCAGAAAATATATAAGGTTCTAAATCAATTGTGATGCCTTCAATAACATGAGTATCATCATCGATAAACTCTATTGAAAAATTAAGCTGTGAGTAAAATTCCAAATTTACAGGAATCTCTTTCAAGGTAATAGAACACAACATAATCAAAGTAGTTTGTATTTTTAAATTAAATGCAAATAACTCATCTATTTCATGATAAGTAAAATTACCAGTGACTGATGTTTCAAGAATATCAACCAAATCAATAAAATCATCTCTTAAGTATTTTCTTAAATCCAAACTCTCATTAATTTCATTATCATTAGTTGCTTTCTTAATAAGTTCATGAATTGTCCATTTCAATTTCATCACCTCATCACAGCAAATCAATTATACAAATATATCACCCAAATGTCAAGAAAAAAAACTGAAATAGTATTCTTCTAAATAAATCATTTTATTTTAATTTCTAGCTAAAATGCGTTATAATAGATTGAGACTTTAAAAGGGAGTGTAAACATGAATAAAATTGAAGAATTAAAAGCATTAGTGAATAAGGTAATAGATCCTAGTATCAAAGAGGAACTTGGCAAAAACGATAGTATTAAACATGTTGGTATCGACGAAAACAACACGGTAATCATGATTATTGAAGTTGGAGAAAAAGATAATGATACTACAAAACAGATAACTAGAGATATCGCAAAAATAGTTAAACTAGATTTAGGTTATACTGGAGTTAAAATTGAATTCACAAAAAGAAAAACCAGAAATAAACAAGCTAAAACTCTTCTTATCGCCTCAGGTAAAGGCGGAGTTGGCAAATCAACTGTAACCGCTAATCTTGCTTATGCATTAACAAGAATGGGTAAAAAAGTAGGAATAATTGACGCCGATATCTATGGTGCAAATATGCCTAAAATCTTTAATGCTACAGATCATAAACTGATGGGTGATAAAGACGGCAAGATTTATCCTTTCGAAAAAGATTCAATTCAAATGGTTTCAACCGAGTATCTTGTTGATGATAAAAAAGCCTTAATGTTAAGAGGCCCTATGTTAGGGAAGGTTTTGAAACTATTCTTTGAAGATACTCTATGGAGTGAAGAAATTGATTACTTTCTAGTGGATCTACCTCCAGGAACTGGAGATGTTATGATGGATCTTAAGAATTTTGCAGATAGTGCAAAGATGGTGATTGTTACTACACCTCAAGAAAGCGCAGCTCATATAGCCATTAAAGCCGGCTATGCTGCGAAAGATCTATNNCACAAGATGTAATTGGTGTAATTGAGAATATGTCTTATTATGAAGTCAAAGGAGAATTTCATTATATTTTTGGTAAAGATGGTGGAGAAAAAGTAGCTGATGAACTTTTAGTTGAACTTCTAGCAAAACTACCAATTACTAGTTATGACAAAATTATCTGTTCAGAAAAAGAAATGCCAGGTATCATTTATCTGAACCTAGCAAAAAAAATAATTGAACTTTTGTAAACTCTTCGTTTTGAAGAGTTTTTATTTTAGTTCCGTATCAAATTGAAATTTGTGAACCAAACTTTTGAATTTATTTAAATGAGTAATCGCTTCTTTATAACGACTTTTCTCATTAAGAATCCTAACAATTTCTTCAGTTATTATCTTCATAAAATAGATATTTTGTTTCTCAACAGCTTGAAATAGAGCATAATTAACTAAATAGTCTTTCAAAATAAAATCATCTTTATTTTTTATTAACTTTAAGAGATTAGCGTAATCGATCATCGACCCTTTTTTATAATGCATACTTTTTATATCCTCATAAACTTTTTTATATTCGATTAAATCTTCAACAGAAAGATAATACCTAGCTTTTAAAAACAAGCCCAATAGATAATTTTCTCCTGATTCATCAAGTTTATCGAGATATTCAATAGGATTATCAACCATATTAGAAATTGCTATTAGATAGTAATTTTTATCATTGGCTGAAAGCAAATCTAAATTTAATTGACTAAACTGCTTTTGGTTTGATATTCCTTCATAAACCAAGAATATCTCTTTCCAGATAAACATCTCGTTAATCCTTACCATATTTGCATACTGATTAAAAATGTTTAAAGCGAAACTACCTGATTCACAAGCAGCCATATTCAAGTACAAGTTACCATATATAACAAATCTAGCATAACTGTATAAACCATAAATCATAGCGTTATTTTGAAAGTATTTTGTTGCTTTGTCTAGTATTATTCTTCCAGTCCGATAATTCTTAACTCCGATATTATAAAAACCAGCATAAACAATAAATACCGAAAAACCAAAATCTTCTAATGAATTTAAATAGCGAAAAATCTCGTTGTAAATTGGTCTTGCAAGAGTATAGTTATCTTTTAAGATATAGTAGCCAAGTCTAACTAATTGAATTAACCCAGAAAAATCGTATTTATTTAGATCATCTAAAAGCTTCTTATACTCTTCAATATCCTTGTAGAAAAATAGATTAATTGACTTCTCTAAATACTTAATCATATCTTCAGGAAAAGGTAATAAATCATAGTCATAATCCATCCTTTCACAAATTAATCTGATGACTTCATCATCTAAAGATATCAAATTATTTTCAAATTTTGAAAACGCTGTATCCGAAATGATTTTACTGCATACATTAGCTTGAGTTTTTTTAAGGTCTTTCCTCCTTTTTTTTAATATTTGACCAATAGCTGACAAATAAAAATTGTTTACTCTTTTACTTCTTTTATTTAAATCTAAATCTAAGTTACTTTCCATCTCGCTCTCCTTAATGCGTCATTTTTTGTCGCTTTATAATTTACTGAAAATTATTATAATATACTTTTTTTAAAAAATAAATAACTTTTTCTTGAAAAAAATCCATTATTTTTTTCACCAAACAATGTTTTTGGGCTATTTTTGGCAAAAAAAAGCCTGTAAACTAAATTACAGGCATTTTGCATTTTTCTAAAACAGGACATTCTAAACACTTAGGACTACGAGCTGTGCAATGATATCTACCAAAAAATATTAAAGTGTGATGTAAAGATATCCAAACATCCTTAGAAAATAACTTCATCAATTTTTCTTCAATTTTAGTCGGATTATCTCCACTTTTAGCCCAGCCTAATCTTATTGATACTCTTGAAACATGGGTATCAACCGCTATCCTTGGCAGATGATGGAACTCGGATAGATAAACATTCGCTGTTTTTCTTCCAACTCCAGGTAAAGATTCTAGATCAGTTTGATTATCAGGTATTACTCCTAAAAATTTATCTTTAATTATTCGGCAACAAGATATTATATTCTTTGCTTTATTGCGAAATAAACCAAGATTTTGAATATCTTTCTCCATTTCACTTGTAGTTGCAAGAGCAAAATCATCAAGACTTAGATACTTAGAAAATAACTTTTCTGTGACTTTATTGACAGCTTGATCTGTAGTTTGAGCACTTAAGATTATTGCTATCAATAACTCATAATCTTTTTGATAATTTAACTCACAACTAGCATTAGGAAACAATTTTGTAATTTCTTCATAAACTGCATACGCTTTTTCTTGTCTCTGATTCACGATTCTAAAAACTCCTTTAAAACCGTGGACTTCTTCTTGTTTGTTTTTCTTACTTTTACCCCTTGATCAATCTGTCGTTTTTGTAACAAAACTCCATCTAAATAGCTAATTGAATATTTATGAGCCTTTACAGCCATAAATATCGCTTCCTTAATATCTTCTTTTGTATACTTATACTCATTTACCCATTTAATTATCAACTCAACTTCAATTGGTTTCAGTTGTTTTTGAAAGTTTTTCTCTAACAACTCAACTATTTCTTCTTCAAGAGTCTCGTACTCATTTTCACTAGTTAGTAATTCTTCTTTTATTTTACTTTGATAGTAATCCATAATTTTTTGATAAGTAGCATCAATATCAAAGGATTCTGTTTGCTTATTGTTTTTATTCTTGGTTATTACAAAACTTAAGAATTTTTTAGTCATCAAACCTTCAAGTAAAGCAAAAGCATCTTCTTCTGTTATCGTAAGTTTTTTAGTTAAGATCTTTGGTGTAACAAAATTCACACCTTTTATTTTTAAGGCATTTAACTCCATTAGCAAAAATGCTTCCATTTCGGAAAGCCCTAAGTCTTTATAAGTAATCTTTAAAAGTTTGTCAAAATCAATAATACCTTCTTTAATAAGTTTTTTTAATACTAAAACTTCCATTGCATTACCTACTTTTCTATATAATCTGCTAATTTTTGTAAAGCTGCTAATGCGGCATTTTGTTCAGCTTCTTTTTTAGTCTTACCTACACCATCACCCATGACAATAACATCATCCATATAAACTCTAGCTACAAACTCTTTTTCGTGAGCCGGACCAGTTTCTGAAATAATTTCATATTTCAAGCCTCTTTTATCCGATTGTAAAAGTTCTTGTAGTTTGCTTTTATAATCTGAATCTTCTTTATGGAGGTTCTTTTTAATATACGGAAAAACAACTTTTTCAAGTACTTTATAAACTTCTTTTAAACCACTATCGATATAAACAGCACCTAAAAACGCTTCAAATGCATCTGCTAGTAAAGCTGGTTTTTCTCTTCCACCAGATGATTCTTCACCTTTACCAAGTAAAAGATATTCACCTAAATTGATGCTCCTAGCATAATTAAAAAGCGCAGGTTCACATACTTCTTGAGCACGTTTTTTTGTTAAGACACCCTCTGACTCGGGAATGATGTCATAAAGATACTTTCCTACAACAAGATCTAATACTGCATCACCAATAAACTCTAATCGTTCATTACTTAGACAATTGTTTTCATTAGCATAAGAAGAATGAGTCATTGCCCTAACTAACAGGTTATAGTTTTTAAATGAAAGATTAAACTGTTTCTCTAAATCACGAATATTCCTACTCATCATCCATTTCCTTTTGACTATCGATATATTCTTTTACAGTTTCAAATACGTGTTCACGGCACACATTAGCTGCTTGACGAATACCGTTATAAAAACCATAGGCTTTCGAAGCTCCTTGAGCTTTAATAACTGGTTTATATAAACCAAAAATAACAGCTCCTCCTATTTCTTCAGCGGATAATTGTTTTTTAAAGTTGTCTAAATTCTTCTTAGCTAATAATCCGCCAATTTTACCGAAAAAGCTACTTAACAAATGAGTTTTTAATAGTTTCGCCATCCCTTTTGCAGTTCCTTCAACTGTTTTCATCACAATATTTGCAGTGAATCCATCACTAATCAGTATATCGCAAGGAGGATCTAAGACTTCTTTAGGTTCAACATTTCCTACAAATTTAAATAGATCTGTTTGTTTAAAAAGTTTAAAAACTTCTTGATCAAACTCTCTACCTTTGCCCTCTTCTGTTCCAATATTTATTAAACCTACTGAAGGGTCTACAATCTTCATGATTTTTTCTGCATAAATTTTAGCAAAATACGCTTGTTGTAACATATACTCAGGTTTAATGCTTAAATTTGCTCCTGCATCAAGAAGAATTGTATGTTTTTCCGTTATAGTTGGTAATATCGGAGCAATCGCTGTTCGTTTAAACCCTTTCATTCTTCTAACTAAAATATGGGCTCCAGCAATTAAAGCTTGTGTAGCTCCACTAGAGACAACAGCGTCACTTTCATCTGTTCTTAGACTAGCTAAAGCCATAACCATTGATGAATCCTTATGAGTTTTTATTGCTTGAATTGGATTTTTTTCTCCCATTGGTATTACATATCTAGCTTCTATTACATTAATTCTCTCAGAATCGGTTAAATACTCGGCGATTTTATCGGGATCCCCATATAGATTTATCTCAATATCATCAATCTTTTTTATCGCCATCATAGCACCTAAAACCTGTTCTTTAGGAGCATAATCTCCACCCATAGCATCTACTGCGATCTTAATCATAATCCTCACCTCTTCTAATATAAAAGTATATCACAATTTAATCTAAATTATAAGATTCAATTGCTTTTATCGTATTCAAATACATTTTTTTTGCAAGATAATCTTGTGATTCTATTATCTCTTTAGCATCTACAAAGGCTTTTTCTCTTAAATCAGCATCAGTGATAAAATTAGCAATAGAAAAACTTGGTACACCAGATTGAACATTTCCAAAGACTTCTCCTGGTCCTCTTAATGTTAAATCATATTCACTAATCAAAAAGCCATCATTAGATGTCTCAAGTATTTTAAGTCTTTCGCTTTCAACTTGGATATCATCTACTACTAAATAACAATATCCTAAGAGATTATTTCTACCAATTCTTCCTCTTAATTGATGAAGTTGAGCCAAGCCAAATGCATTTGCACTAAAAATTACCATCGTAGTAGCATTAGCAACATTGACACCCACCTCTACAACAGTTGTTGATATCAAAATATTGATATTATTACTATAAAAATCTTGAATAACTTTTGGTTTTTCTTGATCTGACATCTTCCCATGTAATATTTCAACATTAACATTTTTAAAGCGCTTTTTAACAAGCCTCTCAACTTCCTCAACAGATAGGTAAGAACGATTCTCACTGTTAAGAATCAATGGGCAAATTACGAAAACTTGTTGTTTTTTATCTAGCACTTCATCTACTTTTTTAAAGACTTTTTCAATTGATTCAAAATCTATGATTTTTGTTATAATGTTTTGACGATTCTTTGGCTTTTCTTTAATTTGAGATACATCCGTACTCTCAAACACAGAAATGGCTAAAGTTCTTGGTATCGGGGTTGCACTCATCATTAGAACATCAGGATTAATCCCTTTTTCTCTAATCTTTCTCCGTTGCATTACCCCAAATCTTTGTTGCTCATCAATAACAATGAATCCAAGATTATTAAAATTAATATCGTCTTGCAAGATACTATGTGTACCGATAATAATGTCAACATCATAATTTTCAATTCTTGATATTATTGTTTTTCTCTCAGCATTTGGTGTTTCACTTGTCAACAAACATACTCTTACACCAAAACTGTCTAAATAAGATTTAAACGTATCGAAATGCTGTTTTGCTAAAACTAAGGTTGGTGCAATAATAGCAACTTGATATTTACTAGTAACAATTGCATAAGCACTAATCACACTAACAATAGTTTTCCCTGAACCAACGTCTCCTTGTAACAAGCGATTCATTTGAGATTTCTGTTTAAAATCACGAAAAATCTCATTTGTAACTGTCTTTTGATCATTTGTTAACTCAAACTGTAAAGAATCAATAAAGTTCCTTACTTTAGCAATATCGTACTTCTTAATCGGTGTTACTAATCTTTTATTAATCTTCTTAATAACTTCAACTCTTAAAGCAAAAACTAATAACTCTTCGTAAGCTAAACGGTTTTTAGCTTGCGAAACCTCTTCTAGGTTTTTCGGTCTATGAATAAAGTCAATTACTTTACTGATTTCAACAAAACCGTGTTTTCTTCTAATAAAATCAGGAAGTTTCTCATCTAGTTTGATATTTAGATCTAACAAATAATTAATCGCTTTACTAACTACTTTATCACTAATTTGATCTATATTATAAATTGGTATTATTCCTTTAATAAAATTTTGTTTTAATACTATGTTTTGCGCTGAAAAATTATTAAGATTCTTTAAAAACTTCCCAGTTATAATAATGTTTTGATTTACTGTTAACGCCTTAGCAAGATATTCTCGGTTAAATATTGCTACATTAAAAATCATCGTATTTATCTTAACAGTGACAACTAGTTTGCTTAGTTTCTTACGAATGTAAAACAATTTTGGAGGTTTAATAATAATTACATCTAAGGTCAAAAGTTTGTTCAAGTCAATAAGACCATAATCATCAACATGATTATAGTCATATTTTTTTGGAAAATATTCAAGAAGATCATTTACCGTGAATATTCCTGCTTTATTAAATTTTGCTAAACGCGCCAGACCAATACCTGGAATATCTGTTATACTCAGCATATTGTTTACCTCAATAAATACATACTTATATTATAGAACAAAAATAACTCTTAGGAAAGATACTTTTCTGATTACTATTATGCTTATTGGGTATTTAGAATTCGGTATTTATTACTATTTCTTGTAAGAAATTTGTCATTCTTGTGTAATCTAAATAACTCCTATTTTCTAAATAATATTGTCTTACATTATACCATTTTACAAAGTGTTATTGAACCCAATATATTATGTTTTTCATATTTCTATATAATTATGTAAATACAATTTCCTAATAAATAAAAAAGAGGTATCTCTCAACACCTCTTGATTAATTATTCTACAGATATAATATAAGAGTAAATATCTTGACCTCCATTAATAACATCCACCTCAATACCAAACTCATCTTCAATATATCCTAGAAGGTTATCAATCTCGTCTTTACTTACATCTTTACCATACATTATTGTTATGATTTCACTGTTTTCATTAACCATTTCTTTAATCAAATTGTTAACTACATTAATTCTAGAAGGATTAGAAATAACAATATTCCCATTAAAAATACCCATAAAGTCATCTTTATTAATCTCAACACCATTGTTTTTAGATTGACGGATAGCAAAAGTAACTTCTCCGGTTTTTACTCTAGTTAGATATTCACTCATTTCTTCTAAATTAGTATCAATATCTTCTGTAGCATCAAACATTGTTAGAGCTGAATACCCTTGAGCTACTGTTTTAGCTTTTAAAACATAAACATCTTTATCTTCTATCATCTCAGCAGCTGTTTCTGCACTCAATAAGACGTTTTTATTGTTTGGAATGATAATTATGTGGTCGGCGTTAATTTGCTCGACAGCAGTGACAAAATCTTCCACTGAAGGATTCATTGTTTGTCCACCTTCAACAATATAATCACAACCCATTTCAATAAATGTTTGTTTTAATCCTTCTCCATTTACAACAGCGACAATGGCATATTTTTTCTTGATCTTTGGTGCACGAGATAATGTATGGTCATGCCCACACTCACAATCATCTTGATGTTCTTCATCTTGATGTATTAAAACTTCTGTATGTTGTAAATTCATATTTTCGATTTTTAGGTTTACAAAGAATCCAAAATGTTGAGCTAGGTTTAAAGCATCTCCAGGAGTTTGGGTATGAATATGCACTTTTAAAATGTTCTCATCTTGCACAACAACCAAAGAATCTCCTAGTGGCGATATCATATCGATGAATTCTTTTTGGGAAAACTCACTCATTTTTTCTATTTGCATAATGAACTCGGTACAATAACCAAAGTCTTGTCCTTCTTCATGCTTATAATTAGTTAAGTCAACTTTATAATCACTACTTTGTTCAACTTTATCTTCGTAAATCTTACCTTTAAGGCAATCTCTCATACCTTCGATTATTTCAATAAAGCCTGCTCCACCAGAATCAATCACACCAACTTCTTTTAATATTGGTAATAAATCTGGAGTTCTATCTAAAGACTCATATAACTCTTTGATATAAATATTAAATAATTCTTCAAAATCATCTACATCTTCACAAACAGAAATGGCTTCATCAGCTCCTTCACGAGATACTGTAAGAATTGTCCCTTCAACTGGATGAATTACTGCTGCATACGCTTGTTCAACACCAGATCTTAAAGCGTGTGAGAACTCAACAACTCCAACGTTGTCTTTATCAACTAGACCTTTGGCAATCCCGCTAAATAATTGTGAAAGAATAACTCCACTATTACCACGAGCTCCCATTAACATTCCTCTTGCTAAAGCTTTAGCAACTTTGCCTATAGATTCTTCATCGCTTTGCTTGATAGCATTTGCGCCAGCAGACATTGTCGCTGACATATTTGAACCTGTATCTCCATCAGGAACCGGAAAAACGTTCAAATCGTTAATCCGATTCATATTGTTTTTTAATTTCACACTTCCATTAACAACTAAATCTCTAAATAGTTTTCCATCAATTAGATTCGTTGACATAAGTAAAACTCCTTTTTATTTTTGTTTTTTGGTCATTCATGTTCGAAAATTTATATTCAAAAAAAGCAATAGCATTATATCATAATCATAAAAAAATTGCAATTATTTTGTATATACATGCAATATCAAGAACAGAAAATAACAAGTTTTTATTCTTAAATTAAATTATATTTTTTTTCCTTGCATTTTTCAAGATATATGATAAAATAGTAATGCTGAAATCTTTACAGAAACGGAGTGATAATCATGCCAAGAGTATGTGCTGTAACAGGTAAAAAATTTATGTCTGGAAACAACCGTTCGCATTCAATGCACGCTACAAGAAAGCATTGGAAAGCAAATCTACAAAAAGTTAGAATTATCGATGAAGATGGTCAAGTAAAACGCGTTTACGTTTCTGCTAGAGCATTAAAAAGCGGCAAGGTACAAAGAGCTTAAATTTTTAACCAAATACAAAAGAAAAGCAGGAATCCTGCTTTTTTCTTTTTACTTAAATGTTACAACAACACTAACTGGTTCTTCTGCATACTCATAAGTATCATCATCAAAAACATAGTAAGTAATTGTTGCTGAATCTCCTGATTCATAGTTAGCGTATACATGTTCATAATACGCCAACTGATCAGTAATAACAAAATCATCAATTTGATAAATCAAATCTCCGCTTTTAATCGAACTCAATCCCAGAGTAAGTCCTTTATCAATAGTATAAAGTAAGAAGCCAGTTTCAACCCCTGAAGGAAGTGTAATTGTAATAGCGTCATTTCTTACTTCACCATTTACTTCAATGTTAGTAACTCTTACTATACCCGCATTGTAATACTTAGATACATCATAGTAATCCGCACCTAATCTAGGCATAATCGTATTTACAGGAAAATTCCCCGCTTCAACTCTTTCAATAATACGTTTAATTAGGTTAATTGGAATAGCAAAGCCCATCCCTTCAATATCAGTTGCAGCAAACTTAGAAACATTAATACCTACTACTTCACCATCAATATTATAAATTGGTCCACCACTATTACCAGAATTAATCGCAGCATCATGTTGGATATAATCGATATATTGATTATTATCAACTTTTCTTTCTATCCCAGAAACCAATCCTAAGGTTACAGATCCATAGAAGTTAAAGCCCTGAGGATTACCTGAGGCTACTAAAATAGAACCCTTAGTTAAAACATCAGAATCACCAAGATCTGAGACAATAATATCAGTTCTATCACTTGCTTCAAAACTTAGAATTGCAATATCAACTTCTGTATCATAGCCAAGCAGTGTTGCTTGATATTCCGCTTTGTCTTCAAAAACAACAGTAAAATTATTACCGTCAGCTACAACGTGTTCGTTAGTGATTATATAGTATTTGCCTGTTAATTCATCATATTTGTAAATCACACCTGAGCCGACAGCTTGGATAGTTGAACCGAGATAATTTGCTACACCAATAACCGACTTATTAGCAATATCAACTACACCAAAAATCTGTTGTTGAAAATCATCTACATATACAGAAAACTCTTCATTTTCTAAGATTTCTGCAATTCTATCTTCAACTTGAGTGTAGATTTGATTATAGAAGTTATCGTCAATTCTATCAATCAAACTATTATATAAATCATCATAAATGTCTTCATATACATCTGCATAAATTTGGTCAATTAAGTCTTGATAATCAGTATAATAATAGACATTAGTTGTCCCAATGGTATTGGTAACTGTTGTTTCAGAAGTGACTGTAGTTGTTGCTGGAGTTTCTTCCCCATAGACATTATAGGCCCCAATAACAGCTACTAATGTTAAACTAAGAAAAATTAAGATTTTTTTCATATTATCTCACCGCTGCTTTCAATTCAATATCTTCAATTATAATTGTTTGACCATCCCGTATAACCACTAAATCAATTACATTGCCAACACGATACTTAGAAAATTCTTCAACGAAATTATTACTGTTAGTTATAATTACATCTCCAATTTCAACGATAATATCTCCAGGTAATAAGTAGCCATCCATTGTTGAATCTTCCACTACTTCAATAATAAAGAACCCATTAGTTAAGCCATCTGGTAAAACAATATCATTATCATCAAAGAATTTCTGATTATTGAAAATATCAACAAATCTAATTCCTAAAACTGGTTTTTGGATTGAATATCCTAGTTCCTCAATATCGGTAACAATCGCTTCTACTAGATTAGCCGGAATAGCAAAACCCATACCTTCTATTCCAGTGGCTGCGATTTTAATTACATTCACTCCAGCTAACTCACCTTTTAAGTTAAACAAAGCTCCACCACTGTTTCCAGAGTTAATAGCTGCGTCATGTTGGATATAACCAACAAACATATCATTGACGCCATCTTCATCAATATCGAAGTATCGTTTTAAACCAGAGATAATCCCTAAAGTCATTGAACCAAAATAGTTAAATCCAGAAGGATGCCCAACAGCTAGTACTATTTCACCTTTTCTTAAACTATCTGAATCAGCAAAATCAACTACTTCATATTCTTCGTCAGAGATGAAATATAAGACAGCTACATCAACTAACTCATCAACACCACGTAAAACTGCATTTACTTCCTCACCATTTTCAAAAACTACAGTAAAGGAAACTCCATCTTCAACCACGTGATTATTTGTTAAAACATAGTATTTATCGCCAACTTGTTTATAAATAACACCTGAACCAACACTAGTAACTACCCCATTAGAATTATAATTTCTAACCCCTACAACTGCATTTGCTTGTTTAGCTTCTATTGCTAAAATCATTTCGATTACCGATGCAGCTGAGACGCTGATGTTACCAGCTTCTATTTCTTCTAATAAATCAAAAATAATTGAATCATATATTTGTTGAAATCTCTCTTCAGATATATCATTTATTACTTCTGCTAAAACTTCTTCATATAAGTCTTCATATATTTTCTCATATAAATCGGAAATAATCAGTTCATCATTAATTGTATTAACTGTTGTATTTGATACTGTAGGTCTTGTTAAGAATGTTCTTGTAGTTGTTTCAGCAGTATCAAAGATCCCTCCACATCCAACAAGTGCACTGGTAAATAAAATCATCAAGAAAAACACATATATTTTTTTCATCTTCTGCACCTCCTAAGGTGATTAATTATAACATATATTAACGTTAAAATCTAAAGTTTTGATTAGCAAATCTCATTAACGATCGTCGCTCATCACAACAAGTAATTTACCTTTATTAAATTCAACTAATCCACTACCTTGATTTGAAACACAAAGAGAATCAGTAGAACTTAGATAATAACTGTCTAAATTAAATTTGAAACCTTTTAAAGTAAGCCCATAGACATCTTCAATCGCAAAGAAAGACACATACTTTTTAAAATTATTAATTTGATGTTTTCCTTTACTTAACAAATAGATATAATGATTGTCATCTCTTAAAGAGAAGTTATACTTTCTAATTAAGTTTAAGTTCGCAAGAAAATGATCAATTCTCCCTGATATTCCTCCATACACTTCAATTTCATTATAGTCCATATTATTATAAATATAATCAAGTGCATAAGCTAAATCTGTCATATTTTTATCTTTTTCTAAGTTGATAATATGATCACATTTAGTTTTAATCCTATCAAATATCTCAGGATTAATTGAGTCGAAATCTCCGACAGCTAAATCAATTTGCTTATTTATATCGATTAGATATTCCAATCCAGAATCAATACCTACCAAAAATTCTTTGGATTCTTCAAAATATAATTGCTTAAAACTATAGTCATTTGGACCACAGAAAATCTTAATCTTATCATACATTTTTCAATTCCTCGATTATCTTTCTTCGGTCTTCTTTATTAAAAATAAATGAACCAACAACGATAACATCGCATCCCTTATCTTTTACTAATTTCGCAGTTTCTAGGTTTATACCACCATCTACTTCAATGTAGTAACTATAATCTAAAAGATTTCTTTTATTGTTTAAATATTCTATTTTATCAAGAGAACTTGTGATAAAATCTTGACCACCTCTACCAGGTTCAACACTCATTATTAGAATTAAATCTAAGTAAGGTAAAAAATCATCTAGTACTTCAACTGGAGTATCAGGTTTTATTGAGATTCCTGCTAAAATATCTTGTTTCTTAATTTTTTTGATAAGTTCTAGAGGCTTCGAGGTTGCTTCAAAATGGAAAGTAATTAACTCTGCACCTTCAGCGATATAGTCTTGGTAATATTTTTCAGGCTCTTCAATCATTAAATGGACATCAAAAAACTGTTTACTAAAAGCCTTAATCTCTCTTACCATCAAATGATTATAGGTTTTATTATCAACAAATTTACCATCCATCACATCAAAATGAAGCCATTTGGCATTACTGACAGACTTTATTTCACTTTCTAACTTAGTGAAATCAGAACTTAAAAATGATGGTGAACAAATCATTTCTCATCCCTCCTATAAACTGGCTTTTGTGATTTAATCTCATTGTATATAAATTGGTAATTCTCATATCTTTCTTTTAAGATATCTCCATTTTTCACAGCGTTTTTAATGGCACAGCCTGGCTCATGAATATGGGTACATTCATAAAACTTACATGCAGAACTCATTGCAAAAAAATCAGGGTAATAGAATTTTAATTGATCTGATTTAAAATCGACAAACTCTAGTTTTGAAAATCCTGGAGTATCAGCTATGAACCCTTCACCAAAAGAAATTAATTCAACATGCCTTGTAGTATGTTTTCCTCGACCTAAAGCTTTGGATATTTCATTTGTCTCAATATTTAAGCTGGGATCAATTGTATTCAGTAGAGTTGATTTACCAGCACCTGTTTGTCCAGACAAGACATTAACCTTATTCTTTGTAATTGCTAGTATATCTTCAACCCCAACCTTAGTTTTCGAACTAAAATAGATAACCTTAAAAAATCGCTCATAGTAACTTAATTTTTCTTTTAAATTAACCAGTTCCATTTCAGTCATTAAATCAACTTTAGTTATAATAATAATCGGTTCTATCTCATTAGCCTCAATTAAGGCTAAAAATTTATCTAATAATAAAAAACTGAAATCAGGTTTCTTCGCTGAATTAACTAATAAAGCTTGGTCAATATTAGCTACCATTGGCCGATATAACTCATTATTTCTCGGATATATCTCCGTTATAGAATCGTCATTAAACTTTACCAGATCTCCAACCTTTGGTTGGATGTTTTTATAACGAAAAACACCCAAAGGTTTAATTACATATCGCTTTTTTTCTTCATCAATTACGGTGTATAAACCACCAATCAATTTTATAATTCTTCCTTTTTTTTCCAACCACATCACCTTTATTTTTATTTGTATATATTATATCACGAAATAAAAGATTCACACAGAAAAATCAAGAAAAAAGAAGGCAATTAAGCCTTCTAAAACTAAATCTTTTCTGTATATCTCTTGAAATAAGCTTGAGGATAATCACAAACGGGACAAATCTTCGGTGCTCTCTTACCAAAATGTAAGTGACCACAGTTTGCACAAATCCAAACTTCAGATTCATCGTTCGACATAAAAGCTTCATCATTGGTTAATCTACTAAGTAATGCAAGGTATCTTTCTTCATGTCTTTTTTCAATTTCTGCAACTTTTTCAAAAAGGAAAGCAATTTTATTAAAGCCTTCTTTTTTCGCAGTTTCAGCAAAACCTTTATACATTTCAGTCCATTCGTAATGTTCACCATCAACACCGTCTTGTAAATTTACGTCTGTAGTTGGCACTCCACCATCATGTAATAACTTAAACCAGATTTTTCCATGCTCTCTTTCGTTTATAGCAGTTTCTTCAAAAAATTCAGCAATTTCAACATACCCTTCTTCTCTTGCTTTATCAGCATAGAAAGTATATTTGTTTCTTGCCATCGATTCTCCAGCAAAAGCTTCAAGTAAGTTTTTTTCTGTTTGACTTCCTTTTAATTCCATAAATTCTCCTCCATTAATCTCCAAATGTTATTCCTATATCTCTTGCAGCATTAACTAAGTCACCATGTGGATTGACAATTCTTGCCCCACCAGTGCTGGTTTGTCCGATTTCACCAGAACCAACAACTTCTTCAATTCTAACTGAATCCATGCGATCATTTTGAATGATTACCATTCGACCAAACTCATTTCTATTAACCATATCTACTGCATATGAACCGTATTTAGTACCTAAAATTCTATCAAATGTATTAGTAACTCCACCTCTTTGAATATATCCTAGGGTTGTAACTCGGATATCTTGACCAGTGACTGGCTTTACCACTTTTTCAAGTTTTGCAGCTAAGATTTCTCCTACCCCGCCCAACTTAACTGAATCCGGACTATCCTTATCAATCTTTTTAATTGTAACATCGCCATCTATAGGTTTCGCCCCTTCACTTACACAAATAATTGTAAACTTTGAGCCTCGGTTATAGCGTTCAAAAATCGTTTTAGCAACGGATTTAACATCATAAGGAATCTCTGGAATTAAAATAACATCAGCAGAACCTGCAATACCACCTTCTAAAGCTAACCACCCTGCATTTCTTCCCATAACTTCTAAAATCATAACACGATCATGTGAATAAGCAGTTGTGTGTAAAGCATCAAGACTTAGCATAATATGATCTAAAGCTGTTCTGTAACCGAAAGTTATTTCTGTAGCAGGAACATCGTTATCAATTGTTTTAGGAATACCGACAACATTAACACCTTTTCTAGCAAAATCTCTAGCTGAAGTCAATGTTCCATCTCCTCCGATGATAATTAAAGCATCAATTTTATGTTTTTTTAGATTCTCCACAGCTACATCGGATACATTTTTGTAAACTTCTTTTCCATTTTCATCTACTGTTTTGTAGTTAAATAAATTATCTTTATTACTCATCTTTAAAATTGTTCCACCTTGATGAAAGATTCCTGCAACAGTAGTTAAATCCATTTTAATGTAATCATCGGTATATAAGCCGTGATATCCGCCTTTAAATCCGATTACCTCATAATTATGTTTTAGTATTGCTGATTTAACAATCGCCCTAATTACAGCGTTTAAACCTGAGCAATCTCCACCACCTGTTAACAAAGCTATTTTTTTAATTTCTTTTTTCATTTATCTCACCTTTTTCCTGAAAATAACATACTTATTTTACCAAAATATCAACATTCAGTCAAATACTTTCGGTAATCTCTTATTCGAGGTTTTTCAACCTTAGTTGTCCGCAAGCAGCATCTATCTCTGAACCCATTTCTTTCCTTAGGGTCACATTGATTCCTCTTTTTACCAATTGTTGATAAAAGCGGTTTGCTCTTGACTCATCTGACTTCTTATATCCAAATTCGTTAACAGTATTATACGGTATTAAATTCACATAACAATTAATTCCTCTAATTAAATCACTTAACTCGTTTGCATGACTTAACTCATCATTTACATTTTTTAAAAGTATATATTCAAATGTAACTCTTCTCTTTGTTTTTGCAAAATACTCTTTTACAGCTTCAATTAAATCATTCAAAGGATAAACTTTATTAATCTTCATAATCTTTGTCCTTAACTCATCATTTGGAGCGTGTAAACTTATCGCTAGATTAACTCTGATTTCTTCCTCTGCAAATTCATAGATTTTAGGGATTATTCCACATGTTGAAACAGTGATATGTCTAGCGCCAATTTCTAATCCATGTTTTTGATTGATTACTCTGATAAAATCCATGACATTATCGTAGTTATCAAAAGGCTCACCTGTTCCCATTACAACAATATGAGTGATTTTCTCTTTAGTAATATTTTCTACTGACACAACTTGAGATACTAATTCAGCTACACTTAAATCTCTTTGTTTATTTATTAAACCAGAAGCACAAAAACTACAACCCATTGAACAACCTGCTTGAGAACTAACGCATAAACTTAAACCATAGTCATGTTGCATCAAAACTGATTCAATAACTATTCCATCATTTAATTTAAATAAAAACTTATTTGTTGTAGTATCAGAGCCTTGTCTGGTCACAAGCTCTAAATCATTAAAACTAAAATTAGATTTAAGAAAGACTCTTAAATCCTTAGAGATATTGGTCATGAATTCTGGATCAGTTACTTTTTGTTCATAGACCCATTTATAAATTTGATCAGCGCTAAAAGCCTTAAAACCCTGACTAACCAAGTACTCTTTCAATTTGAAAATTGGATAATTATAAAAGTTATTTTTCACCTATTTACTCCTCTTTTTTGATACAACCACAATTGCTAGTATATAGAATACCACCCCACTAGCTAAAAGGTAAGCAATATGGACAAAATTACTTAAAAACTCACCATTAACTTCAAAGTTCAAACCGATAAATGTCTTAAAATGATCAGGTAGATACTCTAAGTCCACAGCTTCATTCATCATCACCTGTCTTAGCATCACACCTGAATGAGACAAGGGAAAAATCTTAATCACAGTCTGGACTCCAACTGGTAAATTACCAATAGGAATGTAAATACCTGTTAAAAAACCAATCAAAGAACCAATTATTGAACTTGCTGTTCCAAATGCATTTTGACTCTTAATAAAAGATATTATTAAGAATACCAAGGCAGAACTAGAAAAAACTGATAATAAAATCAAACCAAGAACTTTTAAGATTGCGACAAAACTTAAAAACTCACCATCATTTAGATAGATGTATAGCTCACTTAAAATCAAAGTAACAATGCTCATGATTATCCCAATAATCATTGCAGAAACAATGTATGAAATTACTAAAGTCGATCTCTTGATAGGTGAAACTTTAAAATCCCTCATTTTCTTAAGAGCAGTATCTTCAACCATGATTCCGAAAGCACCCATACAGGTGGTTATGGTTGTTACAGATATAACCCCAGCCATAATCCAACTGGTCATTAAGAATGAGGCGTTATCACCAATAACATCTTCTGTATAAGACACCATCATCTTACCTAGGAAAATTACATATAATCCAATAATTATAAAAACCCCTAATAAAGAGAAAAAGACTGATACTTTATCTCGAAAGAAAAGTTTTAAATTTCTTTTTACTAAACTAAATATCATTCTCTGATCTCCTTCCCAGTAATATTAATGAATGCATCATCCAAAGTTCCATTAAGTACTTGGAATGATTGTAGATTATCCTTTACTTGATTAATTATATCAATACTAGCTAAAGTTTCATCAATCTTAATAACTAAGATATCATTTTTCTTAGTATAACTATGTTTATTCTTCTCTAACCAATTAACTAACTTTGCTTCATCCTTAGGCTTTAGGTTTAAACTGTCTTTAGAAAATGTATCCTTTAAAAAAGAAGGTGTTCCTTTAGCGACAATTTCACCGTTGTCAATAATAACAACATAATCAGCCCCATCAGCTTCTTCCATATAATGAGTAGTTAAGAAAACTGTCATATTCTCATTCTTCTGTAAATGAAGAATTGTATTCCAAACATTTTTACGTGTCTGTGGGTCTAAGCCGGTAGTAGGCTCATCTAAAAATAATATTTTAGGTTTATGTAGTAAAGCTCTTGCGATATCACATCTTCTTTTTTGTCCGCCAGATAAAGTACCATATCTTCTGTTTGCGATACTTTCAACTCCAGTAACTATTAATGCATTTGCTATTCTTTCTTTTAAAACTTCCTTAGGAATCTTATAAAAACTGCCTCTTGTCTCAAGATTTTCTCTAACTGTCAATAAAGGATCTAGGACCCCTTCTTGAAAAACTATACCAATAGAGTTCCTAATAAAGTCTTCATCCTCACCAATTCTTGTTCCATTAATTTCTACTTCACCTTCATCCATCGTTAAGAGTGTAGATAAAATATTAATAGTTGTTGTCTTTCCTGCCCCATTAGGTCCCAAGAAAGCAAACAAAGTTCCTTCTTCAACATAAAAATCAATTCCTTTGACCGCTTCGACGTTACCATAACTCTTTTTTAAACTAGTAACATTGATAATTTTCTCCATAATCCCTCCTTATAACATTCTCAATTATTATATCACGACTAACAAAAACCATAAATAAATACTTGGAAAAAAACATGTAAAAGTTAAGAATTTACAAATAAAACACGAGATTTAATCTCGTGTTAAATGTTATCTAAACTTTTTTACCTGAAATTCTAACTCTAGGATCTAGAACTGATAACAAGATATCTGTTAATAATGATGTAATCATAATCGCTCCATAAAGAAGAATTCCAATGGTCACAACTACATTAACATCAATTATAACTGAACTATACATCTCACCAATAATGACAATTGAATCCATTAAGAGGTTGGAGATACCTTGGATATTATAAATCGATTCCACTACAAAACTAAGTCCAATAACAATGACAAATGTAGGTATGATTTCCGGAATTACAGTGGTTACAGCATCTTTCAACGAATGCCTTATTACTGCTTGAGTTCTTGTTAATCCTTTAGCCCTTAGTAACAAGAAATAGTCTGAATTCATCTTTTCAACAATCTCACCACGAACTAATTGTGTAAACTTACCTAAAGGCCATAATGATAACGAAATTACAGGAATAATCATTCCTTCTAACTGTTCTAAAAACGGAGCGCTATAATAAGGAGCTTGTGGTATTAGAAGTTGCCACTTATACCCCACTACAAAAACCAAAAAGAAAGCAACAATAAATGAAGGAATAGATTGAAATATCATTGAAAAAATTGAAACCAAAACATCTAGTATTTTATTCTTTCTTATCGCTGCAATCATACCAAAAAGAACACCAAAGATTACATAAATAAATAGCGCAACAAAGTTGTATTTCAATGATAGAATTAGTTTTGGCCAAACTAACTCCCAGACATCGATTTCACTAAATGATAAACCAAAATCCCAGTTAGTAAAGATATTAACTATATATGTTTTATAAGCATCAAACGACATATCTAGCATTACATCAAAAGGAATTCTTGTCCATATAATTAACATTGATAAAGATAAAATTATGTACAGAAATGATAAAACAATAAATATGTTTATGACCATCCATATGGTTCTTTTTGTAATATACTTTAGCATAATAAATCCTCTTTAACCATTATAGTAGTAAAACTTATTTTATGTTATCTAAGTCAATAATGCAATAGAATATCCGGAAATTTTTTTTATTTTAAGAAAAAATGACTGAAATTCAGTCATTTTATGCTCTTATTGTAATATTTAAGTCTTGTTTTAGTTTATTTAAGATTTTGGCAATAGCCTCATCTACTTCTTTTGTTTCCAATGTTCTATCACTTCTTGAGAACTCTAAACTCAAAGCAATTGATAGTTCATTTTCCATAGAAGAGTCTTGATAAACATCGAACAACTCAACATTTTTAAGAATCGATTTGTTAGTTTTAATAATCGATTCTACTAGAGTTTTACTAGAAATATCTTTACTTACTAACAAAGCTAAATCTCTTTTAATACTAGGATACTTAGATACTTCTTGATAAGTGATTACCTTGTTTTCGCTAGCTTTAAATAATTTATCTAAATCAAGTTCTGAAACAAAGACATCATTTACTCCTAGTTTATGTTCTTCTTCTGGATGAAGTTTACCTAAATAACCAACTTTCTCACCTAAGACAAATAAATTAGCACTTATTCCAGGATGAAGATTAACTTGCGCTTCCTCAGGTACTAAAAATTCATAATCTGATATTTTCAAACTTTTGAGTAAGGTTTCGAGGAGTCCCTTTAATAAATAAAAATCGACTTTTCCTTGATCTTTTTGCCATAATAAAGGATTGAATCTTCCTTTAAGTAGAAGTGAAAGCTTCTCAACTTCTCCATCGATAAAATATCCTTTTCCCATCTCAAAAATCATTACATCATCAATCTTACGAGATTGATTATAAGCTAAAACATTGATTAATGATGGTAATTGTGAATGTCTTAAATACTCTCTTTCTTTTGTTAGTGGGTTCATAATCTTGATTGTTTCTAATCTCTCATTGTCAAATCCCACTGCCATTTCTTCAGTTACTAATGAGTATGTTTTTGTTTCAAAGAACCCTTTTTCAACAAAGTATTCTCGAATCTTTCTTCTGAATCTCTGTTTTTCATTTAAACCTCCTTGTGTTGGAGTAATAGGAAGGGTTATTCCAATCTTATCATATCCATGAATTCTTACTATTTCTTCTACTAAATCTTGATAAGATTCCATTGGACGGCGGTTAGGGATATATACTTTAAACTCATTATTTCTTAGTTTATATCTAAACCTTAGTCTTCTAAATACTTCTTCAACTTCAACTAAATCATAATTTGATCCAGTTACTTGGTTTAGTTTTTCAATGGTGATTTCTATAACTTTTTCCTCTGAACTTACTTGATTATAAAAACTAGGTTTTCCGATTACTAAAGCATCAGCGTATTTAACCAAAAGTTCACAAGCTCTATCTAAAGCTTCTAGTGTTTTAGTAGAGTCGACACCTTTTTCAAATCTTGTGGAAGATTCGCTTTTTAAATTTAATCTAGCAGCTGTTCTTCTAACTCTAACAGGGTCAAAAGCCGCTGATTCAAGTAGTACTTTGCAAGAATTTTCATCTATTTCAGTATCAAGTCCCCCCATAACACCGGCTAAAGCAATTGGTTTATCACCATCAGTAATGACTAAATCGCTATCCAATAATTCTCTGAGTTCTCCGTCTAGAGTGACTAGTTTCTCTCCGTTTTTGGCTCTTCGTACGATAATCTTGTCAGTACCAATTTTGTCATAATCAAATGCATGTAACGGCTGACCATATTCAAGCATTACATAATTCGTGATATCTACAACATTGTTAATTGGTCTTATTCCAGAAGCGATTAATCTTGATTTCATCCAATAAGGACTTTCTTTAATCTTGATATTTTCTAGTAATTGGCCATAATAACATGAGCTTCCTCTAGTTTTCGTATAGACATTAACCGGGTTTTCTCTGTTCTCTCTAATAACTTTTGGCTCTTTAAGTAATAACTCATAATCTAGTAAACAAGCAGTATCATAAGCTATTCCTCTAACCGATAATAAATCAGCGCGATTAGCTGTTAAATCTAGTTCAAACACATAATCATTCAAACCAAGAAATTCTAGTGGATCTTTACCTACTTTAGCATTAGAATCTAGAACATAAATTCCTTTTTCATCCATATCAAACTCTTGAATACCTAACTCTGCTAAAGAGCAAATCATTCCATGAGACTCTACCCCCCGAATCTTCGCTTTTTTAATCTTGAAATTACCAGGGAGAATACATCCGATTTTTGCAACAATAACCTTCTGATTAACATCAACATTTGGAGCACCACAGATAATCTGCAACAGTTCATCACCTATATCAACCTGACAGACATTAAGTTTGTCCGCATCTTCATGTTTAGTAATTGCCTTAACATGACCGATAACTAAACCAGCAACATTAATTAACTTTTCTAAACCAGAGACTTCTTGACTCATTAGATTAAATTTTTCAACTAACTCTTGATGGTTAATCTTCTCTGAAAAGTACTCATTTAACCAATTTATCGAAACTTTCATAAATACCTCCTAAAACTGGGAATTGAATCTAAGGTCATTTTGATATAACAACCTAATATCATCAATTCCGTACTTCAACATAGCAATCCGCTCTACACCCATTCCAAGAGCAAATCCTTGATATATATTTGGATCAAAGCCAGAAGCACTCAACACATTATTGTTAACCATACCAGCGCCTAGAATTTCAATCCAACCAGTCTGCTTACACATTGAACAACCATCGCCATTACATTTAAAACAACTTACATCAACTTCCACTGAAGGTTCAGTAAAAGGGAAATATGATGGTCTTAAACGAATTTGCCGATTCTCACCAAATAATTTTCTAGCCAGTAACAATAAAGTACCTTTAAGATCTGATAAGGTAGTGGTCTTATCAACAACCAATGCTTCTACTTGCATAAACTGATGAGAATGAGTTTGATCATCATCATCCTTACGATATACAACCCCTGGACAAATAATTTTCAAAGGTTTCTTATCAACATTTTCCAAAAGACTCCTCACTTGAACTGGTGAAGTATGGGTTCTTAGTAATAGTTCTTCAGTGATATAAAATGAATCTTGCATTTCTCTTGCCGGATGGTCTTTAGGAAGATTAAGCATTTCAAAGTTATACTTATCAGTTTCAACCTCTGGTCCTTCTTTAACTACATATCCTAGGCCCACAAAGATATCCTCAATCTCCTCAACCGTTTTTGCTAAAACATGTTTATGTCCGAGATTAAATGCTTTGCCAGGTAAGCTGATATCAATCGTTTGAGCTTTAAGTAGTTCTTCAATTTTTCTTCTCTCAATCTCTTCTTTTTTTGATTCTAAGAAACTTGATATTTGTTGCTTAGCCTCATTGATTAGTTTACCGATTAAAGGTCTTTCCTCTACAGATAAATCCTTTAATTCCTGCATGAAACTATTAAATTCACTTTTTTTCCCCAAATACTTGGCTTTAATGTCCAAAAGTTGGTTAATCGTCATAACCTTTTCAATTTCATTTTTGGCAGAATTAACTAATGATTGTAATTTCTTCTCCATAACTTTCCTCCTCTATTTCAAAAAAAAATCGCCCTCAAAAAATAAGGGCGATTATATTTAACCGTGGTACCACCTTTGTTCTAGAAACCTCTAGCACTTAGTATATCTAATAACGCTAGATAAGCGGAGATGATTAGTCTCACTCATAAGCTGAATTCATTAGGTTAGGATTAAATGCTCCCAGCAAAACGCATTTTTCTCTTTTATCCTAAGTTATCTAATTACTAATGCTTAATCATTGTGTTATCTATATTATAACAAATTATCGTTTATTTGCAATGACTAGTTATCTTCTTGATGTAATCGCTAATAATCTAAGCATTTCGATATAAATCCAAACGATAGTTACCATCAAACCTAAAGCTAAAATCCAGCCAACTTTTTCATCAGCTCCGGCTTCAACAAAATCTTTTATTCTTTGGAAGTCCCATAACAAGAAGAAAGCTGATAACGCCGCTGAGATGAAGACAACGATAATGTATAAGTTTCCACCAAATGGTAAGATAAAAGATAAAATACTCATAATTATAACACTTATCAAACTTACCACTAAAAATGATGCAAACTTTTGATTTACCTTTATAATATTGGTAGTAAATAACAAAAGCATAATGACAAATACAATAAAAGTAGTTGTTATAGCGGTTGGAATAATACCTTCATAAATAGAAGCATATAAAACCGAAATAATACCTAAAACAAAACCTTCACTAATAGCATAAACTATTGAAAATACAGGTGCCATCCTAACTGATCTTGAACCAATAATCACCGAAATAAAACCGATAATCATCGCTCCAATTAACCAACCTATCGAGATACCTTCAAGATTACTAACAACTAAAACACCTGTTACTGCAGTTATCGCTATCATTAAAAGTGTCTTAAATGCAACATTTGAATATGTTATAGGTCTATCACTTGCATACGAATAACTACTTGCTTGATTAAAAACTGGGTTTGAACTACGCATTCTCATAATATGTCCTCCTAAATAAAATATCCTATAATATTATAATACAAATTTATGAAGTTTGTATGTTTTTTTTCTAAAAATCGAAGATTGATATCTGATTTTTATCAATCATTCCCTCAAAAACCCCTAAATCATCTAACTTATCAAACAAAACAGTAGATAACTTAGTACGATTTTTTATATCTTGTTTGGAAATAAACTCTTTTTCTTCTCTTGCTTCGATGATAGATTGAGCAGCCTTATCGCCCATAGAATCTATAACAATAAAAGGTAGAATTAGAGATTTCTTATCTTCTGAGATTACAAAATCCTTGACTTGTGATTTATAGAGATCAATTGGTTTAAAAGTTAGATTTCTCTTAACCATCTCAAGTGCCACTTCTAAAACTGTTAATAAATCTTGTTCACGGTTTGAAGCTTCTTTTCCTTTGGCTTTAATTTCATTAACTTTTTCCACAATACCAACTTCGTTTCGATATAATGTATCTACATCAAAAGTTGATGCTCTCTTTGAAAAATATGCTGAATAGAAATATATTGGTTGATATAGTTTAAACCAAGCAATCCGCATTGCCATTAATACATAAGCGGTTGCGTGAGCTTTAGGAAACATATATTTAATCTTTGAACAAGACCAGATATACCACTCTGGCACATTATACTTTCGCATCTCATCCGCATATTCTGCCCACTTAGCTGGATTAGAAATCGCCTTGCCTTTTCGAACATACTCCATTATTTCAAAAGCCATTGTCGGATTAAGACCATAAGAGATTAGGTCAACCATAATATCATCTCTACATCCAATAATATCTTTAAAGTCAACTTGACCGAACTCGCGGTTTTTCCCTAAAACAAGCGATTGTGCATTACCATACCAAACATCTGTTCCGTGTGATAAACCTGATATTTTAACTAGATCAGCGAATGATTTTGGTTTTGATTCTGAAAGCATCCCTCTAACAAAACTAGTGCCTAATTCTGGCACACCGTATGAAGCAACATCTGACATTATATCATCACTAGTTAAGCCAAGGACATCTGTTCCGCTTAACATACGATAAACATCACTATCATCTACCGGAATATCTTTAGGATTATCAAATGGAAAATCATTAGGGTTTTGTTTAACTAAATCCATTAGATATCTTATGACAGTTGGATCATCATGACCTAAGACATCTAGCTTAAACAAGTTGCTTTCAAAAGAATGGTATTCATAATGAGTTGTTTTCCAGTTAGTATCTTTAGAATCTCCTGGATATTGAATTGGCGTCACATCATAAATATCCTTGGTATTGGGAACAACAACAATTCCTCCTGGATGTTGACCAGAACTCCGTTTTGAACCTTCTATCCCTTTAGCTAAACGATTAATTTCAGCATGTCTAACAAAAATTGGTTCGAGACCAGCCCGTTCTCTTTTGCTGTTAAGTTTTTTATAATAATCTTTAACCATCCCAAAGGATGTCTTAGCTGCGCAAGTACCAATTGTCCCCGCTCTAAAAGCATAATTAACACCAAAAAGCTTACGGATATATTCATGAACCTCACTTTGATAATCACCTGAGAAATTCAAATCAATGTCTGGAACCTTGTCACCCTTAAAACCTAAAAATGTTTCGAAAGGAATGTCATGTCCATCTCTTGTAAGTCTTGTATTACATACAGGACAATTTGCTTTTGGTAGGTCCCAGCCGCAATCTGTATTCTGCAGCACTTCCTGATATTCTTTTTCAAAATCATTTTCACCATACATCTGTTTTTCTTCATCCGTTTTCTTAAAAGCATTAAAGTGACATTTCGGACAAACATAATGAGGTGGCAATGGATTAACTTCAGTTATTCCCATTAAAGTTGCTACAAAAGATGAACCAACAGAACCTCTAGAACCAACTAGATATCCATCGTCCAAGGATTTTTTAACTAACAAATGAGAAATATAATAGATAGTTGAAAATTGATGTTCAATAATACTACCTAACTCCTTATCAACTCGTTTTTTTACAATTGGTGGTAACTCATCACCATAGATTTTTCTAACTTGATCATGAACCATCTTCTCAACCTTAACTTTGATTGAAGGAACACCTGACTCAGCTAGAAATTCATCTGTTGGCGCATATAACTCATTAGGAATAATTTGGATTTCCTCTACTTGATCACTGATTAATTGTGAGTTTTTCACAACAATTTCATAAGCTAAATCTGTGCCTAAAAAACTAAACTCTTCCATCATTTCTTCAGTAGTCATAAAGTATTGATTAGGTTTAAATTCTTTATAGTATAGATCATGAAAGCCTCCTCCACCAACCAGTGGAGTATTAATCATGATTTCTCGGTATTTATAATCACTTGGATCAAGATGATGCACATCACCAGTTGCGACAACTGGGATATTTAACTCTTTTCCAACTTCAACTATTTTCTTAATAACCCTTTGAATAACACTTTTCCAATTAGGCGTTTCTGTTTCCATAAACTTAAAATAGCTCAGAGGTTGAATTTCTAAATAGTCGTAATACTTAGCTGCTTTCACCAAATCTCTTCTTGTTTTATTGATTGCTATATCAAAGAAATAGGAATTATGACATCCACTAGAAACTAATAGCCCCTCGCGGTGTTTATCAAGATAAGTCTTGATAACCTTAGCATCCCTGTCATAAAATGTGGTTAATCCTTCAGACAAAATCTTATAAAGATTTTTTAATCCCTCTTGTTTTTTAACAAGAAGGTTGATGTGTTTAGGATAAGGAAACTTATGAACTTCTTCTGGATTTAAAGCAAGATTCAAATCTTGAAAACGGGTAATTCCATTCTTGCGCAACTTTTTAATTAGATGCAAGAATATTTCAAACAATGCTTTTGTATCATTAATAGCACGGTGATGTCCAGAAAAATCAACTTTAAAGTATCTGGCAACACTCTTTAAATCAAATCTAGATTTATCAGGAATGATAGCCTTTGATAGCATTAATGTATCAATCGATGAGTTAACTTTATTGTCAATTCCCATTTCTCGGTAGTTATAGGCTAAGAAGTCAACATCAAAATCAGCATTATGTGCCACTAAGACTGTGTCTTTAGAAAATTCATGGAAGTCACGTAGAACTTCTTTCAACTTTTTCTTACCTTTAAGCATAGAATTAGTAATTTTTGTGAAGTTTTCTGTAAACTTAGATATCGTCATTTCCGGGTCAATCAATTCCGAAAACTCACCTAAAATTGTCCCATTTTTAACTTTTATTCCCGCTATTTCGATAATCGTATCATAGTTTAGAGACAAACCAGTAGTTTCAATATCAAAAATCACAAAAGTAGTTTCTGATAATAAACCTTGATAATCACCCCTTGTAATGGTTATTCCTTGATCATCAACATACACCATTTCTAATCCATATAATGGTTTTATTGGTTTATTCTTGACATATTTTTCCAATGTTGGAAAAGTTTGAACCGAGCCATGGTCACTTACCCCTATAGCACTATGACCAAAACTTATTGCCCGGTCTACATACTCTTCAATCTTATTTACACCATCAAGTGTAGACATTTTTGTATGAAGATGTAGTTCAACACGCTTTTGTTTATAGTTATCCTCACGGATATTATTATCAATTTTTGTTGTTGTATGGGCGATATTTAAAACATTTAAAGTTACTTCGTTATAAAAACTATCAAATTGGGCATAACACTTAGCTTTTACTCCCATACCTTCTTCAATATTTTTAAAGAAATCTAACTCTGATGGTTTTGTTCTTCTTTTATTTAAATAAATTGAATCAACTTCATCTGTTATTATGATTTTTACACTTGAACTATTATTCGATTCATTTATTTCGTTATCTACAACTATTCCTTGGACAAAAATTATCGATTTCCCCGAGTTTTTTTCTCTAAACTCTTCTAATTCAACTTCTGTTCTGGGAATATTTGATATCTGCATAAAGTCTTCAAATCCATTATTATCATTTAGATACTCATAATCGATTTGTTCAGAGTTTAACAATTCCGAACTTTCCTTAACAAACAAGTCATTGTTTTTTTTAATTTCTTCTTCAATTGTCTCAATTGACTCATCAATCTCAATTGATATTTCAACAATTAACCCTAATTTTTTCATCTGACTTTCAATCGCACCACGATAAATCGTTGGTGAAACTGCATCTTTAGGAACATAAATCTTAATCAAATTATCTTCAATATCCTTATCATATTCCTTTAACGGTAAAACTCGTTTATCTTCAGCTGCTATCAAATCTATTGCATAGTCATAGTAATCGAGGATTTCACCATCAAAATCCTTAAACTCAACTTCATAATCAATCCCTTTAACACTATCAAAAACTGTAGTTAAGTTTTTTAATTTCTGCATAAAATTGCGGAAATGCATAATCGGAATTACTCGCTCAAAAACCAAATAAAAAGTCCAAGTCTGATTAACTTCATCGACTTCTACTAATTCTACTTGACAGTAATCTTCAATTATTTGGTCTTGTAAATCTAGTTGCTTTAATAATGCTTTAATTGTATCCAAAATATCATCTCCAATAACTATCTTATTATAACATAATTTTTTTAGTTTTTAAGTTAAAAAAATAAAACACAAGAAAAAAAACAGCCTTAGCTGTTCTTTAAAATTTTGCGTTTACTTTACCTGCTAGAATTTCTTCAAGGGCTTGTCCAACTGCCTTAACACATTTGTTATTAACAGATGAATAATTGTCACTTTTAATGATTTTTGCTCTTTTTGCTGCTATATAAGCTAATTTATATTTTGAATCAACAACCTCTAATAAATCGTCAATTGATGGATATCTTAAACCTTCTTGATTAACTTGTTTAGTTGGCACTCCATCTGCATCGTACTCTAGCTCTCCTGTATCGTAATCACCAAAGCGATTACCTTGACTAGGGTTATACTTTAGTTTTTCTTTTATTTCTAATAATTTCTCTGTCATATCATTACTCATTCTTTTCCCTCCAATATCTTATAATACTTGTGAATCGATCTTTCCGTTTTAGCATGCTCAGCTCTGATAATTGCATATATTCTGTCTGCGGCATTCTTGACTTCGTCATTCACGACGATATAATCATATTTATATGCTAATGGAAACTCTCGATCAGCCTTTTCAATTCTTTTTTGGATTGTTTCTATTGTATCTGTGCCTCTAGCTTTTAAACGATCAATTAATGCTTGTCTTGATGGCGGAACTATAAAAATGAAGACTGCTTCAGGTGTTTTTTCTCTAACCTGTAAAGCTCCTTGAACTTCAATTTCTACAATAACTTCTTTTCCTTTTTCCATCATGCTTTCAATGTAATCAAGCGGAGTTCCATAGTACTCCCCTACAAATTCTGCATATTCTAAAAATCCATTATTTCTGATTCTTCTTTCAAACTCCTCTCGAGTGACAAAAAAATAGTCAATGCCATCAATTTCGCCTTCTCGCGGAGCTCTCGTTGTCATTGATACAGAATAACAAAAATTATTATCTGGAATTTTGAAAAGAGCTTTTCTAATTGTTCCCTTTCCAACTCCCGATGGACCACTGATAATCACCAATAATCCCCGTTCATTAAGTTTCAGAATGACCCCTCCATTTACAAACAATCAGTTGATAATTATTACTCTATATGATACCACAAAAGCCTTAAATAGTAAAATTATTTTTTTGTTTTTCAAACTATGATATAATATATTCGGTGATTTTATGAGTGTAGATGGAAGATTTATATATTTTCTAGCCAAAGAGTTAAATGAAAAATTACAAAATGCGAGAATCCAAAAAATATCTCAGCTCTCTAAAGCTGATTTTTTGTTTTTCCTTAATACAAAAAATAATCTCTATCTTTCTTTATCAACAGCATTAGCTAGAATTCATCTAAGTAATAACAATTATACTAACTTTGTAAATCCTGGTGGATTCTGTATGTTTCTGAGAAAATACATTGAAAAAGGCGTAATTCAAGAAATAAAATCAATTAATCATGACCGGATTATCGAAATCAAAGTTAATAACCGAAATGATATCGGAGACTTAAGTGATTATTACCTAATGATTGAGTTATTTGGTAGATACGCAAACCTAATCATTCTTGACAGTGATAAAATGATTATTAATGCCTATAAACATATTCATCCCTTTGATAATATCGATCGGATTATTGTCAACAACAGCAAGTACACTTTGCCTACAGATGAAAAAATCGACCCTAATAATCTCGAAGCCATTAAAGACTTCTTTGACAAAACAGAAATCAGTTATAAAGACATAATTATGAATATTAGAGGCTTCTCTCCTTTAATTGCTAATCATCTAGTAGAAAAAGCAAATTTCAACCCAAGTTTAATGTATCAAAGCTATCTTGATATTTATTATCAAGAGGTTAATCCTACTAAAACAGAAGACAAATTCTATTACCTTGATATCTTTAGTGATTCTTCAAAAGAACATTTTTCTTCTTTATCAGATCTGCTTGAAATTCAGTTTCAAGAATCTTCTAGTCTTGACAGAGTCAGACAAATTCACAGATATCTCAACAATTTTATCAAAAATAATCTTGAAAAAAACAAAAACAAACTAGAGAAACTTTCCAAAGACCTCCTAAAAGCAAAAAACAATCAAATTAATCGGATTAAAGGAGATTTATTAATTCATAATCAACACCTACTTGATAACACTCAAAACAGTTTTGAACTCTTTAGCTATGAACTGAATAAAGAAATAACGGTTGAGGTTGATCGCCAGTTAAGCATCATCGAAAACGCAAACAAATACTTCAGTAAATATAAAAAACAAAAAAATGCTATAAAATACATCGCAGAGCAAATAATTCTAACAAAAAAAGAGATTATCTATTTTGAAGACTTAACAGTTCAAATAACTGATAACTTTGATTTAAAAGACTTAGAAGAAATTCAAGAAGAACTTATTGATAACCACTATCTTCATAAGCGTAAGAGTAAATCCAAGAACAAGAATCCAAACTATGACATTTACTATGATGAACTCGGTATAAAAATTCTAGTAGGTAAAAATAACATTCAAAACAACTACATTACTCATAAGATTTCTCGAAAAGACTATACTTGGTTTCATGTCCAAAATCAAAGTGGATCTCATACTGTGGTGTGTTCTAGTGAAACCCTCCTAGAACCAACAATTAGAGCCGCTGCCAATCTAGCAGCTATTCACTCAAAAAGCAAGAATTCATCTTCGGTTCCTGTTGACTATACAAAGATAAAGAACATCAAAAAAATACCTGGAGAAATCGGATCATTTGTCAGTTATACTAATCAAAAAACTATCTATATTGATCCAGATGAATCACTAATCAAAAAACTAAGGAAAGGCTAAATCGCCTTTCCTATTTTTTTAACTTTATTTCTTCTTGAATTAAATCAATAAATTCAGCTACTGAAACTGTAATTTGTTCTTTCTCACCATATAATCGATAAGTAACCTCATTACTTTCTACTTCCTTATCACCAACAACTATTTGATAAGGAATCTTTTTAGTTTGAGCCTCTCTAATCTTATAACCTAGTTTTTCATCACGATCATCCATTTCTACCCTGATTGACTTTTCTTGAAGTTTTTCAACTAAATCCTTGGAAAAACCAAGATGATAATCATTATTTACTGGTATAACCTTGACTTGAACTGGCGCCATCCAAGTTGGAAAAGCTCCACCATAATGTTCAATGAGAATACCAATAAATCTTTCAATCGAACCAAACAGTGCTCGGTGTAACATCACTGGTCTTTGCTTTTCACCATGTGAATCAATATAGCTTAAATCAAAGCGTTCTGGAAGATTCATATCTAATTGAATTGTACCACATTGCCAGATTCTTTTCATTGAATCTCTTAACTTAAAATCAAGTTTTGGTCCATAAAAAGCTCCATCTCCTGGATTAATCTTATATGGTTTACCAATTTCATCTAATGCATCAGCTAAAGCTTTTTCGGCTCTATCCCAAGTTGCAATCTCACCAATATATTTTGATTCTGGTCTAGTTGATAACTCAATATTATATTCTAAGTTAAAGACAGAGTACATATATTCAAAAAGTCTCACTAACTCTTTCACTTCTTGGACAATCATTTCCTCGGTCATAAATATATGGGCATCATCTTGAGTGAAATTTCTCACTCTAAATAACCCATTTAAAGCCCCGCTTGCTTCATGACGATGAACTAAACCCAATTCGCCAACCTTTAAAGGAAAATCTTTGTAAGAATGAATATCACGCTTATATACCAACATCCCTCCTGGACAGTTCATTGGTTTTATGGCAAATTCTTGTTCATCAATTTCTGAAGTATACATATTTTCTTTATAATTATACCAATGTCCCGATACTTCCCATAATTCTTTGTTCAACATAATCGGAGTTTGAATTAATTTATAACCTTCTTTAAGATGAACATCATACCAAAAACTCTCTAACTCTCTTCTAAGAATCATCCCATTTGGTAACCAAAAAGGAAAACCTGGGCCGTACTCACTAAGCATAAACAAATCTAATTGTTTGCCTAATTTACGATGGTCTCGTTTTTTTCTTTCTTCTAAGTTCTGTAAATGATCATCTAACTCTTCTTTGCTAAAAAATGCAGTTCCATATACTCTAGTTAATTGTTTATTATCGGAATTTCCACGCCAATAAGCGCCAGCTAAACTTAATAATTTAAAATGTTTAATCCATTTTGTACCAGGCAAATGTGGTCCTCGGCAAAGATCAGTAAAATGACTTTGCTTATAGATACTAATTTCTTCATCCTTAGGTAAATCTTTAATCAACTCCACTTTATAGGGATCATCATGAAAATAATTTAATGCATCATCATAACTCAAAACTTCTCTTTCAATTCTCGAGTTCTGTGAAGCAATTTTTTTCATTTCTTTTTCGATTCTTCCTAAATCACTCTCAGTTAAAACATCTTCACCTAAATCGATATCATAATAAAAACCATCCTCAATAACTGGTCCAACACCAAAATGAGCATGAGGATATAGTTTTTTAACAGTTTCAGCTAATAAATGAGCAGTTGAATGTCTTAAAACTTCTAAGCTTTCTTCATCTTGCTCAGTCAAAAAAGCTACTTCGCTATCAGCGCTAATAACCCTATCCATATCCATTATTTTCCCATTAACTTTAGCAGCAATACTCTTTTTTCTTAATGAAATTGAAATATCGTCAGCTATTTCATTTAACGACTTTTCATTTTCATACTCTCTTATTGAACCATCAGGTAAAACTATTTTCATATTATTCCTCCTTAAAAATAAAAAAAACGCCCTATAAAAAGGGCGAATTATCCGCGGTACCACCTTAGTTTATCACTTAAGTAAATCGTTAACGCCGATATACGGGTTTGATTAGAACCACTCCAAGGTAGTAATCACTAAATATTTATAAGTAGCTTACACCATCCTACTCTCGCTTTAATAATTTCTTTAGTAATCTTGTCCTCTTCTCAGTTTATACTATTATTATATCTAGATTTAGTTATTTGTCAAGAATTATGTGGCATTTCTGTTAAAACAAACTCTAGGGTCATTCTTTTTATTCTTTCAACAATCCGCCAAGCACTAACAGCCTCTAAAGAATTTTCACTCTTTCTGAAAGACTTAGCTAACTCAGCAAACCCAAGATTAGAGGTAAAGAACGTTGGCTTATTATCTAAGAGCCGGTGCTGAAGAATTGGACCTAATACCTCATCCCGAATAAACTCACTAAAATACTCGCCACCAATATCATCAAGCATTAAGATTTCTGCCGATTTTAAAGCCGCAATCTTCTCTTCAAGACTGCCATCACCGATTGATGATTTTAGTTCTCTAACTAAATCAGGATAATAAGCAAAGTAAACCTTATTTCCAATCTTTGCTAGCTCATTTGCTAAGATTGCTAAAATATAAGTCTTTCCAGTTCCGTATTTTCCACATATATACATACCCTTTAGAAAATTATCTTTAGAGTATTCTTTTAAAAATTTTAAGATGTAATTATGTATTGATTTTCTCGTATCACCAATCAAATCAAAATCTTCAAGTGAAGCATTAAAAATTTTCTTTGGCACATACATCGCCTGAATATTCGAACTTCCAGCAACGACATCGTTATAACGACACCTAACATATGTTAGTTCAACATAGTCGCCATTATACTCTAGATTTGGTGTAAAACCAACATTGTTTAATTTACATAAATTAAGACCTTTACATCTAAGGCAAATATTCTTTTCTTCCTTATAAGTTAAGAAAACATTTAAAGAATTAATCAAATCTTCGTGTTTTAAATCATTATCAAGAATAAACTTTTTGATATCGTTATCAGCCATCAAAGTATCAATAATTGCGTCATAATCAATCTTTGCTTCCATATTTTTCAGGAAGTCTTTTATTGCTTTCATATTAACTATCTCCTTCATTAGCTTGTAAATACTCATCTAACCAATCAGGCTTTGCATCCGGACGGTTGGATTTTTTGTATTTAGGTTTATCTTTAGCACTGTCTAAATGCTTAATGTATTCCAAAGCTAATTCAACACTATCAATATTATCACGTTTCCAACTCATGCCAACCTTTTGAATATAGGCATAGCTAGGTAGATTCTTACCTTTAGTTTTTACAATATATGCTAATAAAACATTAACAACGCCAGAGTTTAGGCCAACTTCATCAATAAGTCTTTCTACGTGTCTTAAATCAGCAGCAGAAACCAAACCATCTCCTAATTCCGCCAATAAGTCCTTAGGTGAAATTGATTGGAAGTATTCTAACAAACTATCCGTATTAACAATTTTTACAGGAACCTCATCTTTAGCAGTGTTGGGACTTACAAAACTATAATTATTACGTGAATTTCTTGCTAAAGCCTCGATGTTGACATTGCCTAGATCATCTAATGATTTAAGTAAAATATCTCGCATTTGTAACTCATCTAAACTATAAACATAACCTAATTGTTCTACCTTGGCTTTAACAGCTTCTGTCAAACTCTCAACATCAAAAAAATCCTTAGAGATACTTTCATTAAATAAGCGCCAATCAAAATTAGCAGAATTCAACTTAGCAAACCCTTTTGTTTTACTAGATAAAAGATTAGTTTCATACTCACTAGTATTGGTATCAATACTAGGAAAGACTTCATTAAATGCTTTTGATATGTTATACTTCTGCTTCTTATTAGGAGCCAATACTTTAAATATTTTTAAAAGCTTCTTAAATCTTGTCTTAGTCACAGAAGCAATTAAATACTCTCCTAATATGCCATCATTAATGAAATTTCTAGCGCTTAGTGGAAGTTTGATTTCATAAGTAAAATTATCATTAGCAAAAAAAGTGATTAATAATCCAATCGCTTCAAGTTTAAATCTGTTCTGTTCAATCTCTGATACTTTTTGTCCTAAAAATGATTCTAAATCCGAATGTAGATACTCATCAGAAAGCAAATCTTGACGATTTAGAAGATTCATCAAGGTAAGATATAAAGTAAAAGCCCCTTGACCAATGATTGGTTGATAAAGAAGCGTTAAAACCTGATAATCAACGCTTGAGCAAATCCCTTCACCTGAAACAATAAAAGTATCACTTCTTCTTAATGTTTCCAAAAAACCCTCCTATGGATGTAATGATACGCCTTTAAATCTTAAAAGATTTTTTAACTTAGCATAGAACATTACTACCTTTTTCTTTGGGCGGTGAAAGCCAAAACCACTAAACCAGTTGACTTTAAAATCTACACCAATTTCTACTGGTGTTATTTCTGAGATTGTTACAATAACATCAAAACCGCTACCGAGCATATATATTTCTCGATGGACTTTATTGACATCTCTAATCTCTAAATTTTCCTCTTCAGCCACTTGTTTAAGTGCATCTAGTACTTGTGCGAAATTATTACGATAATAATTAGTCCTCAACTCTGGATCAATATGTAATTCCTTAGTTTCACAAGTATTTCTGAAAAAACTTTTTATAGACATTTTATTCCTCCCATAATTTCTGATATATCTCTTTAAACTGTTTATAAGTATAATCAAAATCTTGAGAATTATCAATCACATAATCACTTTTTTCACACTTTTCGGTCAAACTCATCTGTGAATTGATTCTCTTTAGTGCTTCTTTTTCTGTTAAACAATCTCGTTCAATTAGTCTCTCAATTTGAGTTTCTTTATCAACATAAACGCAGATTATTTTATCACAATAGATTTCCATCTTAGCTTCAAATAACAAAGGTATATCTAAAACAATCATTTTCTCTGTTTTTTTAAGTCTTTTAATCTGTTCAGTAAAAGCCTGGATCACATAAGGATGGGTTATTCGATTTAATAACTTTAATTTCTCTTTATCGTTAAAAACTATTCTAGCTAATAAAGATAAATCTAAATCTTGAAGATTAAAAGCTTTCTTTAACTCATTATACAATATATTATTAGTTTTTAATAGATTTTTATAAATCTTATCAGCATCTAAAATCAAGATATCTCGATCTTGAAAATATTGACTTATCAATGATTTACCTGAGGCAATGCCTCCTGTAAGGCCGATTCTTTTCATGTTTATTTCCTTTTTTGACAGGTTGGACAGAAGTAGGTTCCTCTGCCACCAACTTTTATCTTTTGAATAATATCATTACAAGCCGGACAGTTTTCACCAACATGTGTATGAACTTTTAATTCATTTTGAAATCTGCCATCAATCCCAAAACTTGATTGATATGTTCTTATTGTCGTCCCACCTAATTTAATAGCGTGATTTAAAACATCCCGAGCTAGTTCTATAATTCTTTGAACTTCCTTCAAACTTAGGTCTTTTGCTTTGGATTCAGGATGAATTTTAGCCCTAAACAAGGTCTCATCAACATAGATATTACCCAAACCAGTCAAGATTGACTGATCTAGTAAAACTGATTTAATTGGTCGATCAGCTTTATGGATTGCTTGATAAATAGCTTTTTTATCAATATTATCTTGGTTTGCTTCAACGCCTAGTTTCTTGATACTTTCTAGTTGTTTTTCTTCTCCAAGTAAAACTAGTTCCATCGTCCCAAATTTTCTAACATCATGATAACTTAAAAAGCGACCATCACTCAAGCGAAAAATAACATGCTCGTGTTTAGTAACATCCTTTAAATTTTCTCTAATGAAATACTTCCCTTCCATCCGTAGATGGCTAACTAAAGTATAGTCATCCAAATCAAACAATAAGTACTTGCCATATCTTCTGATATTTCGGAACTCCTGATTATTCATTTTATTATAAAACTCATCCAAGTTCATTTTAATAATATTCGGATAAGGAGTAATGATATCTGTTATTTTTAAACCAATTAGGATTTTTTTTAGTGTCGATCTTACTGTTTCTACTTCTGGAAGTTCTGGCATTTATTTCACCTCATAAAGATTCTTACCACTTGAATAATTCGCTACTAATTTTGTTTGAAAATCAACGGCGTTTTCCATTGTCTCTTTTGTGATTTTTATAACTTGTTCGAGTTCATCTTCCAACACTTCTAAAACTACTTCATCATGAACTTGTAGAATTATCTGCGATTTAATATTCTCTTTTTCAAAACGATTCTTTATCTTAACCATAGCGATTTTCAAGATATCTGCAGCTGTACCTTGAATTGGTGCATTCATTGCAATTCGTTTCCCAAACTGTCTAGTTTGGTAGTTTTTCGAATTGATTTCAGGAATAAATGTCTTCCTGTTAAAAAGAGTTGTTACATAGCCGTTTTCTTTAGCGAAATCAATTTGCTGATCCATGTAGGTTTTTATTTCTGGGTAGTTATTAAAATAACTTTCAATAAAACGTTCTGCAGCTTTCGGTGTTATATCTAAATCCTCAGATAGCCCCCAGGCTGTTTTACCATAGATAATACTAAAATTAATTGCTTTCGCAATTGCTCTTTCATTATCACTAATTTCATTCTTCCCAAATATTTTCTTAGCAGTTTCAAAATGGATGTCTAAGTCATTTTCAAAAGCGGTTTTTAAATTCTTAATTGAAGCTAACTCACAAACAACTCTTAACTCAATCTGTGAATAATCAAAGGATAAAAGATAATGATCTTTACCAGCTACAAAAACTTTCCTTAGGTTTTTTCCCTCTTTTGTTTTTATAGGAATATTTTGTAGATTAGGTTCTTTTGATGACAATCTTCCGGTCTTTGTTAAAGCTTGTTGGTAGATGGTATGAATCTTAGAATCGCCTTTGAGTTTTAATGCTTGTAAAAGACCTTCGTAATAAGTTGAATATAACTTAGTATAAGTTCTATAGCTGATAATATGTTTAATTATTGGATGAATATTTTTGAGTTTGGAAAGCACAGAAATATCTGTAGAATAACCACTCTTGGTTTTCTTAGATACCGGTAAGTTAAGCTTATCAAAAAGAATTTCTCCTAGTTGTTTAGGACTATTGATATTAAACTGATCTCCAGCAGAATCATAAATCTCCTGTTCTAAATTATGAATCTCTGAACTAAGAAAATCACCAAACTCATTAAGTTTTTCTTCATCTATCAAGATTCCATGATATTCCATATCTGCTAACAACTCAGCTAATGGTATTTCAATTTTTTCTAATAAATCCAGTTGATCAAACTCTTTGTTTTTCGCTAATGCAACTGATTTCAAATCAGCTATTGCCTTAACTTTAGTAATAATATGCTTTATATATTTTTCTTGTTCAGGTAGTTCGAATTTAGCGCCTTTACCATAAACGAAATCATCAGAGATCACTTCGTTATTACTTAAGCTCTGCATAACCAAAGAAAAATCATCTTGTTTAATACTAGGGTCCACTAGATAAGCAGCAAGTAGTAGATCAAAAACACAGTTATTAAGTTTGATGCCATCCCATAATAAAGCGACTTTAATTTTCTTTAAATCATAGACACTCTTTTCATATTTATCACTGGCTAGAAATTCACAGAACTCTTTAGATTTAATCGCTATTTCATAAGGAAGATAGTATGCATTATCGTTAATGATTAAACCAAATCCTAGTTTTTTATCGATATGATAGTTCTCACCAAAAATCTCTAGATGTAAAAAAGCATTGCCAAATTCAATTTTCGCAATATCCGCTTCAGATTCCAATACAACAAACTCATTCTTGGTTACTTTTGCATCTTTCTTCAAATTCTTCATAAAACTATTAAAATTCATTTTCTGATAGAATTTTAACAGTTTTTCTTCATCATAACCTGAATACTCTGCTTTATTAATATCGATTTCATTCGGAAAATCTGTGACTATTGTAGCTAATTTCTTTGAGAAATAAGCGATATCTTTGTTTTCAATAATTTTTTCTTTCAGCTTCCCTGTAAGTTTATCTGTATTATTATACAAATTGTCAATATCACCAAACTCTGAGAGAAGTTTTACAGCTGTCTTATCACCAATTCCTGGGATTCCGGGAATATTATCAGAACTATCGCCTACTAGGGCTTTATAATCAGTGACTTGATTGACTTTAAACCCAAGTTTTTCATAAACATAATCTGGAGTATAATATTCAACTTCCTTTAAACCTTTTCTTGAGATTAACTGTTTAACATTTGTGTCTAGTAACTGAACTAAATCATGATCATTGCTATAGATGGTAATTTCATCAAAATCCTCTTTAAAGTGTTTAGCTGCATAACCGATGATATCATCAGCCTCATAATATTGTTGTTCATAAAAATAGACTCCTAGAGCTTCTAAATACTCTTTCATATAAGGAAATTGTTCTTTCAATTCTTCAGGTGTATCTTTTCTAGTTCCTTTATATTCTGTAAATATTTCGTGACGGAGAGTTTTACCCTCACAATCAAGCGCGACTAAAATATGAGTGAAACCATCTTCAATCATCTTAGTCATTGCATGAGCAAAACCGTAAATTCCATTAGTATATAGCCCTTCTTTTGTCTGCATAAGATTGCCAGTATAAGCTGTTGCATAATAAGACCTAAACAACAGGTTAGAAGCATCTATTAATAAAAGTTTTTTCTTCATTTACTCACCTCATGATATCTGCTTTATTTTAACATATTTTGTGAAAAAATGCACTTAATCAGTGCATTTTTATTGAAGTCTTATTTTTGGTTCTTCTTTAAAATAATCAATAGACCTTTTAAGATTAAAGTTTCATCTTTAATTACTTCCTCTAATAAATAAGGATGGACAATCTTTGCGTGACCACCGGTTATAATTACCTTTAAATTGTCTTTATTAGTCTCAAGTTTAATGCGTTTTATCATACCATCTATCATTGATGCGTGCCCAAACACTAATCCTGATTTAATACAGTCAACTGAATTCGTTCCTAACACCTTTTTTGGAGCCTGTAATTCAACTTGAGGTAATAAAGAGGTATTTGAGATTAAAGCATTCTTACTCGTGGTTAAACCAGTTGAAATTACAACTCCCTTTAAAACCTTGTCTTCAACATAGGTAAAAGTGGTTGCTGTTCCGGTATCAATAATTAAGACTGTTTTCCCATAGAGTGATGTCGCCCCTACTGAATTTCCGATTAAATCAGCACCAACTTCTTTTGGATTATCAGAGTTTATCTGAATTCCTGTTTTAACACCTTGCCCTACAAAAAGTGGTTCAAGATTAAATCGATTTAAAAAATAGTCGCGAAAAACCTCATTTAATTCGGGTACAACTGACGAAATTATTGCTTCGGTACACTCTTGAATAAAACCATTCAAAGTCAACGTGTATTCATCAGCTGACTTGTTTTTTTCTGTGTTTAGCCGATATAATCTATCAATTGCATCTCCATTTATTGACAAACCTATCGCTATTGTTGTATTACCAATATCAATAGAGATTTTCAATTTCCTGCACCTCTTTTTGGCTTAAATACTCTTTTTTTCTTAGATACTTAGCCAATCTTATTACAATTGTTCCACCAACAAAAGCTGCTACACCCATCTCAATTAAACTTGCCCAAGGTACATTAACTGTTACTAGTAGAGTTATGTAAGGTACAAAAGCTTCACTTAATGATGAGTATTCAAACACCATAGCAAACGATGTAATTAACATAGTTAAAACCATAAGAGTATGAATTAAAGTTAAGATAAAGAAACTAATGCCTACCGCAACATACTTGTTTTTGATTAATTTAATCCACAACATTGTGAAATCATAAATAATCAAACCAAAGATAAATCTTGGTAAAACAGCTACCCATGGAAATACGAATAATGGGCTTGCATAAATAAAAGCTGCAATATTCGATACCACTCCAAAGGCTAAACCTAAATAGATCCCAAATTTACGACCTAAAAGTGCTGCCCCAATTAAAACAGGAATGTGAATTATTGTAGCTTCTAAGTTTGGTGCGATTTTAATAAAACCAATTGTACCCCCTAAACCATTAGGTACAAGTCCCAAAACGGCAATAATTGCAATAAACATTGCAAGTAAAGTCATTTCTCTTGTTCTTTCTCTTTTTGACAAATTTGTATTCATTTTTTTTCCTTTCCAAGCCGCTATTTAGCGGTCTCATAAGTATATTATTTTAAAAGACTAAACGTTTTTTCTGATTTCTTTAATCTTTTCAAAATCAATTTCTTTTAGCATAGCTAATATTTGTTGCTTTACAGCTTTATAATCCTCTTTATGAATTATTGAAGTTGTTGAATGGATATACCTTGAAGGCATTCCAATAGTACAAACCAAAACCCCTGATCGTGATAACTGTACTGCAGCAGCATCAGTCCCACCTAAAGAGTTATAGTATTGATATTTAATATTATTTTTTTCAGCAGTTTCTAATACAAATTGCTTCATACCTTGATGCATAAGTGCTCTTGGATCATAGAATCTTACCATAAAGCCTTTACCAAGGTTTCCACTTACTTCACTTTCTTCAAATGTATCTGAACAAGGTGAACAATCAACTGCGATAAATAAATCAGGTTTCAACATATAAGAAGATGTTATAGCTCCTCTTAGGCCTACTTCTTCCTGAACATTGGCTCCTGCATATAACTTACATTTTAAATCTGCTTTATCGACGGACTCCAAAATATCTAAAGCCATCGCACTACCGAAGCGGTTATCCCAAGCTTTTGAAAAAATCTTTAACCCATCTTTTGACTCTTGATAGTTATTTGCAAATACTACTTGTTGACCAATCTTAATCCCTAGTTCTTTAGCATGATTATAATTATCCGCTCCAATATCTAAATGAAAATCATCAAAACTAGATACTTGTGCAGTTTTGTTATCTCTTAGAAGGTGTGGTGGTTTAGCACCGATAACCCCAGGAACAAAACTACCATCATCAATAACAACATTCATATGTTGTGAAATAGCCACAACAGGATTAACTGAACCGATAGGAATCAATTTAAGAAGGCCATGCTTGGTGATTTCCTTGACCATAGCTCCAACTTCATCCATATGTCCTGCTATCATAACAGTTGGACCATCACTATCGAGATTGATTCCACCGAAAATAGAACCTAAATTATCCTCAACAACTGTTTCAGCTAGTTTATCTAAATGCAACCGCATATAGTTTCTAACATACTTTTCTTGTCCTGAAACCCCAGGTAAATCTACCAAGTCTCTATAATATTGTTTCATCTCACACCTCTTTTAAACTAGCTTTTAGGAAAAATATTGGTTTATTAAGTTTTAAGAATTTAATCTCAAACTCTGTTTGAATATTATCTTCTGGAAGAAACTCATATAAATCTAAAGAGATATCATCGATTCTATACATTTGATGTTCATTCAACATCATCATCGAGTATTCAAACAGCCCATAATTATCAGTTTTGATATAAAGATGTCCTTCCGGTTTTAAAATCTTTGTGTACCTATCCAAAAACTTTGGATTAGTTAATCTTCTTTTTGCTTGGCGATTCTTAGGCCATGGATCTGAAAAATTTAAATAAATATTACTTATCTCATTATCCTTAAAAATCTCATGTACAGTAATAGCATCAAAACGAATCAGACGTAAGTTGTCTAAAGGATTAATTATTGCTTTCTCTAAAGCTCTAACAATTACCGAATCAAATTTCTCAATTCCAATATAATTTATGTCAGGATTATTTTGTGCTTTCTCGTATATAAACTTACCCTTACCACAGCCAATTTCTAACTCAATAGGGTGGTTATTATTAAAAACCTTTTTGTATTCCCCAGCATGATTCTTAGGGTTTTTAATAATAATGTTTGGATAAGAATCAAGCAGTTCTTTTGCATACTTGACGTTTCTTAATCGCATGCATTAGGCCCCGCTAACATTACAATACTTTCAGCATAAATACTAGCCGCAATTAACATATCTTTAATAATTAAATATTCATTTGGTTGATGAGCTAAATCCTCTTTACCTGGTAAGTTTGGTCCAAAAGCAACTGCCTTTTTAAGAACTCTAGCATAAGTTCCTCCACCAATACTCTTAATTCTATTATCATGATCACCAGTATAGCGCATATAAGCTTCGTGTAAACATTTTACTAGCTCATCTGTTGGTGAAACATAATGTGGGGTTGAGTTCATAACGCTTTGATAAGTTAAGCTGAATTCTTCTGCAGCCTTTGAAATCTTCTTTTCACCTTTAGAAAAATCATAATTCTTTGGATAACGAATATTAACTCCCATTTTACCTAGTTTTCCATCATAATGGATAAATCCCAAGTTTAATGTTAATTCTTTCATTTCTTGATCAAAGACTTCTATTCCTAGTTTTTTACCTAAGTGATCATTATATAAATACTTATCAATAAAACTAACAAAAGGATTTTTTGTATATTTCTTCAAAAAATTAACCATTAAATATATTGCATTATTCCCTAAATGAGGCCAAGCTGCATGAGCATTTTTACCAAAAACAGTATAAGTATTCTTATGAACTCGTCCGTGAGTTTTTGTTTCTTGAAGATATTTGATAAATTCTTTTTGTATGTTCTTCTTGAGAACTACTACACATTCATCCGGAACGACATTATATCTTTCCCCAGCCTCAAAAGAAGCGATTAAATCATCTTCATAATCTCCTTCTAACAAGAAACTATAAATACCTTTTTCAGCATAAATTAAAGGAAACTCTGCATCAGGAGCAAACCCAATATCAGGCATCTTTTCCTTCTCTAGATAATACTTAATTCCTCTCATACCACTTTCTTCATCAGTACCAAGAATTAACCTTACTTTTTTCTCAAGTTTAATTCCCTTGGCTTTAATCATCTTCATCGCAATATAAGCAGCAATTGTTGGTCCTTTGTCATCCATCGCTCCACGAGCAAAGATTTTACCATCTGACTCATAAGCAGAAAATGGTGGATTATGCCACTTACCACCAGCAGGTACAACGTCTAAATGCCCTAGGATTCCTAGGACTTCTTCTCCTTCTCCCATTTCAATATGACCGGCATAGTTATCAATATTCTTAACTAAGAAACCATCATCCTCTCCAGTTTTAAGCATTAAGTCTAAAGCCTTTTTAATGTCTTTACCAAATGGAGCAGTTTTGTTTTTAGGATTATATTCTTCTAGCACAGTCGGGATTTTTAGTAGTTTTTTAACCAACTTTACATATTCTTCTTCATAATCTTTGGCAATATCTAACCAATTCATAAAATCACTTCCTTCTCTACTATTTTATCACAACCATTACTATTTGCAAATAATAACAAACATAATTATATTAATTATATAAGTATTTGACATTAAGCCTAGATAAAGTATAATATATTAGTATAAAACTACTTATTTATGAAAAGAAATGCAGGGTAAAAACATGGTTAGAAAAATTGAAATGAAGAATCTTACCTGTTCGAATTGTATTGCAAAAGTTGAAAGACGCACCTCAAGATTACCATATGTTAATTCTGCTTCATTTAACTTCGCAAACCAAATCTTATTAGTGGATTTTAAAGACGATTATGATGCTGAAAAAGCATTAAAAGAAATTAAAAGCATCGTTGATGTCTTAGAAGATAATATAGTAACTCATTATTATGAAACAAAAGTTGAAGAAAAGAAAATGAACTTTTTCTTTGAATATCGTTTCGTTCTTTTTGGTATGCTATTAATCACCTTCACTTTTTTTGCCTTTAGAATTATCCCAGTATTTAATAATATTTTTGGCACCAGCATTCCTCACTTAAATAATACTTTAAAAACTATTTTTTATTGGGTAGGTTATTTATTCCTAATATCAAAATTAATGATTCTCCAAATCAGAGGTATTAAGAACTTCAATATCTTTAATGAAAATACTTTAATGATTATCGCAACATTTGCAGCAATGTTTATTGGCAAATATGAAGAAAGCGTAGCTGTAGTTATTCTATACTCACTTGGTGAATATTTACAAAATCGAGCTGTGCAAAAATCAAGAAATGAGATATCAGCTTTAGTCGATTTAAAAGTTGAGTATGCCAACGTTTTAGAAAATAACAAAATCGTTATTAAAGACCCACTACAAGTGAAGATCGGCGATATTGTAATCGTTAAAAACGGTGAAAGAATTCCTTTAGATGGAACAATTCATAAAGGTTCGACCTCATTAAACACATCTGAACTAACGGGTGAATCAAAGTTAAAAACTGTTCACGCAGGAGATTATGTTTTGTCTGGTAACATCAATGTTGGTGATGTTATTCAAATCAAAGTGGTTAAAGAATATAAAAACTCTACCCTAGCTAAAATCATTGACTTAATTGAAAACTCTACAAATAAGAAGTCAAAAAGAGAGATGTTCATCACTCAGTTTGCAAAAATATACACACCTATAGTTGTAGGATTAGCATTATTATTAGTCATCTATGGTTTGATTTTCGATCCTACTAACGTAAGTACTACCGATGGATATATTTACCGTGCAGCTATTTTCTTAGTCATTTCATGCCCTTGTTCACTAGTTTTATCAGTACCCCTTTCTTATTATGCCGGTATTGGTACCGCTGCAAAACACGGTATCCTCTTTAAAGGTTCTACTTATCTACATCAAATCACAGAAGTTGAGACAATTGCTTTAGATAAAACTGGAACTCTTACATATGGCGACTTCTTTGTAAAAGAGTATACAAATGATGAAACCTTGCAATTAGCCGCTTCAATTGAAAAATTCTCAAATCATCCAATTGCAAAGGCAATTGTAGAACATAATAAATTACCTTTACTAGATACTAAGAATGTCAAGGAAGTCCCTGGATTCGGGATCAGCGGTGAAATTAATGGTTTAAAAGTACTTGCCGGAAGTTTGAAGTTCTTAAAGAATAATAACGTCGAAGTAAGTCACGAAAAACTTCCAATAGGTTCTTATACTTTTGTTGCCAAAGATGGAATCTATATCGGGCATATCGTCGTTAAAGATGAGTTAAAAGAAACTTCAATGCAAACTGTAAGAGACTTTACTAAACAATACGATACAGTAATGCTAACCGGAGATAACGAAAATTCAGCTCGTGATATTGCAATGCAATTAGGAGGAATTGAATATTATTCAGAACTTTTACCTGAAGAGAAACTAGAAAAATTCAATAATATACGTACTAACTCAGTTTCTTTATTTGTCGGAGACGGAATAAATGACGCTCCTTTATTAAAGAATGCTGACATCGGTGTTTCTATGGGTAGTGCTACTGACTTAGCGATAGAAGTAAGTGATGTAATAATCATAAATAATGATATTAGATTATTAGACAAAGCCATAAAGATTGCTAAGAAAACCAGAAGACTTTCTGCTGAAAATATCATCTTCTCACTAGCAGTTAAGTTTATTTTCCTAGTTATGTCAGCGATAGGCTTAATGTGGATGTGGCTTTCAATCTTTGCTGATGTTGGAGTAGCAATCCTTTGTGTTCTCAACGCCTTAAGAATTATTTATCAAAAAAAATATCTCAAATAATAAGGCGTTTTGCCTTATTATTTTTGTTTATAAATGCTTTTCGTGTTACAATATCTACTGGGAAATGAGGAATATATGGAAGACTTATATATATTATTAGTTATATTTTTATTGGTTCTAGTAAATGGTTTTTTTGCAGCAAGTGAAATGGCATTAGTTTCACTGAACAAAATTAAGATTATGAACCTTGCTAAAAAAGGAAATAAAAAAGCGATACTCTTAAAAAAATTAAGCGTCGATTCTACGAAGTATCTATCAACTATCCAAGTAGCTATTACCTTAGCTGGTTTTTTGTCAAGTGCTATTGCCGGCTCAAATCTCTCTAATAATTTAGTAGATGCGTTTGCTAAGATTAATGTTACAATACCTGTGAATTTTGCTGTAGTCATTATAACTTTAATTTTATCTTTTATAACTTTAGTATTTGGTGAACTAGTTCCAAAAAGAGTAGCCTTAAACAACCCAGAAAAGTTTGCTCTGCTCTCCGCAAGAATAGTTTATATTACAATGATGATAACAAAACCAGCTGTTTGGTTATTATCAATATCCACTAAATTAGTTGTCAAGGTTTTTGGCCTAAATAAAACTCCGCGAGATAATCAAACTTCAGAAGACGAGATTAAGCATTTGATTAGATCAGGTCATGTTCAAGGTTTGTTCCAGGAAAAGGAAAAAGAGATGTTAGAAAACATCTTTAAGTTTGATGATATCACCGCAGAAGCTATTATGACCCCAAGAACTGATGTTTTTGCAATTGACTTAAAACAAACTAGAAATGAAATACTTGAAGCTATTTCTAATGCAAATTATTCAAGAGTTCCAGTTTATGAAAAAACTATTGATAACCTTAAAGGTATAATCCACGTAAAAGATGTTTTAATTCAAGCTAGAGAGGTTGGTTTTAGTCGCTTAAACTTCAAAAAGTTGATTAGAGAGCCTTATTATGTACCAAATAACATCAAGATTAACACTTTGTTTAAAAGGATGCAAAAAGAAAATCACCAAATAGCTATTCTCCTAGATCATTATGGTGGGATTGATGGTATTATCACAATGGAAGATATGTTAGAAGAAATTGTTGGTAATATCTATGATGAATATGATGAACTAGAAGAGCGAATTAAAAAAATAGCTGAAGATGTTTATATCGTTGATGGTTTAGTTCAAATACAGGATTTAAATCGTTACTTAGATTTGAAGATAGCTGATGAGTTTGAAACTTTGAGTGGTCTAATCATTGACGAATTAGGTTTTATCCCAAAAGGAAAAATAGATCAAACTATCAATTATAAGAACTTAGAAATCAAAATTAAATCTGTAAAATCAAACCATATCGATAAAGCGATAATAAAAATAACCTCTAATAATGGCTAGCCCATAATTAGAGGTTTTTTCATGTTATCTATGTTTAATCACTGCGTATTTTTTCTTACCTTTTCTGATAATTGAATACTTATTATGTAAAGCAGAAGCTTTAGTGATAATGAATTCTAAGTCACTTTGTTTTGTTGAATTAACACTTATTGCATTAGAACTTATCAACTCTCTTGCCTGTCTTTTCGACTTAACCAAGTCTAAAGCTATTAAAGCATCAACTAATCCTATTTCTTTGTCAACTTCTATAGAGTCTAAGTTTTTAAATCCCATTTCAATCTCTTCTATTTCTAGATCGAAGACTTCACCTGTAAACAAAGCTTCAGTCACTTTTATAGCTCTTAGTAATTCAGATTCACCATGCACCAATTTGGTGATTTCCTCTGCTAGTGTTTTTTGAGCTAAGCGTAATTCTGGTTTTTCTTTAACTGCTTTCTCTAAATCATTTATCTCACTTTGACTTAGAAAAGTAAACTGTTTTAAACGATTTATAACATCTGCATCGGCAGTGTTAATCCAATACTGATAGAACTCATATACTGAGGTCTTATTTTTATCTAACCAAACTGTTCCTGATTCAGTCTTACCAAACTTAGTACCATCAGCCTTTGTTACTAAAGGGAAAGTTAGTCCATATACTTTTGCTTCAATTGTATGAATCTTCCTAATTAACTCCATTCCAGAAGTAATATTTCCCCATTGGTCTTGACCACCTATTTGCATAATACAATTATGATTACTATATAAATATTCAAAATCCCAAGCTTGAATTATCTGATAAGCAAACTCCGTAAAAGAGATCCCATTTTCAATCCTTGACTTAACTGAATCCTTGCTCATCATATAAGCAACATTAAAATGCTTACCAATATCTCTTAAAAACTCAATTGCATTCAAAGATGATATCCAATCATAATTATTTACAATTTTGGCCTTTGGTAAGATATGTTTTACCTGTTTAGAAATCCCCTCTGCATTTTTCAAAGACTCTTCTATCGTTAATAATTTTCTTTCTTGACTTTTAAAACTAGGGTCACCGATTAGACCAGTCCCTCCCCCAATTACTAAAATTGGTGAATGCCCATAATCGGCTAATCTTTTAGCTACTAAGTAAGCTAAAAGATGCCCGATATGCAAACTATCAGCTGTTGGATCTGCACCTAAATAAAAAGTCATTTTATCTTTATTTAGTTTTTCTGTTAACTCTTCATCTGTCTGCTGGTATATTAACCCCCGCCATTTTAAATCTTCGTATAAATTCATATTAATCCTCCCTTTCCAAAATAAAAATCGCCCCTAATAAAAGGACGATTAAATAACCGCGGTACCACCTTAATTCACATAGAATGTGCGCTTGTAAAGATAACGGATTTACCGTGCCAAAAGGCAAAACTCATAAGTGTAAGGAAACTACTATACTTTAACAGTTTTCACCACCGCTGTCTCTCTAAAAAAGTATTTCTGCAGTTTCTCGCTTAATCTCAGTTTATTTTGTTGTTTCTCTTAAAATAATATTGTGTGGTAGAACATTAAATTTCTGTTCAATAGTTTCTCCATCAATCTCTTTTTTAAGTAATGACATTGCTTTAGCACCAATATCGATAATTGGAATATCAACGCATGATAATTTTGGTCTTGAAAGCGATGCATATTTAGTGTTTTGAAAACCAAAAACGCTAATATCCTTTGGAATCTTTTTGCCTTTTTCAATCATTGAGTTAATGAAAGAAACTGCAATTGAATCTCTAACCGCAACAACGCCATCAAGCTTCTTATTTGCTTCTTTGAATAATTCATTAAAGTGAATAGTATTAACTGTGATATCTCCACTTGTTCTAAAGATATTTAGTTCTAACCCTGCTTCATTAATTGCTTTGGTATATCCCGCTTCTTTTAAATCATTAACCATATATTTTCTAGCTGTCGTTAGCATGTAAATGTTTTTTCTTCCCTCATCAATTAATTTCTTCGTTGCTTCATAACCAGCATTAAAATAATCAATTGAAACAGTCGTTAAACGATTATCGTAAGGATATAAAGTATTCGCTAAAACGATAGGAACTCCATACTCTTCCCTGATTCGATTTAAAGTGTTATACTGTCCTTCATTAATCTCATCATTCATATACAAGATTCCATCTGCTTGCGATGCAACAACTTCAGAAAGCATTTCTGATTCTTCAACATACTCATCTTTTAACACATAAAGAATTAATGTATACTTGTACTTTCTTGCTTCTACTGCAATCCCATTTACCATTTCCGCTACAGAAGATCTTGACATATCAGGAACGATAATTGCAACTGAAGTAGATTTCCTACTAGCTAACCCTTTGGCATAGGCGTTTGGTTTATAACCTAGTTCTTTTATTACTTCTAAAACTCTTTCTCTTGTTTCTGGCTTTACTTTTTCTGGATTGTTTAATGTCCGAGAAACTGTTGCTAAAGATACACCAGCTTTAATTGCCACATTATAGATAGTAGCTTTACTCATATTATCAATTCCCTTCCTTAAATAGTATTGATTGTATATATTTTACCACAATTTTTATCTGCTGCAATTAATTTTATGAAAAATTTTCATAAAATTAACAAAAATGCCAGGTTTCACTGTTCTCTAACGTTTATTTTTGATAAATACATAGTTTTTTGGATTTCTTTCTTTTATTTTAATTCATACATATTCCAGTTTTCCAACTCTGTAAACCCTAATTTTCTGGCAATATTAGCAGAAACTTCATGAGCGGAGTCCCAAACCGGTGTAATAGAATGGTCCAAACACCATAATAAGAAATAAACACAAAGCAAAGTTCCATAACCTTTTTTACGATACTTCGGATCACTATCAAAACCTACTCGAAAATAAAGTTCTAGTTCATCTGTATCAAAGGGATGGTTTGCTAGAGCAAAGCCTAAAACTTGATTCTTTTTTACCAAAACAAATCCCGCTCCATAATCAGAAAAACTTCTCACAGTATAAAACCTTGAAATAACATCTTGGTACACAATTGAATCTTCTTTTAGATGCTCTTGCGAAATAGGCACTATTTTTAAGTCATCCGGTAAAGCAAAAATCAAACTCTCCAAATGAGTTTTCGATAGACTTTTTGAACTAAATAAAGTCCTTTTGTGGATAGTAATTCTGTCTTCAAATGTTTCAATCATAGATTGATGCCAATCATCACTTTCAGGGATGATATAGGCTCTGCCACTAATTAGTGACTTTAACTTTTGACAATTTGCAAGACTAGGTAATCCTTTTAAAAAATAGGCAGGAGGAAAGTGCATAATAGCAAAATCCGATTCATTAGTTTTATCAACGTAACATACTGGCGAATGATCCGTTATTATGAAATCAATAAATCGATGGAAATGAGGAAAATCTAAAAATCCTTGATAATATTTTTTTGATTCTTCTTTAGTTAGTTCTATCATATCCAACCTCCAGCAAGATATATATTGACTACATTATATCTCAGTATTGTGTGCTACACAATACTGAATTAAAAAAAAGATACGATTTTATAGTGAACACTATCTTTATCATATCTTTTTATTTATAACTATCTTCTTTCTTTGATTCTTGAACGTTTAGCAGATAAGCCACGAATATAACCAAGATGAGCTCTTCTTACTTTTCCGCGACGCTTAACATTGATTCTTTCAATAACTGGAGAATGTAGTAAAAATGTTTTTTCTACCCCTACACCGTAAGAAATCTTTCTTACTGTGAATGTTTCTCCTACACCGCCGCCTTGTTTTTTAATACAAAGCCCTTCAAATACTTGGATTCTTTCTCTTGCACCTTCAACGATCTTGATTGATACTTCTAAAGTATCTCCAGGACGAAAATCAGGTAAGTCTTTTCTGATAAAAGATTCTGTTACATCATTAATTAATTGCTGCGACATTTTGGTCAACTCCTTTAAATTTTTTTACCTCGGTTCGTAGAGTTTACCAGCGGAACAAAGGACTAGATATATTCTTTTCAGCGATATGTATTATATCATAACCAAGAATCAAAAGCAAATATTTTTTTCTGTAAAAACCTATTTGTTTTTTCTTAAGTCAGGACGTCTTTCTTTCGTTCTTTTTTCTTGCATTTCTTTACGCCATTTCTCAATTTCAGCGTGATTACCAGAGAGTAAAACATCCGGTACTTTTAACCCTAAAAACTCTCGTGGTTTCGTATATTGAGGATAATCTAGTAAATCTTCATAAAAAGAATCATGTATATAAGAATCACTTGAACCTAACACTCCAGGAATTAATCTTACTACAGAATCAATTACAGTAAGAGCTGCTATTTCTCCTCCGGTCATAACAAAATCTCCAATTGATAATTCCTCATCAACAAATTCTCTAACTCTTTCATCGAACCCTTCATAATGACCACAAATAAAGAGAAGATGCTCTTCTAAGACAAGCTCTTTAGCTTTTTTTTGATTAAAGGTTTTCCCTTGAGGAGATAATAAAATCTTCTTAGCTGGAGTTTTAACAGACTCTAAAGCCAAATAAATCGGTTCAACCGCTAATACCATTCCACTTCCACCACCATATGGGGTATCATCGACGGTTTTATGTTTATTAGTCGAAAAATCGCGGAAATTAATAATTTCAAAACTTACAAGTTCACTTTCTTGTGCTCTTTTCAAAATTGAGGAATTAATTATCGGTTGAATCATCTCAGGAAATAGGGTAAGAATTGTTATTTTCATAATAATCCTTCCATTTCTATAATTACAATTTTTGTATCTGTTTGCTCAAGAATAAATTCATCACGAAAGGGAACTAGCTTCTCAACCCCTTCTACTTCAATCACTAAATAATCACCACTAGGATAGGTAACAACATCTTTCACATAACCTTTTAATTCTTTAGCTTGATATACTTTAAGACCAATCAGTTCATCAATAAAAAACTCATTTTCCTCTAAATTAATCTCATAATCCTCATCCATATATAAATCACAATTAAGATACTGAGAAATCTTATTAATATCTTCATGGTTTTTAAAGATTAAGTTATCAGCATTCTTGATAACTCGGTAACTTATAATTTCCACAGGAATGTATTTTTGATTATATTCTATATATAAGGTATTGCCAACGATAAATCTCTCTTCTTGCATATTAGTAAAGGACTTAATCTTAACTTCTCCTTTAAGGCCTCTGAGCCCTGAAATCTTTCCTACTTTTACTTTGCTCATATTAATCACCTTCAATCTTGAACAATAAATATTATATCATATAGAAAAAAAAGAAGGAAGAACTTCCCTCTTTTATACTAGCACAGGAATCTCCCCTGCTTTTTTTAAGATAATTTTGGTAATAAGCGGTCCTGATAACTCATAAATCACAGTAGCTGCTAAAACAATAGCTCTAATCTGTGCCCCTAGAACTGGGTCTAAGACAGTTGATGCGATTAAACTTAAACCAATTGCAACCCCAGCTTGTGGTATTAAAGCAAAGCCTAAGTATTTTGAGACTTTTTTATCGGATTTTGATATTCTCGCGCCAATATATGCACCTGATATCTTACCGATAACTCTCATAACTACATAAATCATTCCAATAACACCTACTGCAGTTAATACTGATAGTTTAAGCTCAACTCCACTTAAAACAAAAAACATAATATAAATAGGTGGAGTAAAGAAATAAATCAAATCATTGACCTTCTCTTGTTTTGGTGAAAAATTAGCAAATACAGATCCTAAAACCATTGAAGCTAAAATTCCTGATCCTTTAAAATGATTTGCAAGATAAACAGTTAAGATAATCGCTGTCACTGTTAACGATATTCTGTTTCCTCTTCCTGTAAACCAATTACAACCAAAGACTAATAACAATCCAATTAAAGCACCTATTCCTAGAGAAATTAAAATTTCAAAAATCGGATGCATAATTTGGACAAATATAGTTCCGTGAACAATTGTTGGATCTAGTGAGTTAGCAATTGCTATACAAATACCAAACAATAATACGGCTACTGAATCATCAATAGCTACAACACTCATCAAGGTTTCTGTCAATTTACCTTTTGCCTTATACTGTCTTACAACCATTAATGTTGCAGCTGGTGCTGTAGCAGCAGCTATTGCTGATAAAACTAATGCAAATCTAACTTTTTCTACATCTAGTTCCTTTATTATCGCAAAATAACTAATAAGTCCAATAAAAACTAAGATAACCCCAAAACTTGCTTCAAAAAATGCAATGATTACAGGTTTAATTCCTACTCTTTTAAAATAATTAATCTTTAATTCATTACCAATTGTAAAAGCAATAAATCCTAAAGCTACAACTGATACTATTTCTAATCCTGGTAAAGCTTCTTCTTTAATAAAATTGAAGATTGATGGTCCTATTAATAATCCACCAATCAAATAACCAGTTACATTTGGTAGATGCAAGTACTTAGCAACTTTTCCAAATAATAACCCGGTAGCGATGATGATGCCTGTATATAATAATACAGTATATTCCATTTATTAAAACTTACACCCCACAACTTCCTCGATCGGAATCGTAAAGGCTATACCCGAATCGGGTTGTGATAAACCACCACATACATAATCGATTACATTAAAAACAGTTTTCACTTGTTCGTCTGGTAAAGCAATTAGGATAACATTAGATTCTTTACGAGGATTTGCAAAAACAGTCTTTAATGATCCGATAAATTCCATATCGTCATTCTTAACTAATGTTCTTGCCATACCCGTAGAACTAATAATTGTAGCGCCTTTTACTCCTTTTTCATTTAATTCATGTAAGAACCCATCTAAGAATTCTGTTTTGTTCATAACATATACAACTAATTTCATACATACATCTCCTTATTCGCCGGTATATCATTATACTCCTAGTATTTAACTTGTCAAGGGTTTTTTCTCATTATTTTTGGTAAACAATAGAAAAGACTTAAAACGTCTTGCCCAGTGTTCTTCTGAGTGAGTTGCTCCCTCATCTACAACTTCAAAAACATTATCTTTGTTTAATCTTTTTGAAATATACTGATGAAATATTTTATGCTCATTATAATAGATTTTACTAAAAGCCTTATTTTCTTTTGTTCCAACATCATGATAAATTCTTATATCATCTTTAATTGATATCTGGTCTAAGAAATCATATAAACCTTTTTTAACGATATAGTATGCGGGTGAAAAAGCTCCTATTACTGAAAAGACATCTTGGTACTTAAAACCTAAATAAATACTAACATTACCACCGCAAGAACTTCCTGCAATAAAAGTATTTAAACGATCAGACTTAGTTCTAAACATTTTATCAATAAATGGTTTAACCTCTTCTACAAGAAATTTTCCATATTCATTAGCTTCTGGTTTAATTATTTTAAAACCTAATCTCTTAATCCGATTAGTAGCTGAGCGATTTAGATAATTTGAATACTCCATGATCCGATAGTCATCTCCGTTATCTATTCCCACAATTATTAATCCACCAATTTCTGGATAAAGAATATCCATTGTGTTTAATACATCCCAAGAAAAACCACTGAAAGGAGACTTATCAACTAAATTTTGACCATCATGCATATATAATACGCTATAAGATTCTGATTTTGATGTATCATAATCTTTAGGCAATATTACTCTAATATTTCTTTTTCTTTGGAGATTTTTACTAAATAATTCAAAAACCTTAACTCTATTCATCATAACTCTCCTTATTGAAAATTATACTATAATTTAAAAAATAGTGAGATATTTTTCTCAAAATAAGATATAATAAACAACATGTGAGGTAATCTATGAAAAAAGTAATTAAAGTCTTTTTAATTTTATTCGCAAGTTTAGTAGGTATCGGAGTTGGATTTATCTTGACACTCCAAATATTTGAATACCGACCTGTAGAGATCACTGTTTTAGAAATAAATGAAAACCCTGATGATAATCAAGACTTCTATGTTGATCCTGCTGAGATATTAACGGTTCTTACTTTTAATATAGGTTATGCATCTTTAAGTGAGACTGAAGATTTCGTTATGGATGGCGGAGAAAAAGGTAGAATGGATTCGAAAGCTGAAGTTGAAGAGAATATTGCGGGTATCTCTACAATATTAAGTGATAATCCTTCTGACATTTATCTCTTACAAGAAGTTGATGTCTCAAGTAGTCGGTCTTATAATACTAATCAATATCTCCATTTTCAAGATGTTTTAGGAAAATCATCAGTCTTAGCCTATAATTATCGTTGTATTTTTGTGCCATTTCCTCTAAACCCCACACAGATGATGGGAAAGGTTAATTCTGGAATTGCAACATTTAGCGATTATTACAGCGACTCAGCAGAAAGAATTCAACTTCCAGGAAGTTTCTCTTGGCCCTTAAGATTAGCTAATTTGAAACGATGCATCTTAATAACAAAGTATCCACTTAAGGATAGTGATAAGTATTTAGTTGTTATTAACGTCCATTTATCAGCTTATGATGATGGAACTATGAGAGTTCAAGAAATGGAAGCTTTACAAACAATTATGAAAAGTGAATACGATGAAGGAAACTATGTCATTGTTGGTGGTGACTTTAATCAAACTTTTCCAGAAGCTGTAACTATAACCGGTTCTGATTATGATTACTATTATGAACTTTTAGATCCAAATCTTTGGGAAGCATATCCAATGGAAGAAACTTGGTTTAATGAAAACAACTTCAACTTTGCTGTTGATATTACCACACCTAGTTGTCGTTTACTTGATAAACCTTATGACAAAGAAAACCTAGAAAATAATCAGTATTATTTAATAGACGGTTTTATCATTTCTGATAATTTAAGTATCGTAAATATTGAAACCTTAGATGAAGATTTTGTTTATAGTGATCATAATCCTGTAAAATTAAGTGTCAATTTTAACTAAATCTAGCGAAAAAGACAAATCTTAAAAAAATTTGTCTTTTTTTTAAAAAATACTCTTGACATTTTATACTACGTATTGTATAGTATTATGTATCAGGAGGTATACTGTGGATATTCAATTAAAAAAAGGTTTATTAGAATCAATGGTCTTGGCTGCTTTAAAATATGATGATTCATATGGTTACAAGATTATCCAAGATATATCACCTATTATTGATATTAGTGAATCAACACTCTATCCAATATTAAGGCGATTAGAAAAACAACAATACGTTAAAACATATAATACAACTTATAACTCAAGAATTAGGAAGTATTATCAAATCACAAAACAAGGTAAGTCAAAATTAGATGAAACATATCGTGATTTCGAAGAGATTTCAAGAATATATGATTTCATAAAAAGGTAGGGAAATTATGGATAGAAAAACATTTATTCGAGAACTAAAACTCGAACTTAAGAAAAAAAGAAAATTAGATGTTGAAGAAGTAATTTATTATTATGATGAATTAATTCAAGATGCTGTTGAAACAGGTGAGTTAGAAACTGATGTAATCAACCGCCTGGGAGATATCAAGGAAATTGCCAAGCAAGTTTCTGCTGATCAAACATTTATTGCTAAAGTCAAAGAAACAAACCTAAACTCTTTAAAAAACGTTTTGAGCAATTCTGTAAAAATCATATCAACTCTTATTTATGCATTCTTAGTATTTATAGCAGTTGTTACAGGAGGATCAATAATAGTTTCAGGTGTCGGAGTAATAGCCTCTTCTTTGGTTGTTGTAGCCGTCGAAGCACAAGAACTTGGCGAATATATTCTGCTCTTTGGGGGAGTACTCTTTGGGATTGGTTTTATTATGTTAGGTCTTGGGTTCATCAAAGTGTTTATTAGTCTAAGTAACAATTTAAAATTCACAATTATCAGAAAAACGAAAAATTTATTATATAAGAAAGAAGGAAATGAAAATGAATAGAACATTAAGAATCGGATTAGCCTTGGTATTAATAGGCTTAGGTTTAGTTATTGGAGTCAGTGTAGTGACTAAAGGTGAATACTTCAACATCAATGAAGATGAATTTACCTATTATGAAGAAACATATACAAGTGAGGAATTTCAAGCATTTGATTTTGATTTTGATAATCGGAAAATCTATGTAGTTCCTAGCGAAGATGATACAATTATGGTCAAATACTACGTCAACGATAAAGAAGAGTATGTTATCGATGAAGCAGGAGCAACATTAGAGATAACAATTGATAGAAAATGGTATAACAACTTTTTTAATATTGGCGGCTTGACAAACCCAAGTTACTATGATGTTTACCTATATCTTCCTGATACAATCACAGAATATAATTTAAACATCGCTTCATCAAATGGTAAAATTTCTATTGTAGACACTACAGATTTAGGAACTGTCTACTTAGATACTTCTAATGGAGATATCATAATTGAGAATCTTAACGCTATTAGATTAGATCTTGAAACCTCTAACGGTAGAATCAGTCTTCAAAACGTGGTTGTAGAAAATGATATTTCGGCTGGAACTTCTAATGGTAGAATTATTTTAGATGATATAACTGGTGATACATTAGTATTTAGCACATCAAACGGCAAAATCCAAGCAGACAATATTCAAGCTACAAACCTTAAACTTACATCATCAAATGGTGATATTGAAGCTACTGTATACGGTGACCAAGATGATTTTAGAATTAAACTAGCAACCTCTAATGGCAGCAGATATCTAGATGGTATCAAGGTTGACCAATCAGATTTCAATAATACCCAAACCAATTATGTGGATATAAGATCTTCGAATGGAACAGTAACTTTGGATTTCATCACTGAGTAAAGAACTAATAAATTTAGTTCTTTTTTCTTTAAATGGGATTTATTATTTTAAGATTGTGATATAATGTGGATGAATAGAGGGGTTTATTATGAAGAGACAAATACTTGCTTTCATAAATTACATTAAATCACTATTAATTCATTTTGGGTATTTATCATTGTTAGTAATTCCAATATTAGTAATAATAAATTGGAGTTATTTTTCTGTCGTTAGTTCAGAAAAACAAGCAATAAAATCACAACAAATAGCTATAGCTAATGAAAAAATCAATATGATTGACTTTGTTTTTGAACAAGTTATCAGTTCAACACATAATGATTTACATGTAATTCGTGATGCCAGCGAAATGGAATTATATCTTAGTAATCCTTCTAATGATAATCTAAATGAACTCGAACAACTTCTTTATCGGATTGCAACAAACAAACCAGAGTTTTTATGTATTAGTTTGGTAGCATTAAATGGCGAAGAACTTATTCGAATAGAACAGATTCAAAGCGATCTCACAATAATTGATTCAAGTAATCTAGTTAACCATAGTTCTGACAACTTTTTTGCAATTGCACAAACTCTTAATGAAGATGAATTATATATTAGTCCATTAGCTTTTTTAGTTAAAGATAATGATTTACTTTCACCACAAATACCTTCTACAAAATTTATTCTCGGTGTTTATGATAATTCTTCAACTCAAGCAGCAATATTAGTGATTGATTATGATGCAAATGATCTGTTAAATGTCTTTAGTCAATATGATCAAGGTGAACTTCAAGCTATTGAATTAGGTTTGATTAACCAAGACTTAATCTGGACAATTAATAATGAAACCTCTAGTTACTTCTTAGTCAGCAAAGAAATTACTGAAGAACAATTAGCGTTATTTGCTAATCCTAATGATTCAACAATAATCAAAGATATAGATATCGAAAGAAGCATTATTCACAACACTTATAATGATGAAGGGTTCTTCAAACTATATGCTTTGATAAACTTTAATCAAGCTTATCGAGATATCGGTAGTGTTATTGTAAACCATACATATATCATAGTCTTGTTAAATCTATTTATATTGTCTTCATTCCTTTATTTAGGTGGAGTAATAAAAAAGAATAGTGATGGTCGAATTTTATTAAATGCTAGAATGTATTTGTCAGATAAAAACATTGATGGTGTCATTATCACTGATGAAAACAAACTCATAACCTATACAAATCAAGCTTTTCAGGATATCTATGGTTACGAAATTTCAGAAGTAAAAGGCAAAACACCATTTGAATTAATTGGTACCATTGATATTGCGAATGAAGAACTAGAGAATATGGCTGATGCTGCATTAGAAAAAAACCGCTGGCATCGAACAAAACATGAAGTTTATATTCTGAAAAATGTTAGAATTCGCAAAGAAAAAACCAATAGTGGTAAAACTAAGCATTATTTAGCTATCTATTCAGAACCTCAGATAGACTTAGATGATTACTTTTCATTAACTAATACCCTTGATAAGACCCTTGATTTATTAACTTCAGTTTATCAAGGATATGATATTCTTGAAAGTAGAACGTTTATTATGGTTCTAAAACTCTTTAATCATAAAAACAATTTCAGCAAATTTTTAAGAAGCAATTTAAGTTCTAATTATATTGTATCAGTTCCAAAGGATGGTTATGTAATAATCTATAACAACGCTACTAAAAAAACATTAAATCAACAGATTTCATTAATTGATAACTTATTTGAAACTTATAAATATATCGAGTTAAACAATATCAATATTGAATATCGTCTTGGTATAGCAATAGCTGATATTAATACAAAAAATCACAAAGTTTTGCTAGACAATGCGCTTATTGCTTTAGAAATGAGTGAGACACAAAAAAATATTAAGTATCTTATTTACAACAATAGTATTCGTGATTTAATGTTAAGAGAAAAAGAAATAAAACTTGAGCTTGAAAATGGGTTTAATCAAGATGAGTTCTTTATCAATTATCAAATACAAAAAGACATTGAAACAAATAAGTATACTGGGGTTGAGGCTCTATTGCGTTGGAATAATAAGAGATTAGGCAACATTCCACCAAATGAGTTTATCCCAATTATAGAAAACACATATTATGTTAATAATCTTAGTATCATGGTTGTAAAAAAAGTAATCCGTGATTTTGAACCATATTTAAATAGATTAGATTATGATTTTCGAATTTCCATTAATCTAACTAGTTTTGATTTCACTAACAATAGTATCATTCGGGAAATAATAAACATTATTGAAAAAAGTGGTATTAGCCCAAGACATTTCTGTTTTGAAATTACCGAAAGTGGTTATCTTGAAAATATCAATAAAACAAATCTAACAATCGATTTACTTCATGAAAAAGGATTTATTATCGCAATTGATGATTTTGGTACAGGATTCTCATCAATCAACTCTTTAAAAGCAATCAAAGTTGATAAAGTAAAAATTGACCGGGAGTTTATCAAAGACTATCCCGAAAAAGATGATGGATCTACTTTCGCTATAATGGCTAATTTAATCAAAAACCTAAAACTTAAGATTGTAGTTGAAGGTACAGAAACATTAGAACAAATTAATTTTGCGAAATCCAATCTATGTCAAGAGATTCAAGGTTATTATATTTCCAGACCATTAAGTATTACTGATTTTATTGATAGATTCTATAAACAAGAATAAAGGGCCTCGATTATCGAGTCCCTTTAGTTTTATTTCTTTTCTCTTTTAAAGCACATAAACCAATCTAAGCAATATTTATCATCATCTTTTGAATCCATTCTTTCCTTAGCTGAACCACAAGATCCAGGTGTAGGAATGATAACATCATCCCCTGGACGCCAATCTGCAGGTGTAGCTACATTATCAGCATCTGCTTTTTGTAAAGCTTGGATAATTCTTTTGATTTCATCAAAATTTCTTCCTGTTGATAATGGGTAATAAAGAATTGTTCTAATAATTCCTTTAGGGTCAATAACAAAGACTGCTCTTACTGCTTGTGTTGAACTTTGGTTAGGTTGAATCATACCAAATTTTCTTGCTACATCCATTTTAATATCTTCAATTAAAGGAAATGTAACCTCAAGATTTTTCATACCTTTCCATTCTAACTCTTGGATTCTTCTTAGCCAAGCAATGTGGGCATATAAAGAATCTACTGATAAACCTACTAATTCTGTATTAAGGGCTTTAAACTCATCAAGCATGCTAGTGAAAGTCATAAATTCTGTTGTACAAACGGGAGTAAAATCCGCTGGGTGAGAGAATAAAATCACCCATTTTCCACTGAAATCAGCTGGGAAATTAATCGGTCCTTGTGTTGTTGTTGCTGTAAAACTAGGAGCCTTGTCACCAATCAATGGCATTGAGTAAATTTCTTTTTGCATTTCTTCCATAATAATTCCTCCTTTTATATTTTTTCTAACAAAATTATAACATAATTAAATTCATTAATCCAACAATTTGCTTAATGTTTATGATGAGCATGCTCCTCACATATTTCATTAGTTGATTCAAGTGAATTACTAAGATATTTACTGATAACTTCATCAGCACTACCTCTACAACCTCTAATGGTTTCAATCCCCAGTTCATCTAATAAATTAACTGCCATAGCTCCAATATTTCCTGTTATTAAACAATTAATATTGTGTTCATTAAGAAACTTTGGTAAAAAGCCTTTTTGATGTGGTGGGTTTTTAATTATTTCTGTGCTCATAATCTCATTTTCAGAAATATTGTAAACCATAAACTGCTCACAATGGCCAAAATGCGAAGATATTTGCCCATTTTCTACTGCTATTGCTACTCTCATAAATCCTCCTTGAAATGTCGTCCTTTTCTTCTTCTTAGTCGTAAAGGTTCTAAACACTTTTCACAGTCTTCATCACAGATTACAAACTCTCCGCCTTCTATTACAATGATTTTCCCATCAATAAATGATGAAGCCACTTTCTTTCTAGCATCATTATAAATTCTTTGGACTGTAGTCCTTGCAACATTCATCTGTGCTGCTGCCTCTTCTTGTGTATAACCTAAATAATCAATTAATCTAATTGTTTCCAATTCATCAATTAACATTATTATTCTATCAGCCTGTCGAGCCTTTTTTCCTTTTGGACCAAAGACCAAATACTCTGGCAACTGACAAACATAACGTGGTTTTGGTGGTCTTGGCATAGTTAATCTCCTTTGTTTTATTATATTTTATATATTGACATATGTCAATATTAAATGATATCTTCTACCTTATCTGACTTTTTAAGTCTCGCTCTAATTTCTTCAACTATCTTTTCATAATATGCTTCATCAATGATGAATTTCTTCTCAAAAATGAAATAGGTAAAACCGATTAATAAAATTGGCAATAAAGTTATTGATACTCTTAATCCCAGTTTCATAGATGTACTTGCTTGATCTTTAAAAGCAAAGTCAGCTGCTGAATTAATATACATTTCCTCTATACCATCTTCATTATCATCTCTAAACTCTACCACTGCTAAAGCGTTATAGATAGCTGCTTTTTGAGCAACAGTCATTTCTAAATCATCAAGGATTTCTGTTCTTGCGATGATATTTGCTTTATAATCTACTTGCTCTTGTACAGTCATAGTATCAAAATAATTCTTTTGTGCTTCTAATTGAGAGACATTTTGACTTAATATATATATACCAAATACGATTAATACCAAAGCAACAACACCTTGTTGAATCGCACTTGCTAGTTTAACAACGAAAGGTCGCAATGAGAAAAGGATAGCTTCATTTCTTTTTCCGGTTTTATATTCATTATATTCAATTGTATTCGTCATACTAATGATAATCGTCATATAAAGAATGGCTTGCCCACCAAAACATAAAGCCCCAAAAACACAGACTGTAATAAGGTTAACCGGCAAAAACTTTAAGTAACCCATTAACAAAAATAAAGTATAACCAACGATTATAATAATTACACTAAATTTCATCAACTGATTTCTAGTAAACTTTTTAGCTAAAACTGCGTAGAAACTTTGGATTAAAATAGTAACAACTCCAAAAGTAGCAATAAAGACTAGAACCATTGTGCCATTATATCCCAGTTCGATATAAAAGAAATTATACCCTAAGGCAACCAAAATTCCACTACCAACTGTATAGAGCAATAAAGCGAGGGTAACCCATAATAACTGATCATTATTTTTTATTGCTAAAAACATTTGTTTTATAGTAACTTTTTCATCCTCATGCGGGTTAATATTTTTAGGTTCTTTTACACCGAATAACGTCAGTGCCGTACATAACAAGAAGAACACTACAAAACCAATAGATACCACTCTATATGCTTTTACAGCATTACCTACAGTATAAAAAGATACAATAGCATTTGCTAGGAATGCACCAACAGCCGCAAAAACAACAACCAACATTGTAATCTCATCTCGCCTTGCTTTCGTACGAGAAAGATTCGGCAATAATGACCAATAAGGAATATCATTTAAAGTCCAAGCGATTTCCCAAACTAAATAAATCAAACCAAAAAATATTACATAATTCCATCCTGTAGGTCTAAAATTAAACATTAATAAAACCGCAATACTTGTAGCTAACGCACCAATGGCAATCCAAGGTTTAAACTTACCCCATCTAGACTTTGTATTCTCGACTATACCACCCATAATCGGATCATTAATCCCATCCCATACTCTGCCTATAACCAATAAAAGGGATATAACAGAAAATTGTGCAGCATTTAGATTCAAACCAGAGAACTGAATATAGGTGATATAGAATGTAGCTACTAAGGAATACATCATATCTCTACCAATTCCACTTACACCATAAGCCCACTTATTTCTTTGATAAATCTTGCGCTCTAAACTATCAATACTGTCCATAAAAATCCTCCAAATTTTATTTGCTAATATAATTATAACAGTTTTTAAAACTTTTAAAACACTATAATAGTAATTTAAAATTTTTAGTGTATAATAGTTTTTGTCAAAGAGGTGAGACCTATGAATCAGCTAAATTCTTATCCAGAATTTCAAGAAACGATTAAAAATGAGATGGTTGTAATTATCGCAAAAACCAAAACTTGCGCTGTCTGTAAACCATTATCAGAAAAGCTTAGAATCTTTATGCAGGATTATCCAACTATTCCTGCTTATGAACTATATCTTGAAGACATCGAACTATTTCAAGGCCAACAATTAGTTTTTACCGTCCCAACAATTTTGGTTTTTAGCAATGATAAAGAAATACTAAGGGAATCAAGATTTATCGATTTTCAGAAATTGGAAAGACTCTTCCAACTGTACTTAAACTAAATAACAAGCAACAAAAAATCTCAGACTAAATCTGAGATATTTTTTTTACTTCACAAAGATACCAACAAGCATTTTTTTCTACTCCAATGACTTTCAATTCTGAGATGAACTTTTTACCATTTTTAGCTAAACATTCCGTCATTTCTTTTTTAGCTTCTTTGATAAAATTGAAGTAATCTCCACCTTCTAGTTTTTCTATGATAGAAATACCAATATTCCTAACTTCATTATAATCATGAATAATTACTACTTGCTTCGCTAAACGAGCCATTTCAAGATATAGTTTTTTCCGGTTTTCTAAAGTTAAACCATGGGCAACATGTGATGCAATAACTATGTCAAAACTATCATCGGGATAATCGAGTCCCATAATAACATTTCCTAAAACAAAATCAATATCTTGTCCTTTAGTTTTTCTTTTTGCGACGAAAAGCATTTTTTCTGCTGAATCCACTCCGGTAACTGTAAACCCTTCTTCATAAAAAGCGGAACAAAGAGCTCCAGTTCCACAACCGATATCTAAAACGCTATTATAATTATTAAGGTTGATATCTTTTTTGGTTTTTCTAAAAACCTTTTTAAAATTTCTTTTTTGTTTTCGGAAAAACCAACCATATACAAATGATATCTTGTTAAAAAGTCTATTATTGTTTTGCTTTTTCATATACATATCACTTCCTAAAGTTTTCAGATTAAATTGACTATAAGATAAAAAGTGCTAAAATGTTAGTGATGACATTTTTTAGGAGCAAATAAATGATACTTTCTTTAGGCTTAATAATTCTAGTTGGACTTAGTCTTAATGCGGTTTTATATAAAATAAAAATTCCAAGTTTAATTGCTTATATAATAACTGGGATTGTTCTTGGGCCTTATGTACTTGATCTACTAAATCCAAATCTACTAAATATTTCTGCTGATCTACGTAAAATCGCCTTAATAGTAATCTTGTTAAGAGCTGGTTTGACTCTAGACATAAATGATTTAAAGCAGGTTGGAAAAGGAGCTATTCTTCTAAGTTTCTTACCAGCAACTATCGAAATAGTCAGTATAGCTTTTCTATCTCAAATATTCTTTGAAATAACCTTAATCGAAGGCTTGATTCTTGGTAGTATCGTTGCAGCTGTTTCGCCAGCTGTTGTTGTTCCGAGAATGATTGCTTTAATCGAGAAGAAAAAAGGTACTAATAAAAGTATACCACAAATGGTTTTAGCTGCAGCTTCGATTGATGATATCTATGCAATTGTTTTGTTTACTGTGTTTATCCAAATATATCAAACCAATACTTTTGATTTTTCAAGTATTCTCTTGTTTCCGGTATCCTTAATTTTAGGTGTTATAATCGGGATTATCACCGCTTTAATTATTGTAAAGCTATTTAAAAGATTTCATATGCGAGACACAATCAAAGTTTTAATTATTCTAGGTATTGCTTTCATATTTGATCATCTAGAAAGTATTTTAGAAGATATTATTCCCTTTGCTTCTTTACTCGCAATCATCTCTTTAGGCCTAACAATTCTAAAAACTTACCCTACTTTATCTGAAAGACTAACTCAGAAGTTTTCTAAAATTTGGGTTTTCTCTGAAATGTTGCTTTTTGTCTTAATCGGAGCGTTGGTCAATATTACAATCATTAAAGAAGTTGGCTTAAATTTTATTATCCTAATATTTATAGCAATGATTATTAGATTACTATCAGTATTTGTTTCTACTACTGGTCTTAATCTTAATTACAAGGAAAGACTATTTGTTTATTTTGCCTATTTACCAAAAGCGACAGTACAAGCAGCTATTGGAGCAATACCCTTAACCCTGGGAATCCCATCTGGTGAAATTATCTTAGGAGTATCGGTTTTAGCAATTTTCTTAACTGCTCCTTTGGGAGCGATACTGATCGATCAAACCCAAAATGCATTAATTTGAATACAATAATAAAAAGTGAGTTAAATCTCAATCGAATGATTGATTTAACTCACTATTTTTTATTCTGGCCTTGGTCCATAAAACTGAAAGTATATAACCTTGATTCTTCCATTATATAATTTACGTTTTCTATCAGCCTTACGATTATAAATCTTTTCAAAATCTTCTTCTGATGTGATTACATATACTGAAAGTGTCTCTCTAGGATTTAGTTTAATACCCATGTTCATGTAAAGTTTATCAACCTCATCTTTTTCAGATAATCTTTCGCCGTAAGGAGGATTGGTAATAACAATTGCGTAATTATCTAAAAAATTAAGTTTTGCAAAGGCTTTTGTTTCAAAATGAATTGTGTCTCCAACACCAGCTTCTTCAGCATTCTCTCTCGCTGCTTCAATGTTTTCTTCTGAGATATCGTAAGCAAAAATCTCAAGTTTTAAACTATGATCTATTGCTTGATAAGCTTCTCTTGTAACACTTTTCCAAGTTTCTTCGCTTATCAAAGGCCAAGACTTGCAAGCGAAATCTCTTGCAAGACCAGGAGCAATATTCCTAGCTATCATTGCAGCCTCAATTGGTATTGTTCCTGAACCGCAGAAAGGATCGATTAAAACTCTATCTTTATTCCAAAAACTTAACATAACCAAAGCGGCTGCTAAGGTTTCTTTTAAAGGAGCTGTTACTGCAGATTGCCGATAACCCCTTTTATGCAAAGCTACTCCCGATGTATCTATTGTTAAAGTAGCTGTATCTTTTAATATTGATACTTTTACATTGAAAACTGGTCCGTTTTCAGGAAACCAATCCAGTTTATACTTTTCTTTTAGGTTTTCAACAATTGCCTTCTTAACAATTGCTTGACTATCAGATATTGAAAATAATGTCGACTTAACAGACTGTCCATCAACAGGAAATTTAGCGTTCTTTGGTAAAAAATAACTCCAATTCAGGTTTTTCGTTTGGTCAAAAAGTTCATCAAAAGTTACTGCTTTAAACTCTGCCATTTTTAGTAGCACTCGATCAGCACATCTTAACCAAAGATTAGTTTTAACAATCCCAGCTTCATCTGCTAAAAAAGTGACTTTTCCATTTTCAACAGCTGTTACTTCAAAATCCAATGCTATCAATTCTCTTTTTACTATTGCTTCTAGACCAAAAGTCGTAGTAGCTATCATTTCATATTTTTTCATAAATTATCCTTTTCTTATCATAGGTATTATACCTAAGAAAGTAAAAATAAGCAAATTAAAACCTCTTAAACTATCTAAAGAGTAAGAGGTTTAATTGCTTATTTAAACTCAACGTTTAAAGTTACTTTTGCTGATCTAGATACAAGTTCATGAATCGAACAGTATTTAGTTCCAAGTTCTGCTGCTTTAAGTAGTTTTTCTTTATCACTTGGATTTGTAATAGTCATATTCATAGTAACTGTTTCAATTACTTTTGAATCCGGATTATCTCTTGAACCTGTTACTTCAATTTTTGCTGTATCAAATTCAAGACGCATTTTTAAAGCAATTGAGACAAAAGTTGCGTAAAAGCATGACCCTAGAGCACCGAAGAATAAATGATAAGGGTATAATCCTTCATCTTGATCCCCTAACTTTGCTGTCCCGGTTGGCGAAAATAATTCACCTTTAAAATTATAATCCCAGTTCAGTACTACTTTATCATAAGCCATAATATCACCTCGTTTATAAATTATACTATATAATTAAAATAATTACTATTATTTAATCTATAATTTCAAAGTCTCTTATTTTTCGGTAATTAGGTGTTTATTTGTAAGCGCTTTAGTGTTATAATCTATATGGGTATTTTTTATGAAAAAAAGAGTTATTTTAAATTTAATATGAGGAGGTTTTTTTTGTGAAAGGAAATTATTACGGTAGGAGTTTTTTAACGCTTTTGGATTATACAAAAGAAGAAATTTCAGAGTTGTTAATGATTGCTGCGAAACTAAAAGCTAAAAAACACGCAGGGGTTGAATGTCTACCTTTAAAAGGTAAGAATGTAGTTCTACTCTTTGAAAAGGATTCTACTAGAACTAGATGTGCATTTCAAGTAGGTGCTAATGATCTAGGAATGAATGTAACTTATTTAGGACCAACAGGTTCACAAATGGGTAAAAAGGAAAGTATAAAAGATACTGCAAGAGTTTTAGGCAGAATGTATGATGGAATTGAATATCGGGGTTACAAACAAGAAACAGTAGAAATTTTAGCAAAATATTCAAAAGTTCCTGTTTGGAATGGCTTAACCGATATGTACCACCCAACACAAATACTTGCAGATTTCTTAACAATAATTGAAAAATTTGGGCATCTAGAAGGTATTAATTTTTCTTATTTCGGAGATGCTAGAAATAATATGGGTAATTCTTTGATGATTGGTGCAGCTATAATGGGTATGAACTTTACTGCTTGTGCTCCAAAAGACTTATGGCCAAACCAAGATTTAATAAACAGATGCCAAGAAATAGCGAAAGAATCTGGAGCAAAACTAAGATTTACTGAAGATACAAATGTTGGTGCTAAAGGTGCTGATGTAATCTATACTGATGTTTGGGTTTCAATGGGTGAACCTGAAGCTGTTTGGAAAGAGAGAATAGCTAAACTTTCTGATTATCAAGTTAATACTGATATTATGAAATTAGCCGGAGAAACTGCAATATTTATGCATTGTTTACCAGCTTTCCATAACCGTGAAACAATTATGGGTGAAGATATTTATCAAAAATTCGGAATGGATGCTTTAGAAGTAACTGAAGAAGTTTTTGAATCAGAACAAAGTGTTGTTTTTGATGAAGCTGAAAATAGATTACATACAATCAAAGCTATTATGTATGTTACTTTGAAGGAGGAAAAATGAGAAAAATAGTTGTTGCTTTAGGTGGAAATGCTTTAGGTCATAATCCTACTGATCAAATCGAACAAGTAAAATATGCGGTAAAACCAATAGTTGATTTAGTTAAACAAGGTAATGAAGTTATTCTAGCTCATGGTAACGGTCCACAAGTTGGGATGATTAACTTAGCTTTTGAAACATCGAATAAATTATCAAGCAAAAATCCTGATATGCCTTTTCCTGAATGTGGAGCTATGTCACAAGGTTATATTGGGTATCACTTACAAAACGCACTACTAACAGAACTTAAGAATCAAGGTTTAAAACAGCAAGTAGCTACCTTGATTACTCAAGTAGAAGTTGATGAAAATGATACAGCTTTTCAAAATCCGACAAAACCAATCGGAGCTTTTTATGATTATCAAACTGCACAAAAATTCACCAAAGAAAAAGGATATATTATGGTTGAAGATGCATCAAGAGGTTACCGCCGTGTTGTCCCTAGTCCTAAACCAGTAAACATTGTTGAGTTGGATATTATAAAAACGATGGTAAAGGCAGGTCATTTGGTTATTACTGTTGGTGGCGGTGGCATACCTGTAATAAAAAGAGATAACCAGTTTATTGGAGTACCTGCAGTAATTGATAAAGATTTTGCAAGTGCAAAACTTGCTGATTTATTAGATGTTGATATGCTTGTAATCTTAACTGCAGTAAATAAAGTTAAGCTTAATTTTAATACTATCGATGAAGTTGATTTAGATCAAGTAACTATTAAAGAAATCGATGAATTAATCGAACAAGGTCACTTTTTAAAAGGCTCAATGTTGCCAAAGATTGAAGCAGCTAAAGCCTTTGTCAGCGGTAAGAAACATCGTACCGCTATCATTGCTTCTCTTGAAGAAGCAAGTGAAGCTTTATTAGGTCATACTGGTACAAGGATTATCAACTAATGAGAAGTGAAAAAGTAAAAGTTGCTATTTGGGGTTTCGGTGCGATGGGCTCGGGAATGGCAAAAATGATATTAAAGAAAAAAGGTTTTGATATCGTTGGTGTCTGTGATACATACCAAGGATATCTAGGAAAAAGTATATTCACGATCCTCAAGGATAAAAACCCTTATGATCATGATGTTCTAATTGTTAACGATATACTTGATATAATCGAAAAACAAACTGTTGACATCGTATTACTAGCGACAGATTCTTATACAAAAGCTGCTTTTGAAAAAATAAAGATTATTGTTGAGCATAAAATTAATGTCATTTCTACAGCTGAAGAAATGGCTTTTCCGGAAGCAAATGAACCAGAATTATCATTGCAAATGGATAAACTTGCAAAAGCTAACTCTGTAACAATTTTAGGAACTGGAGTGAATCCAGGAATGATGATGGATCTTCTAGCAATTTGTATCAGTGGTGTTGTTGAAGATATCACTGAATTTGAAATATCTCGGATAAATTCTTTATCACCTTTTGGAAAAACCGTAATGGAAGAACAAGGTGTTGGTTTATCTATCAAAGAATTTATCGAAAAACAGGCTAAAGATGAAATCGCTGGTCATGTAGGCTTTAAAGAATCAGCATATATGATAGCCAAATCTTTAGGCTTAAAAGTTACTAGTTTTAAACAATCAATGAAACCGATAATAACTGATGTTGATCGCAAAAGCCCCCATGGATTTGCAAAGAAGGGTGATGTTTGTGGTGTCGAAATGACTGCTTTTGTTGAACTAGATAATTCAATTAAAATAAAACTATATCATCCTCAACAAATTGAACCTGAAATGGTTGGTGTTAATACCGGAGATTATATTACCATAAAAGGTAAACCACCAATTCATCTCGCTAATGTTCCTGAAGTAGAAGGTGGTATCGGAACAATAGCAATTTGCGTTAATATGATTCCTTTAGTAATCAATGCTAGCCCTGGATTAAAAACAATGATTGATTTACCAGTTCCAAGAGCTATATTGGGTGATGTGAGAAACTTGATTGAGGAGGTTTAATTATTTTGATAAAAAAAGGTAGTTGGGTTCAAATCAAAAAAATCATTTTACAACCCCGTGAAAGAGCAGAAAATATCCCTGAAGCCACAAAAAAAGTACCACTGCTAATGTGGGTTAAAGGACATCTTCAAACCGATGCGAATTTGCATGATATGGTTGAGATTAAAACAATAACTGGAAGAACTGAAGTTGGAGAACTAATACAAGAAAATCCGAGTTATCTCCACACATATGGTAATTATATTCCAGAAATTCAAAAAATCGATCAAATCTGTAAAGAGACCTTATATGGCAGTGATATTAATGGATAATTCATATCAAGCAGTTTTAGCTAGAAAAGCTAAAATAATGCAGAACTCAGTCTGTATTAACTATAATCAATATGAAGGAGACTACATAAATTTTGATTATGAAGCTATGCTTAATGAAAGTGGATTATCATTAGAGGAAATCAGAGAAATTCAATACAGTAACGGTGTCGGAAAAACACCATTAAAGGAATGTAAAAATATAACTGGTTTAGCACGAAAAGTTGCTAAACCTGGTTATGGTGCTAGGATTTTTATCAAAGATGAGGCTTTAAACGATTCTGGAAGTTTTAAGGCTAGAAGAGCAAGTATTTCTTGTTATCAAGCTAAGAAACTTGGCTTCAAAGGTGTTATTGCTGCAACAAGTGGCAACTATGGTGCAGCTGTAGCTTCTCAAGCTGCAAAATATGGACTTAAATGTATTATTGTCCAAGAATGTTATGATTCTAAAGGAATTGGTCAACCAGAGATCATCGAAAAAGCAAGAGCTTGTGAAGCTTACGGTGCTGAAGTTGTCCAATTAAGTGTTGGTCCAGAATTATTTTATAAGTTTTTATTACTTTTAGAAGAAACTGGTTATTTTAACGCTTCTTTATATACACCTTATGGAATTATGGGAATAGAGTCATTAGGGCAAGAAATAATTGAAGATTCTCTTACACATATAGGTAAGATTCCTGATATGGTAGTTTGTACTAATGCTGGTGGTGGAAATCTAACAGGTACAGCTAGAGGAATTAAGAAATCAACAGATAAATCTGTTCAAATTGTTGGTTCAAGTGTAAATCTTAAAGGTTTACATATGGCAGACGATTTGGATTTTAACAAAAAGTCTTTTACTACTGGCCATACTGGTTTTGGACTTCCTTTTATGATTAATCCGGACCGGAGTGATGTGCCAAGGTCTGCTGCTAGAGCTTTAAGATATATAGATCGATATGTAACAGTTAACCAAGGTGAAGTATTCTTTATCACTGAAGCTCTGGCAATTCTTGAAGGAATTGAAAGAGGCCCAGCGGGTAACACTTCTTTAGCTGCTGCTTTTTCTTTGGCTCAAGAGTTAAAATCTGACCAAGTAATTATAGTTCAAGAAACAGAATATACTTCTGCAGGAAAGCATCATCAAGCTCAATTAGCTTTTGCAAGAGATAACGGAATATCGCTATATTTTGGTAATCCCGCTGAAGAAGTACCAGGAAAATCAATTGTCTTCCCAAAATCAATTGATTTAATTAAAGCTGTTGATTTAGATCTTGATCTAATAAGAAAAAAATATATTGGTGGACAATTAATGAAAACAAAGAAAATCTCTCAAAAAGATCTTGTCTTTTTAGCAGAGGAAACAAACACCAATATTGAATATGTTTTAAGTGAATTAAGAAAATACCAAGTTGAACTGGAGGAAAATTAATGAACAATCATAAGACAAGAAAAGATGATTTTTCCGAAAGAAGAAAACATCTAGCAAATCTATCTGATGAAGAACTAAAATCAAGATTTTGGGAGTTAGCTGAAAAAGCAGTGGATCCATTATTGAATCTTGCTTATAAAAATACAACTCCAGCTATAGAAAGAAGCGTTTTATTACGTATGGGGTTTTCTAGTTTAGAAGCGAAGGATTTAGTAGAAAAAATCATTAACAATGGCTTAATTTCCAAAGGAGCTGGACATGTTGTTTATCGTCTAGCAAAAATTCAAGATATTGATATTCGGGAAGCTGGCCTAAAACTTATTAACAACCAGGGATGGACCTTTGTTAAGGAAAGTTTTGAGGTGAAGTAGAATGAAGATCAATGAAAAATTAAATATTGAAGAAATTCTAAAAAACTTAGAAAACTATGAACCTAGAAGACGGGGTTGGACTTGGCGTGAACCAGTGAAAGATTTAGATATGGCTGGAAACATCTACTCTGATGCTTCGAAACCTTTAAAAAATAGTATTCCACTACCTGCAGCGAAATACTTTGAAAATATTGATCCTCAACCGATTCAAGTGATCACTTCAGAAATAGCCAGTGGTCGATTTGAGGATGACATTAGAAGAATGCGGATGGCTGCTTGGCATGGAGCTGATCATTTGATGGTGATTCGAACTGCTGGCCAATCACATTTTGATGGTTTAATTGAAGGTACTCCTCAAGGTATAGGTGGAGTTCCTATAACGAGAAAACAAGTCAGAGCTCAAAGAAAAGCTCTAGACATCATTGAAGATGAAGTTGGCAGACCGATAAATTATCATTCTTATGTTAGCGGGGTCGCTGGTCCTGATATCGCAGTTATGTTTGCTGAAGAAGGGGTCAACGGCGCTCATCAAGACCCACAATATAATGTCTTATATCGAAACATCAATATGGTTCGTTCTTTTGTTGATGCTGCAGAAAGTAAGAAAATCATGGCTTGGGCTGATATTCTCCAAATCGATGGTGCCCATAATGCTAATGCAACAGCTATGGTTGCTTGGAAGGTAATGCCAGAACTAATGGTTCAACATGCGATTAATAGTTTGTTTTCAAAAAAAGTTGGAATAAAACCAGAAAACATTGCTCTTTCAACCGTGCCTCCTACTGCTGTTCCTGCTCCTGATTTAAAGATTAATCTTCCTTACGCAAAAGCTTTAAGAGATTTCTTTAGTGAATATAAAATGCGAGCACAAATGAATACAAAATATATGGAATCATCAACTAGAGAGGCAACGGTAACCCATGTCCTAAATATGATGATCTCGAAACTTACTTCTGCTGATATACAATCAACTATTACTCCGGATGAGGGGCGAAACGTTCCTTGGCATATGTATAATGTTGAAGCGTGTGATACTGCAAAACAAGCATTGATAGGTATGGATGGTTTATTAGAAATGGTGGAACTCAAAGACACTGGATACTTACCTGAAAAAGTTAGAGAACTTAAGGAAAGAGCAATTTTATTTTTTGAAGAATTACTAGAATCTGGCGGTTATTTTCAAGCAGTTGAGGAAGGTTTCTTCATTGATTCCGGCATTTATCCTGAAAGAAATGGTGATGGTATTTCAAGGAAAATAAATGGTGGAATTGGTAATAACACAGTTTTTGAAAGAGATGAAGATTATTTTGCTCCCGTGACAGCTCATTATGGATATAACAACACTAGCCAGTATGGAGTAGATACAAGTTCAGTTGCTAAACTAATCAATGGTTGTACCTTTGAAGATCGTAATAAAATTCAATATATTGATGAGCTAGATGCAGAAGATAATGTCAATGCTCGTTTGGAGCAATCAAGAAAATATTTGAACTCAAATATTATCAAACCCGAAGTTGAATGGGCTGGTGATGGAGTTGTGGTTGTCGATATCACCCTACCTACATCAATAAGATATGCAGAAGCTGCTGCTTTAAAGATTGCTGAAAATATGAATCTTTTAGAAGCTGAAGTAATTCATCGCGAAGTATTACAAACAGCTGAAGCAACTAGAATTCAAATTAAGGGGCGAGTTAATATTGATATCGATTTAGATAAGCTAGTTCTTCCTGAAGAACCAGATATTTTATCGGACAGCGAAATTAAAGAATATATCACAAATAACCCTATGACAATCATTGCTGGTACTGTTGGTGAAGATGAACATTCTGTTGGTTTAAGAGAGATTATTGACATTAAGCACGGTGGTATAGAAAAATATGGAATTAACTGTATATATCTAGGTACTTCAGTGCCAATTACTAAATTAGTTGACGCAGCTATTGAAGCTAATGCTGATGCTATCTTAATGTCTACTATTATTTCTCATGATGATGTTCATTATAAAAATATGAAAAAAACTAATGAATATGCTATTGAAAAAGGTGTAAGAAATAATTTAATTATCGTTGCTGGAGGTACGCAAGTAACACCTGATATTGCTAAGAGAAATGGAGCTGATATGGGCTTTGGTCGTGGAACAAAAGGCCAACATGTAGCTTCATACTTAGTTAAGAAAAAGGTAGAAATGAATGAAAATTGATGCACTTGTAGCAGAAATTGGTTCAACCACAACAATTATCAATGCTTTTGACAAGTTAGATACTGATCAACCAGTCTTTTTAGGAAGTGGTTTTGCTCCTACTTCTGTTTTAGATGGAGATGTAACTATTGGCCTTAATAAAGCAAAAGAAATGTTGATGGAAAAACTAAATACAAAAGAACTTATCGCAAAAGAAACTTTTGCGAGTTCTAGTGCTGCTGGTGGTTTGAAAATGAGTGTACATGGTTTAGTCTATGATATGACAGTGAAAGCTGCTAAAGAAGCTGCTTTAGGAGCTGGAGCAAATATAAAGATGATAACTTCAGGAGTTCTTGATGAGTTTCAAATTGAAGAAATAAAAAGTTCACCCTTAAATATCATCATGATAAGTGGCGGGGTAGATTATGGTGAAAAGCAAACTGCTTTAACGAATGCTAAAATTATTGCAAATTTAAAATTAAGTATCCCCGTAATCTATGCAGGCAATATTCAAAATCATAACCTCGTTAAAAAATACTTTTCTGATGCTGATCAAGCAGACTATCTTTATTTATCTAACAATGTTTACCCAAAGATTGATGTGCTTGAAGTAGAAAAAACAAGAAAAATTATTCAAGATGTTTTTGAACAACATATCATTAAAGCTCCAGGAATGGAAAAAATAAAAAAAATAATTAATGCTGATATTATCCCAACGCCAGGTGCTGTTATGGAAGCAACAAAACTTTTACAAGCAGAAATCGGTGATTTAATCACTGTAGATATCGGAGGAGCAACTACCGATATTCATTCAGTAACCTATGGTAGGGAAGAAATAAACAAAATCTTAATTGCCCCAGAACCATTTGCTAAAAGAACGGTTGAAGGTGATTTAGGAGTTTTCATCAACAAGGACAATTTAGTTGAAATTATTGGCAAGACAAAATTATGCAATGACTTGTCAATCACTGATAAACAACTAAATGATTTGCTTGCTAAATATCAAGCAATTCCTTCTAAAGAACAACTACCATTAACAGAATTACTTGCTAAGGAAGCTTTTGATATCGCTTTAAAAAGACATTGTGGAAGAATGGTTTATCTCTTCAATAGTTCTGGTAAAGTTGCATATGCTGAAGGAAAAGATCTTAGTAATATTCAATGTGTAATCGCTACAGGTGGCGCTTTAACAAGATTGCCAAACCGTATAGATATCATTAGAAATGTTATCAGTCATCAGACTGAACTAGTACTAGCACCTAACCCTAAAACTAGTATTCTTATTGACAACCATTATATTATGGCATCATTAGGAGTACTTTCACTAAGACATCCTAAAGCTGCTTTAAAACTACTTAAACAAAGTTTGGAGATTGATTAATATGTATCCAAGATTGATAATTGATTTAGAAAAGCTAAAAGAAAACTGTAATAAAATGATTCAACTATGTAAAAGTCAAAATATCGATATCATTATGCCCGTAGTCAAAGTAGCTGCTGGTGATCAAAGAATTGCTAAAGTATTTGTGGACAGTGGGTTTCAGTATCTTGGTGATTCTAGAATTCAAAATCTTAAAAAATTTCAAGATTTTGCAATAAAAAAATTTCTTGTAAGAATCCCGATGTTGTCAGAAGTGGATGAAGTAGTGAAATACTCAGATATCTCGCTTAACAGTGAGTTAAAAGTAGTTTCTGCCTTAAATGAAGCTGCAAGAAACCAAAATAAAGTGCACGAAGTTATTATCATGTTTGATCTTGGTGATTTAAGAGAAGGTTATTATTACAAAAACGACTATTTAGATGATATTTCTCAAGTATTAAAATTAGAAAATATTATCTTAAAGGGTATTGGTACTAATCTAACTTGTTATGGTGGATTAGTTCCTAATAAAGATATTTTAACCCGTTTAATTACTATTAAAAACATGATTGAAGAGAAACTAAAATATAGACTAGAGATAATCTCTGGAGGAAATTCTTCTTCTGTTTTTCTTTTTGGCAAAAATCAGATTCCTCAAGAAATCAATAGTTTACGCTTAGGTGAATCCATATTTTTGGGGAAAGAAACCTCGTTCCAAAATGATATAACTGGGTTTAATTTAGATACTTTTATTTTTGAGGCAGAGATAATTGAATGTAAAACAAAGCCTTCTTATCCTGACGGAGAAACCTCAATCAATTCTTTTGGTGAAAAGCCAGTAATAATTGATAAAGGCATTATGAAAAGAGCCATTCTCGCAATTGGCAAACAAGATGTTTTAGTTGAAAACATCTTACCATTAGATTCTTCTATTACTATAATTGGTGCTAGTAGTGATCATTTAATCATGGATATCACAGGCAGTGACTATACACTAGGAGATATCATTCGTTTTAAACTTAATTATCCTGGTTTATTACACTTAATGAGTTCAAATTACGTTGAGAAAATCTACAAAGAAAAAAGCCAGTAACTGGCTTATACTTTATTGCGAATATAAATAACTGTTGCTTGTTTCTTAACTTCAAATTCTTTCATTTTTTCAAAGAAAGGTAATGGTTTTGTGTTGTCTCCATAGTTTCTTGGATGAAATCCTGGGAATTTCTTTTGTAAGAGTTGAGCTATTAGACTCCAATAAGCCCATCCATCGTCTTCAAGATTAGCGTTAATAATATTCTTAAGTTCCGTCTTAACCTTTCTTAAAGGCGTAATTGAACTAATTGGCTTAGCATTTGAGCTTGTTGTCCTCTTTTTTGAAGTTTTTACTTCAATCACTTCTTCTACTGGTGGTTCTGATTCCAGCATTTTATCTAAATAAGCGAAGGTTTCACAAGAGTTAACTAAAGAGATTGGCGTTTTTGATTCACCCATCCCAAAGACAAACATATTGTCTTCTCTTAACCTCGTGACTAGCTTAGTAAAATCACTATCACTAGAGACTATACAAAAACTATTTACTTTTTCTGAATACAGTATATCCATTGCGTCAATTATCAAAGTAAAATCTGATGAATTTTTACCTGACGTGTATGCATATTGTTGGACAGGGGTTAAACCAAACTCATTAATTTTTGTTTTCCAAGGGTTGAGCTGGGGAGTTGTCCAGTCCCCATATACTCGACGATAGTTAATCGTCCCATATTTATTTGCTTCATCGATGATAATTTCAATATAGCTTGGGCTAATATTTTCAGCATCGATAAGTAATGCAATACTTTTTCCTTTTATTTCCATATAAACACCTCATAGATATTATAACAAATATTCGCTAAAAATGGGCAATATATTTTAAAATACACGTAAAGGAGTAAAAAATGATAAAAAACACGCTTTTAAAGGCTTGGATTGAAGAAATCGAAGCGCACACAACCCCAAAAGAAGTAATTATTTGGACCGGTTTACAAGAACAGTACGATGATTTAGCTGAGGAGGTTGTCGCATGTAAAAAGGCGATCCGATTAAATCCTAATCTTAGGCCTAGATCGTTACTCTTCCGTTCTGATCCAAGTGACGTTGCTAGAGTAGAAAAGAGAACTTTCATCTCTACTAGCAAACAAAGCGATGCAGGTCCAACAAATAATTGGATAGATAAAGAAGAATTAATACCTTTAATGTGGAATCTATACAAAGGTTCTATGAAAGGACGAACAATGTATGTCATACCTTTTTCGATGGGTCCAATTGGATTAGGTATGTCAAGGATTGGAGTAGAGATTACAGACAGCCCTTATGTAGCCTTAAATATGCATATTATGACTAGAACTGGAAATAAAGTCCTAGAACTCATTGAACAAGGCTTTGACTTTGTTAAATGTTTACATTCTGTAGGTTACCCTTTAGAACCAGGTCAAGCTGATGTAGAATGGCCTTGTGCACCGATTGAGAATAAATATATCTCTCAGTTTCCTGAAGAAAGGATGATCTGGTCTTATGGGTCAGGTTACGGAGGTAATGCTCTTTTAGGAAAAAAATGCTTTGCATTAAGAATCGCTTCAGCTATCGCAAAAGACGAAGGCTGGCTTGCCGAACATATGTTAATTCTAAAGTTAATAAGTCCAGAGAATGAAGTGAAGTATCTTACTGCGGCTTTCCCAAGTGCATGTGGCAAGACAAATCTTGCGATGATTAACCCAAGCTTAAAAGGTTGGAAAGCCGAAACCCTAGGTGATGATATCGCTTGGTTAGAAATAAAAGATGATGGTTTGATGTATGCCATAAACCCAGAAGCCGGTTTCTTTGGAGTAACCTCAGGCACTTCTTATAAAACCAATCCCATTGCAATGGAATCAATACAGCATGATACTATCTTTACCAATGTAGCTTTAACAGATGACGGTGATGTTTGGTGGGATGATTTATGTGATGCCCCTGATCACTTAATTGATTGGCATGGAGAAGATTGGTACAAAGGTAGCAAGAAACGTCCAGACCATCCCAACGCTCGCTTTACATCTCCTTTAACAAACTGCCCAGCCTTAGCTAAAGAATATGAAACCCCTGTTCCTATCAGTGCAATCTTATTTGGGGGAAGAAGACCATCTACAATGCCTTTAGTCTACCAAAGCTATGATTTTGAACACGGAATTTTTGTAGGTTCCGTTATGGGTTCAGAAGTAACAGCCGCTACTTTAGATGGATCTATCGGCAGAGTAAGACGAGATCCATTCGCGATGCTACCATTTATTGGTTATAATATTAAAGATTATATTAACCATTGGTTAGATATGTCGCATAAAACTACTCCAGAAAAACTACCTAAAATTTTCTTTGTCAATTGGTTTAGAAAAGAAAATGGCAAATATCTTTGGCCTGGTTTTGGTGAAAATTCACGGATTCTTAAATGGATACTAGAACGAACTGATTATCAAAATAATTATTTAGAAACAGCAATAGGGATTATTCCCGATATCAAAAAACTCGATATGGAAGGATTAGATATCGACCATAGTATTCTCAACAAGCTTTTTGAAATCAATAAAGAGGAATGGTTTCAAGAAATTGAATCAATAAAAAAATATTATTATGAAGTTTATCAAGATTCTATGCCTTCTATTCTCAAAGAACAACTTTCAAAATTAATTCAAAGGTTCTCATAGTTATTCATAAGCAACCACTATGGTTGCTTATTTTTCTAGTTCATTTCTGTTTAATTATTAGGTGATTTACGTTATAATATACAATGTTGCAAGAGGTGCTATATGAAGAAATCAGTTATAACAATACTTATCCTATACTTTTTCCAAGGTATTATCCATAATCTTGGTCATCCGGTTACGCCAGCTTTCGTTAGAAGTTTAGAAATTCCTGATAAAATGTTTGGGGTATTTTTTGCTACAATGAGTTTAGGCCTAATGGTAGGAGCACCAATTTGGGGGATTCTTGCAGATCGAGGCAAAAAGCGTTTGGTCATGACTTTAGGATTAATAATTTACAGTATCGGGCAATTCTCTTTCGGTTATGTTGGAAACATGTATTGGATGGTTTTTTTTAGGTTTATAAGCGGTTTTGGTGTAGCAGCTAGTGTTACCTTGTTTGTTTCTCACATGATTGAAATATCTGAACCTGAAAATAGAGCAAAACATTTAGCTTGGTTAGCTGCAGGTATTGCTTTAGGAGCCAGCATTGGCTATGCTATTGGTGGCTTTATAAGTACTAATCCTTGGTTTGTTAACCTCTTAAATACAAATGATTACAAAGTCGTGTTTTTAATTCAAGCTTCGTTAAATTTAATTCACGCTTTTAATGTCTATATCCTTGTAAAAGAAAGTGATATTCTTAATAAGCAAAATAAGAAGCCGACTATTATAGAAAGTTTTAAAAACATTTCCAAAATTAACTCTAATCTATTACTATTCCTAATTTCTTTAACATTTATTTCGATAGCAATTACGAATCTATCAAAGTACCTAGATGTTTACTTTGATGATTTAGGATACTCCAGTGGAGATATCGGAAATTTTGTCTTTGTAACTGGGATTGTTTCTTTACTAACATCTGTTTTCATCGTACCATTAATCACTAGAATTCATAAGAATCTCATAATTATGTTAATAGCACAAGCTATTAGCATTCTAGTTGTAATATATGTTTTTCGAGCTAACAATTTTTTAATTACTGTTTATACTGTTTATATGATTTATGTCATTAGCAGGACAATCTATCAACCACTTGAGCAAAACTTCATTGCTGATAATGCAAATCCTGGTTTCTACAGTTCAATTATGGGAATAAGACAGTCATTCTTTTCTATAGGTATGATTGCTGGTCCTCTAATCGGTGGTTTTCTCTACGAAATTAAACCGAGATATGTTTTTGATTTTTCTGCATTAATGATATTTATCGGTTTTTCCTTAATTCTCATAATTTTTATACGAATCAGAAAAAACAACAACTTAATTAATTCCTAAATCAAATCGTTTCCTTAAAAGATATATTTTTGCTATAATATGCATAAGAGGTGATATTATGTCAGTTTATGAATTTTCAATAAAAAACATCGAAAGAAAAGATGTTTCACTCAAAGATTTTGCAGGAAAGGTTCTTTTAATCTTTAACTCTGCAACAAAATGTGGATTTACTCCTCAATATGAAGGTTTGGAGAAACTCTACGAAAAGTATAAAGATCAAGGTTTAGTAGTGATTGACTTACCTTGTAATCAGTTTATGAACCAAGCTCCAGGAACAAACGAAGAGATTGCTAATTTTTGTCAAGTTAACTATAATACAACGTTTGAAACTTATGCAAAAATTAAAGTCAACGGAACTGATGAAATACCTTTATATACTTACTTAAAATCAGAAAAACCAAACGATGAACTTCCAGGAGAAGAAAATGGAAAGCCTTCACTCAAAGACAAAATAACTAGTTCCAAGATAAAATGGAATTTTACTAAATTTATCATCGACCGTGAAGGAAAAGTCTATGGAAGATATGGTTCAAGAGTTAAACCGGAAGAATTGGCAGTTGTTATTGAAAAACTATTATAATCAAAAAGAAGGTTGAAAAAATCAACCTTTTTTTTATGCAAACAACGGCTTAGAATTGTCTAAGCCGTTGTTTGTTAAATTGTTTGCTTTTGTTTTATGCTAAATCTTCGATTTCAGCAGCAACAGCAGCGATAAATTGTTCTTTTGTTAAGTTTCCACTTGCAAAGTTAGTATAGATTGGCCCAAGAGTATCCATTCCAAATCCACTAGGCATATCATTTTGCCACCATGCGTAGATTTTACCTTCTCCCATCCATTCAACCATAGCTTGTGAAAGTGGTCCAGATGGTAATAAAGTAACTGATTTAAATGCAGGAACCATTCCAGCTTCATTAACCATGTATTCATGTCCAGCAGTTGTTGAAGCTAAATCATTTAAGAAAGCTTTAGCAACATCAATTGAACCTGAGTTTGAGTTAATTACATAGTATGAAGGTGCACTAACGAAGATAGAATCATTAGTTCCAGCTGCAGCAGCATGAGGTGCATAACCCATATCGAACTCTCCACCGTTTTCAGTGAAATATGATGTTAGATTTGGATCAATCCAGTTTCCTTGATGAATAAATGCAGCTTTTCCAGAAGCAAACTTAGCAACTTGTGTGTCATAAGTTCCTTCAAGAAGTACTGTAGGGTCAGCGTAGTCAAATAATAACTCTACCCAATCAGCATAAGCATTAAGTCTTGCAGTATTAACAACTCCATCATTCAAATCATCAATAACTGATGAGTCAGCATATGCTAGACCAGCTGATAAATAACCGTTAAAGTTATGTAGACCTGTAACCCAAGTCATACCTGAACCAGCTGCCATTGAAACAACTGCGTAATCAGTCATACTGTTTGCGTCAAAGTAAGCTTGAATGTCTTCAAATGCAGTTTCATATGCAGCTAAAGTTGTTAAATCGTCTGGGTCAACTCCTGCATCTTCTAAAAGATCCACGTTATAACCCATTCCCCAACCTTCAACTGCTACTGGGAATCCATAAGGAGTTCCGTCAACCATGAAAGCTAAATCTGTGTCATCTAACCATTCTTCGCCAGCAAGAGAAAGAATGTAATCATCATACTCATTATATCCACCCATACCTTCGATAACGAAAATGTCAGGTTGGTTTGCAGATTGGAATTCTGCTAAGATTTGAGTACCATAAGCACATGAATCTCCACCACAAGTAACGACTTCTACTTCAACGTCGTTTGCTTCTCCCCATGCTTCAGCATAGGTTCTTAATGCAGCATCAATTTCAACTTTGTTTTGAAAAATTCTTAATGTGTCTGCACTAGCTGTTGTTGTTGCTGTAGTAGCTGTCGTAGTTTCTCCACCACAACCTACAAAAGCAACCATCGCTACGAAAGCGATAAATAAAACTACTAATTTTTTCATAAATTTCCTCCTATTTATAAATTTTGTTTTTATTTATAATCACACTGATATTCGTCAACTATATTGACCATATCAGCGTAAATACCTAAAGTGATCGGTTTTGACACCCTAATGTAAATCTTATCTTTTAATTCTAAATAAATCTTTGTTCCTTGATAATTAGTTTCCCAGGTCATACCCCCCAGTTTTTTAGGAAAATGTGGCCTAATAACTAAATGTTCTGGTTTGATCCTTAATCCAATAATTCCAAATACCAACGCTAGATATATTCCGCCTGAATTCGCTATATGAACACCGTGATGTGTATTCTTGTGGGTGTTTTCCATATCGATTTTCAAAATTTCATCAAAATACTCGTAAGCTAAATCCAGTTTGTTAAGTCTAAAAGCCATAATCGAATGGATACATCTAGATAAGCTAGAATCATGGGTAGTTCTTTGTAAGTAATAATTAAAATTGTTTTCTATTTCTCTTTCATCTTCATAATCAAGTAAAAACATCGATAATAAAACATCTGGTTGTTTTAATACTTGATGTTTATAGAGAAACATCGGATGAAAGTGGAGTAGTAATGGAAATTTTTCTTTCGATATAAGCTTAATATCTAGTTCAGCTTTTTTTAAAAACGCATCATCTTGAGCTATAATCTTTAAATCTTTATCGTAAATAAAATGCATCTGCTTAGCAGCTTTCAAAAGCTCTTGAATCTCTTCTTCCGTTACGTGAAGCAAATCACCTTTAGAGAGTATTTGATTCTTATAAGTGTAATAGAGTTTACCTACATACTCAAAATGATATTTAGCCATTGAGTTTGTATAATAATTATCATTCACCATCGCTGAATACTCATCAGGTCCAGTAACTCCATTAATATGAAAACTATGATTATGGTAATTACCAACAGAATATAAGAATCTAGCTGTTTCTAGCAATAGTTCAAATCCATAATTAATCATAAATTCACTATCACCAGTAAACTCATAATACTTGATAACTGCATATGCTACATCAGAATTAATGTGATATTGTGCACTCCCTGCTGGGAAATAAGAACTTGCTTCTTCCCCATTAATTGTGCGCCAAGGAATTTTAATCCCCTTGTCTGAGCCTTGATGCTTTGCTTCAATTCTTGCTTCAAGCATATGATGATAGCGATAAAGCAATAAATTTTTTGCATGATTGGGATTAGTTACAATAAAGAATGGTAACATATAAATCTCGGTATCCCAAAAATAATGTCCCTCATATCCCTCTCCCGTTAAACCTTTAGCGGGAATATTAAAACGAAAATCATTATTTGCACAAGCATATAATTGGTAAAGATTGTATTGAATCATTCCATCAATCTTATCATTGTTAATTATTTCTAAACCTACTTTGTCCCAAAACTCATGTAAATGTTGTGTTTGTAGTTTTACATAGTAATCAAAACTTTTTGATTTTACTTCTTTAATAATTACCTGATTTGTCTTTAAAACATCTGCATATATAATAGATGGAGTATAAACAAGAAATTTAGTCATTGTATATTTTGTTTTTTTGTTTAGATTAATCTTAAAAACTGCTTGGTAACCTGTCTCAGATTTCTGATACTCACAAATATCTGAATGACTCATTCCTACTGCTAAATGCAAATCTGATTTAGTGGTTTTAGATACAATATATGCACCTAGATCATCAACTTCTTCAGTTTCAATTATTAATTGTTTCTCTTTTGGTTGATTAATTCTTACATCAAAATCTACTTGCTTTTGGGGATTAGGAAGATTCAATTTTGAGATTAATACTACTTCACCCTCATAATCAGGAGATTCTATACTTACTCTTATTGTAAATAGTTCTTTTTGAATAAAAGAAATCAATCTTTCCTCTATTATTTGAAAGTGATAACCTTCATCTGTCAGATATTCTGCTTTTCTTATTGTTAATCCTTTTTCAATATCAAACTCTCTTATGAGATTTTTCAATTTGCAGCTGCTCATGTTGATAGCTTTTCCGTTTACGTAAAACTCCATAGATTGTCCATCAATAACATGGATAATCCTTTGCCCTTTTTGAGGAAAAGCTGGTGAGCCTTCTTCATAATGATAATCATAAAAGTTGTAAAACCCATTAATCAATGTTTGACGATAATCATCGATGCCATAACCTTCAGCAAAGTTACCTCTTACACCAATCAACCCATTTTGTAAAGCGAAAATCGATTCGTCAACTAATAACTGATCATGAAGAAATCGATTAACCCTTGAAATCTTTTTGATCATTTGATTGCCCCAGATGTCATTCCTTTAATAATATATTTTTGGGCAAATAAGAATAGGATAACTACTGGAATAGCTGCTAGTAAAACACTTGTTAATAATAAGTCCCATTGTCTTACATAAGCTCCAGCTAGATTAGCAACAGCTAAAGGTAGGGTTCTTACATCACCAGTCATACCGATTACTAACATTGGTAATAGATAATCATTCCAAATCCATAAACCATTTAAAACTAATAATGTAACAAAGATAGGCTTAAGAATCGGTAGAATTATTTTGAAGAATAACTGTGATTTTGAACATCCATCAATAATAGCTGCTTCTTCAATATCCATTGGGATTGATTTAATAAAACCATGAAGCATGAAGACTGATAAAGGAGCACCAAAACCAATATAAACCAAGATAACTCCATAATATGTATCTTTCATCGGTAAACCGAAGCTTGAGTTAAATACTTCAAGCAATCTAACTAATGGTAACATTACAACTTGGAACGGAATAACCATTCCACTTAAGAAAAGCACAAAGATTAGTCTTGCATATATTTTTTTAGTTCTTACTAATACCCAAGCCGCCATTCCTGAGAAGACACCGATAGTTATTAAACTACCTGAGGTAATAATAATTGAGTTTAAGAATGAACCCCAATATTTGATTTGCTCATCGGTTAGAATTCGACTAAGGTTTTTAAAGAATGTTTGTGTATTTGAAGCAAATGCCATTGGATCAGCTACGATTTCATTTGCAGTTTTTGTGGCATTCAGTATAACTAATGCAAAAGGCGCAAAGAATAACAATAACAACGCAAAAGCAATAACTTCAACATATAGAATACCACTATGAGTTAATATCTTTTTATCAACTTTTAATAATAATTTATTTTTACCACGATAGTGGCGTTTAACTGATAAATAAGTCAAAAACCTAACTATTTTTTCTCCTGTTGTTAAATCACCATTATCAGTAATAGTAGAAAGTTGATCTTTTCCAATCAGTTTACGAATAAGTTTGATAATCACCAAGATAAGTTTTGCAATGATTCGAAGAACGAAACGAATTGGAACGTAGATAAACAATACTGGAATACCAATTAGAAACATTCCCACTGCCTTAGCAAAATTAACGAAACTATAACGGTTAATTATTTTAGTGCTAAGATCTTTTAACAGTCTGTTTTTTCCTTTATAAGGCGTTTTATATGCTAAACGCTGTAATAAATTTTTATCTTCAGATTGCTCTTGACCTTTATTTGAGTTCATTACAAGTAAAACAAGCTTCGCTAATAAACTTAATACAAATCTAATTGGCATATAAATGAAAATCGTTGGAATAGCAATAATAAAGAATACTAGTTTATAACCTAAGTTAGAAAAGAAATCGATAATCTTTTTCATTATAATTCCACCTCTTTTCTTTGATTATAAGTTACTTGAGCTACACTAACAATTAAGAGGATAAAGAAGAATACAATTGCTTTTGCTTGACCCTCACCCATCTTATAATGACTAAAAGCTGTCTCATAGATGTTAATAGCCATCAAGTCTAAGGTGTTAACACTCTTCCATGTTGGTACATCGAGGAAGTTAGCTAAATATGGTGGAATCAACCCTGATGGACCTCCTTGAGTTAAGGCCTGCACAGTATCATATTGTTTAAATGAGGTTACTAATGTAAGAAATAAAGAAATTGTAAAGGCTTGAGCAACTAAAGGTAAAATAATAGTTCTCAATCTTTGTATTCCATTAGCACCATCAATTTTCGATGCTTCAATTAAATCTTGTGGAACATTCTGTAAAGCTGCAATATAAATCATCATAATATAACCTGCATATTGCCAAGTTACAACACCAATTAACGCTCCCATAGCTTCTCTTCCAGTCGCGGCAGCACCAATTAAACTATGATCAAATATACCAGTAGATATTCCTAAAATCGCTCCTAATGCTGGAAAAACATTAGAATAGATAAACTGCCAAATATATCCTAACACTAATCCCCCGATTAAGTTAGGCATAAAGAATCCTGCACGGTATATATTCTTTAGTTTTAGATTTTGAGTAACTAATAAAGCTAAAGTAAAAGCCACACCATTAATTACAATTACATTGAGAACTGAATAAATCGTAGTACGAGTAAATGAATAGATAAACTTGAAATCAGAGAAAATATTCTTATAATTAGCAAATCCAACCCAGATTTCAGTTCCGTTATTAAGCCCCGTCCAATCAGTAAAAGAATAAATAAGACCCATTAAGAATGGTGTAATAACAAAAACCACAAAACTTCCTAAAGCTGGTACTAAAAAGAATATGAATGTCCGATTGCTTTGGGCTTTAACTTTTTCACCAGTGATATTACTATCAATATATGCGATGAACTTATTTTCACCACGATAAGGATGAAATATGGCCACAAAAGTGAAGAACTTAACTAAAGCAAGATAGACTTTAGCAAAAAAACCGACTTTTTCCTTTGGTTGATATTTAATTTTCCCAAGACAAAACAAGAAAAACTTGGAGATTTTTCTTGCGATAAATCTTAGGGGAACAAAAATGAAAATCAAAGGAATTGCAATGATAAATACAGCTAGTTTAAAAAAAGGTAAGAGTAGTTTATTTTCTACTGGATAAAGCATAAGTTTTCTTTCTGCACTCATTTTTACTTCTCCGTTTCTAAGAAATTTTCTATAATAAAATCTAAACTTAAAGCCGAAATGTTTTTACCTAAGAAGTATGGATTAATAATTACCTCTGAAGGTTCTAAAGGATTTTTTAATCGAGAAATAATTGAATCAAGATACTTTATCGCCGTTGCTTTCCATGTATACTTTTCATTAACTCGCTTTAAACCGAGTTTTTGGTATCTTTCGTAATTGTTTAATCCTTCGAGTAAGCCTTTAGCAATATCTTCTTCAGAAAATGCATCTACCAAAACGCCATAACTTATTTGGCCTTCTTTTAACACATCACTAGGACCTCCATATTTTGTTACAACAGCTGGCAAACCGGTACTCATAGCTTCTATTGGAGCTAAGCCAAAAGGTTCATAAAGTGCTGTTAGACAAAATAGTGATCTGTTTTTTACCATATAACGATAGAAGGCAGCTAACTCATTTTGAGAATTAATTGAGATAAAAGTAACTTTTCCTTGTAAATGATATCCTTCAATAACACGCATAACTTGATTTAGTATCTCTAACTCATCAGGCTTAGCTGCTGAATAATCTTTAAAAGCATTTTCAATCCCTCTTAATGATATAGCAAGATTTGCTTTTTCTTGTAATTCCTTATTTTGAGCATAAGCTTTTACTAATCCTAAGTGATTTTTTTTGGGATCAAGTCTACTTGCAGAAATAATATAAGGTAACCCAAGACGATCTAGATGAATATCCCTCTCACATATATTTCTAAATTTTTCAAGATACTGTTTGTCAAAATCCTGTGTTTTATCACTAAAAACCTCAGTATTAGCTCCAGGAGGTGCTACTACAAAACGATCTTGAATCTTGCTTGTAATATCTTGATATAAAGGATGACTGTATTGCTCAAGTTTTTCTTGATCTGTAGAAACAAAAATGATATCTGCATACTTGATAGCTGTTCTTTCCGCTTCTATTCTTTTTGCAAATCGATATTTGTCATCTAGTTCTTGGATGTTCCTAATACTGGCACCTAACTTTTCAAGTTTTTGTGCACCTAATGAATGACCAGTAAATGAATAAGGTATATTCATTTTCTTTTTGATTAAGCTAGCAGCTAATCCTCCATCACCATAATGACCAGTCACAAAATCCGGTTCCTTGTTTTCTTTGTTAAAAAAATCAATTATATTATCTGTCCATTCATCAAGACAATTCCAAAGAAGTTCTTTCTGTAAGAAATCATTACCACCGCATGCGATTCTAACGATTCTTACTTTCATACTATTCTCATAGTAATCAAACTCATCTTCAAAGCATGAAAATCTTTTATCAGAAAACTTTCTTGTTATAATATCAACATCGTGTCCTAATTCTGCTAAAGCTATTGCGATTTCTTTAACATAAACTAACTGACCTCCAAAATCTGGATGTTCAGTCCAAAAAGAATCATTTTTATCAAAATTACCTTGGGGATTAAGAAAAACAAAATACATACTTACCTCCAGATTAGTTCAATTAATTGTGGATATTTTGGTAAAGAGAAATCAGCACCAACAGTCTTTAATTTCATTGAGCTACAAATTAAACCAAGCTTTAAAGAATCAAAAATCGTTTGATTATTAGTTAAACCAGCGTATAATCCACTCCAAAAAGCATCTCCTGCTCCAGTAGCATCTACAATATCAGTTGCGATTGAAGGCATTTTTAAAGTTTGACCCTTATACCT